>Ga0209997_10000800_pt1 | contig 11024 bp, 11 predicted proteins | sample CR04metaG_FD_182079 | JGI IMG/M metagenome (GOLD analysis project Ga0209997, IMG submission 182079) | Deep subsurface microbial communities from Mariana Trench to uncover new lineages of life (NeLLi) - CR04 metaG (SPAdes) (version 2) | ecosystem: Environmental > Aquatic > Marine > Ocean trench...
CTGTAAAGTCATTTTGTTGTAGATAATGTACTAGTTCAACCATTGGCATGTATGTTAATTCCTTTACAGGAACATTGAATCTAGGATGAATTGTATTATCTAGAAAATCTTTAGATTTTTTAAGATAATCTTCTTGTGAAATATTTGGATAAGCAGGTAGTAAAATTTCAGTTAGTCCTTGAATATGTTCCAGATCTTCATTGACTATTGAGCCTTTATTTTCTAAAAGCTCAGCATAAGGACTAGTAGAGGATAAATTTGGATCAGCTTCTAATTGTTCATAAAGATATTCTAGATGAAATGCAAAAGGAATGTAAAGTGGTTGCTCTATCCACAGTGTTCCATCATTATCAAAAGTTGCAATTCTATCTTTAGGGGGAACAAATGATGGTGAGGATGGATTGGTAACTTTATTTACAAATTCAATAATTTTTTGTTTAGAATTTCCATCTTTCCAAGAGGGCAATGGATCAGAGATTGTTTCTGTGGTATCTTGTGTGGGTTCTGAGTCCATACCAACTATAGCTAAAATGGAACCAACAAGAAATATCATAACACCAAATACTGGGTACTCAAATTTCATTTCATTTTACTAATTCAACCATTGGTAATTGCCAGCTTTTATCATAATATGCTTCAGTTGGAGAATAGAATCTAAAAAATACAAAGAATCCATCGTCTTCATTTGTCTTTATCCAGTTGTTCTCATAACCTTCTGGGGGTTCTGGACCAAAGTACACATCATAAGAGCCATCAGAGTTTTGGAATAATTTATCAGAATCAAGTGATCTAATTGCAGGTAATGGCTGTACATCATTTTTTATCATAGAACGTGTTTCTGCATCATAAACAACTAAAGACCAAAAGTTTTCAGCAGGTACGTTTGCTGGGATGTTCAAGTGGTACGTGTTTGAACCAATTAGAAAATTTTCATCAGCATCTCTATAAGTTCCTAGATATTTTGAACCCTTTCCTACAAGTTCAAGTACCATTGCATCAGCAGTTGTAATTGCCTGATACATAAAAGACATTCTTGGTTCAATCTGTGTAGCTCCTCGTTCATCTTCATAGAGAGGATTTTTTGTCATAAATGCCAATTCCCAATTCTTGTCAGGATAGTAGAGATATGGTTCTTTGACAGGAGAATCATATGCAATGTTTCTTGCCATCAAATCTGCAATAACTGCAGCTTTATCTAGTAATTCTTTAGAATACTCATCAGGTTCAAATGGTTCCCCTGGAACTATTCCAATTGCATGCATTAGACCAATTAGATTTTTGTCTTCAGCTCTAACAACAGTCTCTTTTGAATAAACTTCATGTAAGAATTCCCAAAAACCTTCAGTTTGAGGATATGACAACTTTAATGATTCTCCACTCACATCAAAGAATTGTACTTGTGGAGAATTATCAACTTCAGATAAATTATAGATATTTACTTTTTTAATTAGTTCTTCAGCTGCAGCCATGTCGGGGGCATTAACAAATGCACGGCCCATAGCTATAAATCGCATTGTATCAGATTGTTTAACAAAATAATTTTCAGTTTCTCCATCATAATTTGGAGGAATTTCTCCATCATAATTTGGAGGAAGTATCAAGAATGATGCTTCATTTCCTTCATTAGGTCCTACTATTCCATAATCCGTAATGACTTGTTGGTAAATATTGTCCACATGACCCTGAAGATTGCCAGCAGGAACATGAACTACAATTGGTCCTTCAGAAAGATCTTGAAGTGTCATAAAATACAATACAGAGGTGTTTCCAGTAAAAAGTTCAATATCAGAATTCATAAAATCAGACCAATAAATAATATCGCCAGTAGTGGCACCTACTTTATCTTGTTCATAAAAAATTCCAGCGCCACTAACTGCTGGAAGTGCAAGATGATAAACTAGAACTGCACGTTGGAAAAACAATTCATCACTAAGAAGTTTTGCAGATTCAGGTGTTAGATAATCATGGTCTATGGTAATGGTTCCGCTTCTAGTTTCAATTGTTTCTATTCCGATTTGTTCTGAAACCATACATTCACCCATACTTGAAAATTCAACTTCTGCTCCATCTAGCACACACATATTGCTGTAGGTTTTACCATCAACTCCACAAACTGGATCCCATTGCATAGTACAAACTACAGGTTCCTCTTCTACAACAGGCTCTACTTTTTCTGCAATTCCATAACGTACCCATTTTTCTGCAGTGCTATCAGAAACACAGACATAATTATTTGCAATAGTTCGAAATACCAAAACTAGTCCTTCCCTACATTGTGTTTCTGCATCTTTTGGTTGGTAAGAATCAGCAAATGGTAATGCAGAGATTATACCAATTGATAGAATTAATGGAATAATTGCTAATGGAATAATTTTTTTCAATTTAGTATCCCAACTTTACACTTGGTAGTTGCCAGATTCTATCCTGTTTATACAGATGTACCCCAACCACGTTCAATCAATCTATCTACACTAGTGGTTTTAACGCATGAAGCTGATCCATCACTGGACTTTATCATCAATTGTAATCCTTCCTTACAAACAACTGCATTTGCATCTGTGCCATGTTTCATTTGTGCCATTGGTGACATCACAGTAAATCCGCCCATTGCCATAACTTTCTCAATTGCCATGGAAGGTACAACTACACTAATTGAATCTGGATTATCTGCACGAATCTGAATCTCGGCTGTTCCACATTTACCAGGTGAAATAACCCTGCCCTCAGCTCCAGGAGGTGCAGCCTTCAACGTTTCTGTATCAGAAGCTATCACAATATCATCTAAACTGATATACTTGCTCCCACTACAACCTTCAAACGTTACAAGATAGGTTCCTTCTATTTGCAATTCGATGATTGATTTTATGTCAATAAACATAGCTTGGGACTTTTCCTGAATTCGTTCAGCTTCTCTCATAGTGACAAGTGTAAACAGTCTGTCAGATAATTTTTCATAACGATCATCACTTTGAGTTTCCCAAACAGGATCATCAAATAACATTACACAATTTCCAACAAATTTGTGATATAGATATCGTTGACCGAATGTGTTTTCATCCATAGTAATGTAATCCTCATAGATATTCTCACAGTCTTCTAGTTGATTTTCTGTTAAGGGTTCAAGGGAGTAAGATAGATCCTTCGTTTGTACTGTTATTTCTTGGGATCCAACTGCAGAATAACTTGCCTGAATCCCTACAAAAAGTACAAACAATATTGGAAATACAAGATATGCCCTATTCATTGCCCTAATAAAAAATTGTAAGATATTGGGGTATAAATATGAATTTACCAACTTATCGTTTTCATAAATTATTAGAAATTATACAAATTTAGAAAATGAGTCTAGAGTTTTTGATTATAATTAAATACCTCCCAAATTTGAGGTGTTCATGCAAAAGATTCCATTTTCAATTTCAATATTGGTATTAATACAATCATTCAGTGCGATATTTCTATTAATTCACGTAATTATCAGTATTCCATTTGTTATAGTTGCATTCTTTGATTCAGCAGAATTGGGATTCCTTGCAACATTTGACACAATATGGGACTGGATAATGATTTCAATTCATGCAACTATTGCAGCTGCATTATTTGCTAGAAAGAAATGGGCACGTAATTTCATTTTGTTTATCTCAGGAATTGGATTAATCTTTGGACTCATTAATTTAGCAGTTGGAAACGCATTCTCAATACTTGCAATTATCTTTGATATTGTAACAATTCTAAACCTAAGAAGAAAAAGCGTTCGAGCTTGGTTTATTGATGAAACTTTTTAAAAAGTAATTTATTTGCTAATCTCAAATGATTCTTCCAAAGACCAAAATAACTTACCGCATATACTAGAGTATTCTAATGATCGAATTCAATTTCTTTAAAAGCGGAATTTTTATTCTAGTGGTTACAGTCACAATTTTTCTAGGCTATAATGTTGCTTCTGGCTTTACTGTTAGTGAATTTGTATACAAATATCAAGACCAATTTTCTGTAGGGCAAGAAATTGATGTTCTAGTAAAAGTCAAAGGAGGACCATCAACTGATGACCCAGCAAAGCGAGCACGTGAAATTCGATATTATCAATCTGGAGTTTTGAAGTTTGTTCACTTTGCTGGTGCCATAAACATCAAATCGGATACATGGTACAACGAGTTTACTGGAACCATGACTACTTCACTAGCAGAACATATTGCTACACGTAACGATGTAATTTCAGTAACAATTCTTGGAACAAATGAGCAGATTGGACCAAAACCATGTTCAAAAATCGAGCCAGATGCTGATTTGTTTGTCTGTGATCTTTATGGTAAAATTTCTGAATCAAACATTCCAGAATGGGTAAAAAACAATGTAATGTGGTGGTCTGCTGGAAAAATATCTGATAATGACTTTGTATCTGGAATTCAATACCTTATAGAAAATGGAATTATTCAAATCTCAAAGTGATTTAGCGAAATTGGTAGATTAAAACGAGATTAAAGCTACAAAACAAGGTGTAGCAGATTATTCGAGTCTAAAGGGTTTATTGTAAAAAAATAGGAATATCAATTTCATATTCATGAATTCCATCTGTGGCATACACTTGATACCATCCACTTGTAATGGTATCAGGTATTTTCCAATGCAAGTAAAGAATTCCATCGGGGTTAGTTTGGGTCATCATAAACTGAACCTCGCCAGACTTGTTTGAAATTGTAATTTCCACGTTATGAAATCCATGCCAACCATATCCATTAAAAATTAGATACTCCTCATCATAAATGGTATCAGACTCTATGCTCATTCCTAGCCCCTCGTAAAGTGGATACTCTTTTCTGTATTCTTTTAACGGAGCAAATTGAGGAATCTCTTTTTTTGCCGAAGCGGCAAAAATGTTTTCAAGATCTTCAAGGCTTGCAGCCCATCCAATATCAACTAGTCTTTGTACACTATCAGGTTTTACACAAGCTGGATGCCAGTTTGATAACTTTAAAACAAATATAGAATGAGGTTGACAGATAATTTTATGAATAGGAATTCCCATATTGTATTTTCCCATTGGGGAATGACTATTTTTAGGAATAGAATATGATGATTCTTCCTTAGAAACTTCATCACATAGCTTATCTCCACAGACTTTAGGTGAATTAGTTACATGTGCTTTTTTGAATTCAATTATGTTTGTTCCCCCTTCAGCTAAACTAACTGGTAGCCATAGGGAAATCAGTATGATTAGAAATAATAACAAATAACTCATAATAAAATTTAGATGAAATTCAATTTTATCCTTGCTATAATTATTACATTAGCTATTATTGTAACTCCTTTGGTCTTTGCCATAAACTTACCGTCAACTGATAACGATTTGGATTTGATTACTCTAGAGATAATAGATATTCAGATTCTTTTATTAGAAGATACTCCAGGGGATTATCTTAATAATGCAGATCTTGTAAAAATTTCAATCAAAGTTACTAATGATAATCTAGATTATTTTCTGTTAAATGATAATATGATAAAATTATGGGTAATGGAACCTGATTATAGAAAAAGTACTCCAGACAATAAGGCATTTGATCTTGTTGATAACTATTCTACAATTTATGATGATGAGCTTGAAGTCATTTATGACAACTTACAGTCTAGGGAGCTTTTTGAAGAGTGTGACTGGATTATTGAAAGAATTAGAATTGGGCAATCAAAAGAAATCACAGTTTGTTATAATATTTTACGAAGTTGGAATAATGAAATTCTAAATATTGATGGCGAAAAACAATACTATCTTGTTATGATGAATAATCATTATGCAACATCTTGTCCAAATTGTAAGAAAATACTTTTGTCTTCTTCAGAACCAACTCTAAAATATCAGATTCCAAGCTGGGTTCAAAACCTCTTTGAGTGGCACCAAATAGGAATAATTTCAGATCGAGAGTTTGAATATTCCATCGAGTATCTTGTTGCTGCAGGGATAATCCCTGAAGCGAAAGAGAAGATCCAGCCAGTATCTACTTTGGAAAATAAGAATATGCATCTAAAAGAACATCAAACAAGACTTTCTTTGGCCCAGCAAACTAATCTTTATGTTAGTGCAATGAGCTTTTATGAAACAAACTATTCTGAAAATTTTACTGGTGTTATATGCAAAAAACAAAATAATGTCGTGACTTTTTCTGGGGATTATACCAACGATGATGCTTACTATAAAGCAGTATTTTTCAAGCTACTTGTATTTGATGAATTAAACAATGTCGTATCAACTGGTCTTTCAAAAATTGTAGATGTCATCCCAGGAGAGTTTACGCATTTTTCAGTATCTACGCCTTACAAAGGCAAGATAAACAGTTGTTTTGTTATGATTGATTCTAAATTTCCTTAGATGATGTGAAAAACAAGTTTTAACTAAAGGGGTTTTTCAAAAAACAATATGAATAGACCGTTGGTTTTTTTGGTGATAGTAGGTGCTCTTATTGCAGCAGGGATTATTTTATCATTTTACGGCTCACAACTGACAGTCCAAAATATCATAGTCAAAGAAGAAAACATACTTCCCGATTCAGCAGTACAAGTATCAAAAGAGTTAGATCCATCAGTTGGAGAAACTGGTGTGTTTGCCGTAGTTGTGATAGAAAATTTTGAAGAGGGTACCATATCTGTTTCAGTTTTTGATCCTCTTGGGTCTAAAATTATTTCAAAAATAGTTGACAAAGCAAAAACTGAAGAAAGATTTGAAATCACTTCAGGCGGGACGTATAAGCTAGAAATAAAAAATTCTGGACAAAAAGAATCCAAAGTAGTTGTAGGGTTGGGTTACATGCCAGATGCATGGACTCTATCAATTGGAATGATTGGATTTATTCTCCTAATTGTTGGATTAATTGGGATAGTGGGAATTGGCGTTTATTCAATTCGAAATAGACAAAAAAAATAAGATTAGTTAAGATAACTATCCATTGTTGCTAATCCATCTTCTACATCTTCAAAGTTTTTATCTTCTTCAACAAGCTTTGCTAATTTTTCAGCATCTGCAGTAACAATAATTTTATTATCATTTTTTTCCTCATTAACAAAACTATGTTCTAGGAGATAAGATAGTCTTTCACGGATTTCATTTTCAGATATTTGTAGCTTATCCATCAAGTATGATAATTCTTTTCCACCATCTTCTAATTCAGCTAAAATTTCAGAAGTATCTGGGTCAAACATACTATCAAGCACTTTTTCTTTATTGTAAGTGGAATCCATTAGTATCACAAACTTAGGTTGGAGTTTAAAACCTTTCTTGTTTTAGCAAGATAATCGTGCACAAGAACTTTATCCATGTTTTCTTGGTTAATATGATAAGTTTTACCCTTTAGTTCTTTTTCAATATCTTCGGCATATTTCAAAAGCTCTTCTTCCTCACTCACTACAATAATATCTATATCAATTCCTGCACGTTTACATTTCTTGGCTTCAAAAATAGTTCTATCCTTAATTTTAGAATCTATCTTTTTGTATCGATAGCAAAGATAGACTAAACTTCCTTCATTGATGTCAAGTGTCATATCGTTTTCCTCTTTTACTTTAGATATTACATTCTTATCAGGAGAATAAAAATTGGAATAAGGTTTCTCAGAAATAATTTCATTTTTCTGATGAATATTATCAATAAAGCATGCACTTGGCTGTCCATCAGTAATCATTACAATTCGTTTGTTTTGAGCAGAGTTTTTCTGTAGGATTTTTTTTGCTAGCCTAAAGGCTGCTTGATAATTGGTATAATGTAAAAAATTATCATTTGCATCAAATGTTTTGAGAAATGGAATATCATAAGGATCTATTTGTGAAGCTAGAGAACCAAAACCAACAATTGAGATCGAATCATTAGGAAAGAATTTTTTGTTAAATACATAAAGGCTCCAAAGTGCTTTTTTTGCCGCTTCAATTCTACTTTTGCCAGTTTTGCCTAAAGAATACTTCATAGTAGAGCTTAAATCAATACAATAAACTACTGCCACTCGAACATCTTCTAGTGTTTCATATTCTTCAAAGTCATCAATTTCCATTGAAATTGGAAATTCAATTTTCTTGCTAGTTTTTGAAATTCTTTTAATGGTATTAAGTAATGTATGAGGAACACTAAGAAATTTTAGATCATTTCCAAGTTCAAATTTTTTTGTTGTGTCCATTACAATATTACCAGTACCAGTGAATTTTGTTTCATGAAGACCTACTTCAGCAGAATTTAGATCCTTCATAACATCTTGTAGGATCTTTCCGCCAATTTCAAAAAATCCTTTGTTAGTAAGCCATTTTTTTTCATCGCGAAGATATCCTTTTTCTTTCAAGAATTTTGTTAATGGAGAACCCCCTTGGTCCAAATGTTCATCATTCTCAGATTTTGGTTCTGAATCTTGGTTTTCTGTTTCATTCAATGAGTTTTGTAATAATGATTCGAGTTCCTGAAATTCGGGGGTTTTTTCTTTCATGGCGTATTTAGATAGTGTTTGGAGAATTTTTTGTAATTTATCGTAGGAAATGTTATTATCTAATTTAGATTGGTTTTTCTTTCCATCATTTACAAAATATACATAATTCCCAGTACTAGGCCGAGACATATCCTGCCTCTTTTCTTTCTAAGATTTTAGGTTTATTCCAACGCAGTCCTTCAAGAATTATTTCTGTCAAAACTGAATGTAATTCATCTTCATGTCCATCATTTAACAATAATGAATCTGATGAAATTTGATTCAGCGTAGCTTTTTGTAAAAATGATTTTTGTTCGGAACGAATTTGTTCAATTTTGGATTCAATAAGATTTTTTAGGTTCTTGAAATTTTCTAGTTGATTTTTATAAGATGCCTGACCATTTTTCCAAATCATTTTTTGTGAAACCTGAAATGTTTTTCCTTGGAATTCTTGTTTAATTGATTCCAACAAAGCTGCATCTTGGTCATTAAGATATTCTAAACATGTTTCTTGTATTGATTCATCAATTAATTCATGAAAAATTTTTTGGCGGTTTTCAATGGTGTTGTCTCTTTCTACTAGTTCAAACTTTGAAACTTGGATTAGACAGTGCATATCAGATAATCTTGGAACTGGTAACATCTTATGTGATAGAGCCCTTGTTCTTTCTGATTCGCCTACAAGTAATTCAAGTCCATGTATTCCCAGTCTTACACTTACTCCTTTTTCTTGATTAATTTCATGGGTTTTTCTAGCTTTTTGTGCTAAACTGGCTAAGGTCTTTAAAATTGATGTAATGATTAGTGACTTAGTAATTTTAGCTTCTTGTAGAATGATTAACATTTCAGTTTCTAAGGATTTTGGATAATGTGTATGAATATGACTTTTGAGTCTGTCATACAATGGTTCTATCACTTTTCCTGAATGAGTATAATCAATAGGATTTGCAGTAGCAAAGAATACAGTTTTTGGTTCAAAGATTACCGGATACGAACCAGTAGTAAATCGTCCTTCTTGTAAAACGGAGAGTAAAGAGACTTGTTTTCTAGGATCAAGTACTGGTAATTCGTCAATGCAGAAAATTCCATGTTTTGCTTGCATTAGTTGACCTGGAGAATAAGAATCAATTTTGTACATCTCTGTTCCTTTTTTTGCGACTTTTACAGCATCGATGTAACCAACTAAATCTTTAACAGAAATATCCGGCGTTGCAAGAACATATTTGTATCTATCTTTTCCTTCTATCCATTCAATTGGGGTATCTTGATTGTTGTCACGAATTATTTCAGCACTTTCAGGACTTACATAAAATTTAGGACTTTGAGTGTTTAGTTCTTTGTCATCTAATAATGATACTAATTCTTTTTCAGGAAGATCCATTGGACAATCGTTAGTAATACTTTTTTTAATTATTGGAATGGGGGATAAAAGATTCTTTGAAATCGTTTCAACAATCTTTGTTTTTGCTTGACCAATCTGGCCAACCAGAAATATATCATGACATGAAAGTATTGCTCTATCTAATGCGGGTATAACATCATCTTCAAAACCTATTATTCCTGGATATTTTGGACTGTCAGAATTTATAAGAGAAATTAAATTCCGTCTAAGCTGTTCTTTTACACCAACTATTTTGTAATTAATTGCTAAGAGATCTCCTAGTGTTTTAATTTCTTTAAAATCTTCAGGTAAACCAGCTTTTATTTCAGTATATTTTGGTGGTGTACCATAGCTTTGTTCTACAATATTTGATATCTCTGACACAAATTACATTTGCCTTCTATGCATTTATACCATTTTCTAAAATAAGGAGCCAAATAATCAATAAAGATAGTTTTTTCGTATCAAAATTCTCAGCATGGTTTTTATCCGGGTTATTTTGAAACTTGCATACTTGAGTTCAACTGAATATCAGCATATAGTAAGAATTGTAGGAAATGATATACCTGGTGCTAAAAAAATCATAGTCGGTCTTACCCAGATTAAGGGGATTGGCTACAACTTTGCAAATGCAATTTTAGAATCTTTAAAAATTAACACAAATAAAAATATTGGAAATCTTACAGACCCAGAAGTCCAATCAATTGAAAAAATCATTAAGGATTCCAGCTCGGCAAATTTTCCACAATGGTTTCTCAATAGACAAAAGGATATTGAAACTGGAGTTACTAAGCATTTGATTACTTCAGACATTGCATTAGCAGTTAGAAATGACATTGAACGAGAAAAAGCTATGAGTAGTTGGAGAGGATATCGTCATATGTATGGATTAAAAGTTAGAGGACAACGAACACGAACTACAGGACGCAAAGGAGGTGCTGTGGGTGTTCAGAAAGGTGGAAAAGTTTTACCGCCAGGCGCAGCAGGTGCTCCAGGCGCACCAAGTGCTGAAGGTGAAGCTCCTGCAGAAGGTGCAGCTCCTGCTGAAGGTGAAGCAGCAGCTGGAAAGGGAACATCACCAGCAGCTGGAAAGGAAACAGCACCAGCAGCTGGAAAGGCAACATCACCAGCAGCTGGAAAGGAAACAGCACCAAAAGAAACTAAGGGCGGAGCAAAAAAATAGGTGAGTTGGATGGGAGATCCAAAAAATCCAA
>Ga0209997_10000801_pt1 | contig 11017 bp, 7 predicted proteins | sample CR04metaG_FD_182079 | JGI IMG/M metagenome (GOLD analysis project Ga0209997, IMG submission 182079) | Deep subsurface microbial communities from Mariana Trench to uncover new lineages of life (NeLLi) - CR04 metaG (SPAdes) (version 2) | ecosystem: Environmental > Aquatic > Marine > Ocean trench >...
CCCATATAGGACAACACGGGCAGCATCGCCGGTTTCATGGCATGGTAACGGATGATCGCCGCCGTCCCGAGTCCCTGTGCTCTGGCGGTGCGAATGAAATCGCTGCCCAGCACCTCGATCATGCTGGCACGTGTCAGGCGGGCAATGTACGCGATCTGCGGCAACGCGAGCGCGACAACCGGTAGCAGGAGGCGCCAGGCACTTGTGCTGCCGCTCCAGCTGGCCGGCAACCACTGCAATTTCACGGCGAAGAACAAAATAAACAAGGGCGCAATGACGAATACCGGAATCGAGATTCCGGTCATTGCCAGGCCCATCATTAACCTGTCGAGTGCAGAATTCTGCCGTAGCGCGGCCAGGGTTCCAAAACTAATACCGACAAGGACGGCTAGCGCCATCGCCAGAGCACCAAGTTTCATCGAGACGGGAATGGCGTTGCCGATCAGTTCCGACACACTGTAGTCACGATAACGATATGACGGCCCGAAGTCTCCCCTTAAGACGCCACCGAGATACCGGGCGAACTGTTGCGGCAATGCCTCGTCAAGATGATAGGCCCTGGCGATGTTTGCCTCGATCTCCGGCGGCAAAGCGCGTTCCGCATCGAAGGGCCCGCCAGGCGCCGCGTGTACCATGAGAAACGCGAGGACAATCACGAGCAACAAAGTGGGAATTGCCCACAGGAGTCGCAGCAAGGCAAATCGCAGCATCAGACTCTATTATTCGGCGATACTCAGGTGCTGACTGTAATGGTAATCCAGCACATTGTCTCCCCAGCCGCGAACGCGCCGCTTGACCAGGTGCTTGCTGACATAGAAGTAGATGGGGATGACCGGGTGATCTGCCAACAGCACGCGCTCCGCCTCCTCGAGGTAAAGCCGACGCCGGGAGAGGTCTGTCTGCTCCGCCGCGCGCCGCATCAGGGAATCATACTCCTCACTCACGTAACCGCTCATGTTCGACGGGTTCCCGCCTTGCAACACCTGCAAGAAAGTGTGCGCGTCGTTGTAGTCGCCCGTCCAGCTCGAGCGAAACACCTGCGTTATTTCCCTGTTTCGCATGTTGGCAAGGAGTACCTGGAACTCCTCGTTAATCAATGTGGCCTCGAAACCGAGCGTCTCCCGCCACATCGACTGAATCGCCAGCGCAATGCGTTGATGTGTATCCGACGTGTTGTAGCGAATCTCCACCTCAAGCGGATTGTTTTCGCCGTAACCCGATTCCTTATATAAGCGTCTCGCGCCCGCATGACGCTCTGCGGGGGTCATGTCGGCATACGGCAAGCGAATCGCCTGGTAATTAATGACGCCCGGCGGCACCCAGCTATACGCGGGCTGCTCGCCGCGGCCGATAATTTTTTCCGTCAATACCTCGCGGTCGATCGCCATGGACAGCGCCTGCCGCAGTGCCGGGTTGTCCTTGAATGGTGCCCGGGTCACGTTCAGACCGTAGTAGTAGACGCCAAGATAAGCTGCGACGCGTAACTCCTCAGGCCGCCCCTGCCGGAGAGCCGCAAATGCTTCGGGAGGCACAGTTGCCGTTATGTCGAGTTCACCGGCTCGATAGCGGTTGAGTTCCACCTGTGGTTCCGGGGTTACGTAGTGGTTTACTTTATCTATGGCCGTGCCAGCGTTGTTCCAATAGTAAACATTCCGGCTCAAATGTATGACCGAGCCCAGCTCCCAGGAATCGAGCTTATAGGCACCATTCGATATGAGCTTGCCTGCTTTGGCAAACGCGTCCCCATACTGCCCGACGGATGCGGGATGTACCGGAAACGCACTTGGATGCGTGAGCAGGCCGAGAAAATAGGGCGTCGGATTTCTCAGCCTGATGCGAAGATGAAATTTCTCCGGCGCTTCGACCGCGAGGCCGTCTATCGCCTTGTTGCCGGCAACGATCTCTGCCGCATTTTCGATGTCCGCGAGCGCCTGAGCATAAAACGCAGCCGTCTCCGGGTTTACGAGTCGACGGAAACTAAAGACAAAATGCTCGGCGAGCACCGTGTCCCCATTTGACCACCGGGCAGCCGGCCTCAGCCAGAAGTCGTATTGTCGGCCGTCCTCGGAGATTTCCCATTTCTCGGCTGCCGCCGCGATCAACTCGCCGTCCGGCGAATACCCTATCAGGCCCTCGCCGATATCTCTGAGGACGTCGGCGGCCTGAATGCTGCGGGACTTGTGTGGATCCAGCGATTCGGGCTCCGGTCCGTTGCCCCGGTGCAGCACGGTCCCGGCAGCACCCTGCGGCTCGGTTGCGCTCAGGTAGATGAACGCCGCGAATGCGCAAGCCAGCAGGATTATCGCGACGCGGATCGTCCGTCTCTGCCCTGCGGACATCACGCCGATTTCTTCATCTGACGCTTCTTGAGATGGATGAGCAGCAGGGAAACGGCAGAAGGTGTCATGCCTTCAAGCCGCGACGCCTGGCCCAGCGTTGCGGGTCTCGTGCTCTGGAGGCGCTGCATGGCTTCGGTCGACAAGCCCGTCACATTCGAGTACTTGAGGTCAGCGGGCAGTTTCAGCGATTCCTGCTTCGCCTGCCGCGCTATTTCTCGCTCCTGTCTTTCGATATAGCCCTGATACTTGGCCTGCACCTCGACTTGCAGCTCGATCTGCTCGATCTGTTCGATGCCGATCGTATCGTCCCAATGACCGCCCCCGACCGGAGAGAGCCTGGCGATATCCCGGTAGCCGTACTCCGGGCGTCGCAACAAATCCGCCGCGAAACATTCGCGCTGCAAATCCCCGCCGAGAATCTCTTTGTCTGCCGCATTCAGATCGGCATTGCGCACGAATTGCCTGGCGAGGCGCCGCTGTTCCTGCGCAACAGCATGGCGCTTGGTTTCGAAGATTCGCCAGCGCTCATCGTCAACGAGCCCAAGCTCACGCCCGATCGGCGTCAGTCGCAGATCGGCGTTGTCTTCGCGAAGCAAGAGTCGGTATTCGGCACGGCTGGTGAACATCCTGTATGGCTCGCTGACTCCGCGCGTGATCAGGTCATCGATTAATACCCCGAGATACGCTTCATGGCGCGACGGGTACCATTCCTGCAAGTCTTTCGCGCGGCGCGCGGCATTAATGCCGGCCAGCAACCCCTGAGCTCCAGCTTCTTCATAACCCGTGGTGCCGTTTATCTGCCCGGCGAAATAAAGGCCGGACACAAATCGCGTTTCGAGTGTCGGTCGGAGATCACGCGGATCGAAATAGTCATACTCTATCGCGTAGCCCGGCTGCGTTATGTGCGCATTTTCAAATCCCGGTATCGAGCGCACGAAGCGAAGCTGCGTTTCATAGGGCAGGCTCGTTGAAATGCCGTTCGGATAAACTTCGCGCGTGCGCAGGCCCTCGGGCTCAACGAAGATCTGGTGCGACGGCCTGTCGGCGAAACGAACGATCTTGTCTTCGACCGACGGACAGTAGCGCGGGCCAACGCCTTCGATGATTCCCATGAACATCGGCGATTTGCTGAGCGAGCTGCGAATGATTTCGTGTGTTTCTTCCGTTGTCCTGGTGATATGACATTGAACCTGCTGCGGGTGATTGCTGCGCGTTCCCATAAAAGAAAACACCGGTCGCGGTTCGTCGCCCGGCTGCGGCGTCATTACACTGAAATCAATTGTCCTGCCGTCGAGTCGCGGCGGCGTCCCTGTCTTCAGCCTGGCAACGTGAAAGGGCATTTCACGCAGACGCGCGGCAAGCAGATTTGAGGGCGGATCGCCGGCGCGACCTCCGGCGTGTTCCGTACTACCGATGAGGATGCGCCCGCCCAGAAACGTCCCGACCGTCAGAACAACTGTTTTCGCGTAGAACTTGAGATCCTGACCGGTCACAACACCGGTAAGCCGATCACCTTCAACGATCAGGTCCTCTACCGACTGCTGGAACAGAGACAGGCCAGGCTGGTTCTCCAGCAGGCTGCGTATGGCCTGGCGATAGAGTTGCCGGTCGGCCTGCGCCCTGGTCGCCCTGACCGCGGGGCCCTTGCTCGCATTCAATGTGCGGAACTGTATCCCGGCCTGGTCGATGGCCCGCGCCATCGCGCCGCCCATTGCATCGATTTCCCTCGTCAGGTGTCCCTTGCCAATGCCGCCGATGGCCGGATTGCAGCTCATCTGCCCAAGCGTTTCGATGTTCTGCGTAATAAGAAGCGTGCGCGCACCGGAGCGCGCAGCAGCGAGCGCCGCTTCCGTTCCAGCGTGGCCGCCGCCGATCACAATGACATCGATTTCGCTGTTCATAATACTGATCAAAAATTAAGCAATACGAGGCGGGCCATTCTAATGCGGGGGCGCACGCCGCGCCATAATGCTTTACTTAATTTCGTGCAGCTTGGAAGATAGCGGCGCCGCTCACATAGCGGCGCCGCTTGCAGCGGGGACCACGGGACGACAGCTTGAGACCGCGTTTTATTTTGACAGCCGCGCTGTGCGCGATTTGCACCCTGCCGGCTGCGGCTGCCGATCTCGTTCTCGAGGAGCGCCGGCTTTCCCGGCATCACAGCGCGCTGCGGAATTCTCGAAAGACATGAAGACCCGTCGGACAGGAATTCGCCCCTGCTTTATTTGCGTGTCGCGGTCGTGCCGGCCCTGAGCCTGGAGCCCGAGCCTGACGCTTTTGTGCCGATTGCCGGCGGCCCCGGTCAGTCGAGCATAGAATTCTATTCACTGCTGTCACATGCCTTCGAACAAATACGGCGCACACGAAACATCGTATTGCTGGATCAACGCGGCACGGGTAGCTCAGCACGCATGGACTGTGATATCGGCGATGAAATCGTGGCGGGTCAATTGACACCCGGTCAAACCATCGCCGCAACCGAGGACTGTCTCGAAGCACTGCCTTACCGGCCTGAATTTTTTACGACCAGCGTCGCCGTCGGCGATCTGGAGGCTTTGCGCATTGCGCTCGGCATTCCCCGGTTCAATCTTTACGGCGTCTCCTACGGCACGCGGGTAGCACAACATTATGTGCGTCGTTATCCGGGATCTGTGCGTACTGTCATCCTCGATGGTGTCGTGCCGCCCCAGCTGGCGCTTGGCGCCGGGATCGCCATTGAGGCGCAGAAGGCCCTGGGGGGAATTTTCGCTCGCTGCGCGAAGAACGCTGCCTGTAATGCGCGCTTCCCTGAGCTCGTCGACGCGTTTGCGGTACTCGAGGAACGCCTGGCGGCCGGCGAGGTCTCGGTCGATCTGGCCAACCCGCTGACCGGTGTTCCGCAGACGCTGCAATTCGGCGCTGCGGAGCTTGCCGGTGCGATACGCCTCATGAGCTACAACCCGCATACGGTTGCCCTGATGCCATTGTTGATCCACGAGGCCGTAAGCGGGAACTATGCGCCGCTCGCGTCACAGTTTCTTATGGCAATGGCGCGCATGTCGGACTTGCTCGCCATTGGCATGCACAACGCTGTTGTCTGCACCGAAGACGCCCCTTTCTACGATGCTGAAAACGTCAGCCGGGAGGCGCTCGAATCGACTTATATCGGCCCGATGCAGGTCGAGGCCCTCCAGGCAATCTGTTCTGTCTGGCCAGCCGGCGTGCTGGATCCGGAATTCAAGGCGCCGCTGGCTACAAACACGCCGGTGCTCTTGCTCTCCGGTGATGCGGACCCGGTTACCCCACCGCATTTTGCCGAACTCGCCGCGGTGCATCTCGGCAACGCGCGGCATCTGATTGGCCGCAACCAGGGTCACGGCCAGGCCGCTACCACTTGCATGCCGGACATAATGGGCCGCTTCGTCGAAGCCGCCAGGGTCAATGATCTCGATACTGATTGCCTGTTGCGACAATTTGCGATGCCCTTCTTCGTCGACTTCTCGGGGCCCGACCCGTGATCTCCGTGAATGATCTTCGCAAGTCCTTCGGTGACATAAAGGCCCTCGACGGCGTCAGCTTCGAAGCACAGGATGGCCGCGTCACCGGTTTGCTCGGGCCGAACGGCGCCGGCAAATCGACCACGCTCAGGATTCTGTACACGGTGCTCAAGCCTGATTCGGGTTCGGCAACGATCGACGGCATAGACGTCGTCGCCGAAAGCCTGAAGGCTCGCAGCCAGATCGGCACCTTACCGCACGCCTCCGGCCTGTATCCGCATCTGACGGCAAGAGAAAACATCGCTTATTACGCGAAGCTGTACGGCATGAGTTGCAAGGTGGTCGCCGAACGCGTCCAAAAAATTATCGAGCAACTCGATATAAGAGATTTTGCCGACAGGCGAACGAAAGGGTTTTCGCAGGGGCAAAGAACGAAAGTCGCCCTGGCGCGCGCCCTTGTGCATGAGCCCCGCAACATCATCCTCGATGAACCGAGTAACGGTCTGGACGTCATGGCAACCCGCTCCCTGCGCGCTTTGATCCGGGACCTCAGGTCAGCCGGTAAATGCATTCTGTTTTCGAGTCACGTCATGCAGGAAGTCGCCCAGCTCTGCGATGAAATCGTGATCATTGCCGAGGGCCGGGTCGCGTTACACGACAGCGCTGAGGGCATCCGGAACAGAACGGGCTGTGACGACCTCGAGGATGCTTTCGTTAAAGCCATCAACCTGGCTGGAACACCGCTGTGAATCCGCTGCGCACCGTTTTCGTAAAAGAGGTGCGGGACAACCTGCGGGATCGGCGGACCTTGCTTTCTGCCTTGCTCATGGGCCCGCTTTTTGGGCCGATTCTGTTTGCATTCGTTATCAACATCTCTCTCAAACAATCCCTCTCTGATGACAGCGAGCCACTCGACGTGCCGGTCGTCGGCCGGGAACATGCGCCCAACCTGATCGAATTTCTAAAAAGCCACAACATCAATATCACGGCGGCGCCGGCAGATCGTGCGGCGGCCCTGAAAGCGGTAAAGACCGGCGAGCACGACCTGGTCCTTGTCATTCCCGAGACTTTCGGCGCACAGCTCGCGGACACCATCCCGGCAATGGTGGAGGTCATTTCCGACCTTGCCAACACCCAGGCACAACGCCAGTCCCGGCGCGCCGTGCGAGCGCTTCGCTCTTACAATCAGCAGCTTGCGGCGCTGCGGCTCCGAGCCCGAGGCGTCAGTCCGGTGGTTCTTCGTCCCCTGAACATAGACGTCGTGGATGTATCCACACCCAGCGGACGCTCTGCCCTGTTGCTCGGCATGCTGAGTTACTTTTTTGTCTTCGCGCTTTTGACCGGCGGCATGAACCTTGCGATTGATTCGACCGCCGGAGAGCGGGAACGAGGTTCCCTGGAGCCGCTGCTGTGCCTGCCGGTTACCCGCGACCAGTTGATTTTCGGCAAGATATTTGCCGCCTGCCTCTTCATGGCCGTGTCGCTCGGCTTAAGCCTTGTTGCGTTCTATGTGATGCTGAAGTTCGTGCCGCTCGAAAAGCTGGGCATGACGCCGAACTTCGGGCCGGGCGTGGTGGCAAAAGCGTTTCTGTTGTTCGTGCCGTTTACTCTGCTCGGTGCTTCGCTGATGACGCTCGTCGCGTCGTTCACGAAAAGCTTCAAGGAAGCCCAAACCTGGCTTAGCGTGGTGCTTCTCGCGCCAACGCTGCCGATCCTCATCGTCAGCATTCTGATGGTCCGGCCAAGCACGGAGCTGATGCTTATCCCGAGCCTGAGCCAGCACCTGTTGCTGGTCGGCCTTATCAAGAACGAGCCGGTCAACATGCTGCATGTCCTTGTCTCGGTCAGCGGCACATTGATTATCGGTGGAATGGTGACATTGATTTGTGCACGCCTGTACCGGCGCGAGGGGCTCCTGGGTTAGCCGGTGGGGTATCATCCCGTATTGTTCTCGCGGACCTGCGGGGAACAGACTGCCGTTATGGCGCGCTAATGATGTCCCGATACTTCCTGTTGATACTTTTCCTTGGCGCCGCTTCTGCCTGCTCACCGGGCGATAAGGCAAAAGACCCTGCCGGGCAGATGGCGCCCGCCGCGCCTGCGGGCGCTTCGATACCCGGCCAACGCGCGTATGAGCGGGTGTGCGCCAGTTGTCATGACGAAGGGCTCAATGGCGCGCCGGCCGTGGGCGACCAGGAAGCCTGGGCCGGTCGATCTTCATTGTGGGTGGCAGTACTCGTGGATCATGCCACAGAGGGCTATCTCGACATGCCCGCCCGGGGTGGCGATCCCGCCCTCTCCGACCCGGAGGTAGCCGCCGCCGCAGAGTACATGCTGGCACTGACGCATCCCGACCGTGCCGCAGACTGAAGCATCAGCCTGAACCCCCACCAGTCGTCCAACAAGGCCATATTGATGGACCACCATATCGATATTGCAATACTTCGCGCTTTCGACGCATAGCGTGATCGCGACTATTTGCCGATACAGAACTCCGAGAAGATTTTTCCAAGCAGGTCGTCACTCGTGAACGAGCCGGTAATCTGGCCCAGCGCTTCCTGGGCAAGTCGAAGCTCTTCGGCAAGCAGCTCGCCCGCCTTTGACTCTTCCAGCACCTTGCGGCCTGCCTGGAAATGCGCCTCTGCCCGCCCCAGTGCGTCGCTGTGCCGGCGCCGTGCCGTGAAGGCGCCCTCACCCAGGTCCTTGTGACCGGCAAGCTTCAGCACTTGTTCCCGGAGGATGTCTGTGCCGGCACCTGTTTTCGCAGAAATATTCAGCGTCAGCGGCCGCTTATCCTGCAGGCCCGGGTTTTCATCGCTCAGGTCTATTTTGTTGCGAATGGTGATGACGGGCACATTGGCCGGCAATTCTTCGCCCAGTGCGGCCAGCGATTCTTTTTCTATCGCGTTTTCTTTGGCGCTCGCGTCCTGAATCCACAGGACAGCGTCTGCGCTTTTGATGGCTTCGCGCGCCCGCCGGATGCCTTCCGCCTCGATCTGGTCCGGTTTTTCCCGGAGACCAGCCGTGTCAATCAATTCGACCAGCAGGCCGTCGAGGTTAATTTGCTCTCTCAATATGTCTCTCGTGGTACCGGCCACTTCGGTGACAATTGCCGCTTCCTGGCCGCTAAGGAGATTGAGCAGGCTCGACTTGCCGACATTCGGCCGCCCCACAATAACGACCTGGTAACCGTCCCTGAGCAGTCGGCCGGCGCGCGTTCCTTCCCTGAGTGCTGCGAACGCCGCATCACAATCATCGATTGCTGCGACTAACTGTTCATCAGAGAGAAAATCGATTTCTTCTTCGGGAAAATCGAGCGCCGCCTCTACCTGCGCTCGAAGCCTGATGAGCTGCTCCTGCAGCGCATCGACTGCAGCTGAAAATGCTCCCGACAAGGAACGAAGCGCCGCCCTTGCTGCCTGTGCTGTGCCACTGCCAATGAGGTCGGCAATTGCCTCGGCCTGGGCGAGGTCGAGCTTGTCGTTAAGAAAGGCTCGCTTCGAAAACTCGCCCGGTTCTGCCTGCCGTGAACCCAGGGAAACTGCGGCATCGACAAGAAGCGCCATGACGACGGGGCCCCCGTGGCCGTGCAGCTCGAGAACCGGCTCGCCGGTGAATGATCCGGGCTCTGGGAAATAAAGCGCCAGGCCCGTATCAATCGGCTCACCTGCCGCATCATGAAATTGCCTCAGGCTTGCCACGCGCGGTGGTGGCAGGCCGCCCAGCATCTTCCCGGCTATTTGCCGCACGTCCGGACCGGAGATGCGCACAATACCGATGCCGCCGACGCCGGCTGGGGTGGCCGCCGCGACAATCGTATCGTGCAGGTAGTCAGGCTTGTCGCTCACAAACCCTCCGTGATCAGGCTTTTGACTTGCCCTTCGCTTTTTTGCTTTCCTGTTCCACGATTTTATTGATGCGCCATTGTTGCGCAATCGACAAAATCGTATTGGTCACCCAGTACAGCACAAGCCCTGAAGGGAAGAACGCAAAAAAGCCCGTAAACATGATCGGCATGATCTGCATGACTTTGGCCTGAACGGGATCCGCTGGCGCCGGATTGAGCTTCGTTTGCAGCAACATCGCGACACCCATGATAAGCGGCAAAATGAAATATGGATCCCGGGATGACAGATCCGTAATCCACAGAGTAAATGGCGCCTGACGCATTTCGACGCTTTCCAGCAGCACCCAGTAAAACGCGAGAAAGAACGGCATTTGAATCAATATCGGCAAACAGCCCGCCGCCGGGTTGACCTTCTCCCGCTTGTAGAGCTCCATCATCGCCTGACTGAGTTGTTGGCGATCGTCTTTGTAGCGCTCCTGCAGCGCTTTCATGCGCGGCTGAATGGTTCGCATCTTCGCCATCGAGCGGCCACTGGCTTGCGTCAGCTTGTAAAAAGCGAGCTTGATGAGAATCGTCACAAAAATAATTGCGACCCCCCAGTTTTGCACAACCGCATGAACCTTGTTCAACACCCAGAAGAGCGGTTGCGACAGAATGGTCAGCCAGCCGTAATCAACGGTCAGCTTGAGGCTTTCGGTTACTTCTTCGAGCTGGTTCTGCAGCTTCGGGCCAACAAACAAGGTCGTGTCGAAGGTCGTATCAGCGCCGGCCGCGACGTTACGCGCCGGCCCGATCATGCTCGCCACGACTACCTCGCCTTTCTGTGAGACGTTGACTCGATACGGCTCCTCTGTCGTTGGCACGATGGCGCTCAGAAAGTGGTGTTGAATTGTCGCGATCCAGCCCGCTTGTGTAGAAGCTGAGAATGGGCCATCCGACAGCAGATCGTCCCTCTTGATTTTCTCTGTTTTATCGCCGTCGTATATGACGACCCCGTCGAATGAATACGTATCAACATTGAACATCGAGCGCTCGAGCGGGTACGACCGCCGCTGGATCTGCGCATATTCTGCGCCGCGCCACTCGTCTGCGCTTCGATTGATGACGTTGTGCTGCAGGCCAATCACGTAGCTGCCGTGCGTAAAACGATACTCTTTGATAACGGTAACGCCGTTGCCGTCCGTCCAGGTCAGGGGAACGACAAGTTCGTCGTTACCATCCAGCGCGTAATCCCTCCTGCTGCTCGAGAATGATGCGAGATGGTTGGCTTCGGGCCCGCCGCCGGCCACCCGCAGTCCCGATTGGATGAGCCCGAGATTCGCTGGCTGTGGGCTGAGGAGTTCGACGAGCGTATC
>Ga0209997_10000806_pt1 | contig 10992 bp, 8 predicted proteins | sample CR04metaG_FD_182079 | JGI IMG/M metagenome (GOLD analysis project Ga0209997, IMG submission 182079) | Deep subsurface microbial communities from Mariana Trench to uncover new lineages of life (NeLLi) - CR04 metaG (SPAdes) (version 2) | ecosystem: Environmental > Aquatic > Marine > Ocean trench >...
CCGCTCTTCGCCGTGCGCAGCGGCGTTGTCCGCATTGCTTCCCGGGCGCTGACCTCCGGCCGACGGAGTTCGGGCGGCGGGTCTCAGCCTCCAACAAAAATTGGGATGCGGGTTGGAAGTCCGAAATCTTCCAAAATCGGCCGTACGGAAACGTTCCTCAAAAGCCCTTTTAAAGCCCAGGCAGAGCGAGTTTCGCCTATCGGCGCTGCAGGTGTAGGCTGGCGACGCTCGACCACGTCGTTCGGGGGGATCGAATGAGCGTTCCGAGATCGATTTTCCAAGCCATACTAATGCTCGGCATTTTTGTGTTGGCCGCCGTGGTCGCGTTCTCTGCGTCGGCTGAGTTTGTCGAAATCGAACTCCCGGACGGCACCGATATCGACACCTATCTTTACAAGCCATCGGGAAAGGGGCCGTATCCGGCCGTCATCGTCCTACACCATAAGGGTGGCCTGACCGACCAGATCAAAGATTTCTCCTCTGAATTGTCGGACGAAAAATTCGTAACCTTGGCCGTTGACTATACAACCGGAGGCGGCTGGCTTAGCGACAAGGTCGGCGCAGCCTATGACTATTTACAAAATCTTCCCGAGGTCCGTCCCGAACGAATTGGAATGGTCGGGTTTTCCTTGGGCGCAAGATTGGGCAAGCAAATAGTCGTTGACTGGCAGAATGAGTATCCCCTCCGCCCCTTACGGGCATTTGTTTCTTATTATGTGGGGCGCGGGGTCGAGATGCCTTCGACCGATCTTCCACCGATCCTCTTTCTCCACGGCGATAAGGATGTCGAGACGGATGCGAAAACGGTTGTCGCATTCTGTGAGGAGTTAAAGCAGATGGGTAATGTTTGCGAGGCGAAGATCTACGAGGCGACGTATCATGCGTTTACGCACAACTCGCGTTACGGCGAGTATGACCACCCAGCGACGGTTGATGCCTACAGGCGTACCGTCGCCTTCCTGAACAAGCACCTGCGGTACGTGCCAATCCAATGAATGCCCGCTCTGGGCTAGACGCGAATATCGACAGGCTTAGCTCTGGATCGAACGCCGACGCTCTTTATGAGGGTCTTAGCGCGCCCCCGGGGCGTCCGCGGCGGCCTCCGCCGGTGCGGCCGCGGGGGCGCCGTAGAGCGCGCGGGCCCGTTTCTCGAAGGCGGACACCATGATCTTGACCGCCTCGTTGAACAGGACGCCGATCATCCGCTGCAGGAGCCGCGAGCGGAACTCGAAATCCACGTAGAAGTCGATCAGGCACGCACCGTCGCCGTGGGGCTCGAAGACCCAGTGATTGTTCAGGTACTTGAACGGCCCCTCGGAATAGGAGACGTCGATGCGCCGGGGACGGTCGAACACGTCCCTTGTCGTGAAGCCTTCGCGGAACATCTTGAAGCCGATCACCAGGTCGGCCATGAGGGTGTTGCCGTCGCGCTTGCGGACGCGGGCCGCCACGCACCAGGGCAGGAATTCCGGGTAGCGTTCCACGTCGGCGACCAGGTCGAACATCTGTTCCGGCGTGAACGGAACGACGCGTTTTTCCGCGTGGGTGGGCATGGCGCCGGTTAGCCGGCCCGGGCTTTTGCCTGGCGCGCCCGGCGCAGGGTCTCGAAGTCCCTGTCGGCGTGATAGGACGACCGCGTCAGCGGCGACGACGCCACCATGAGGAATCCCCTGGCCAGCGCCAGGCGCCGGTAGTCTTCGAACTCTTCCGGCGTGACGTAGCGGTCCACGGGCGCGTGGCGGGGCGTCGGCCGAAGGTACTGGCCGATGGTCAGGAAATCGACATCGGCCGAGCGCTGATCGTCCATCACCTGCAGGACCTCGCGGCGCTCCTCGCCCAGTCCGACCATGATTCCCGATTTCGTGAAGATGGTCGGATCGAGCTTCTTCGCCTGGTCCAGCAGGCGCAGCGAATGGAAGTACCGCGCCCCCGGGCGGATGGTCCGATAGAGCCGGGGCACCGTTTCCAGGTTGTGGTTGAAGACGTCGGGACGGGCCGCGATCACCGCCTCCAGGGCCCCTTCCTTGTTGCGGAAGTCGGGCGTCAGCACCTCGATGGTGGTCCCCGGCGCGGCCTCGCGGATGCGTTCGATGCAGCGCACGAACTGGGCCGCCCCGCCGTCGTCCAGGTCGTCCCGGTCGACCGAGGTGACGACCACGTGCTTGAGCCCCATGCTGGCGACGCTGAGCGCCAGGTTCTCCGGCTCCAGGGCATCGACGACGCCGGGCCTGCCGGTCTTGACGTTGCAGAAGGCGCAGGCGCGGGTGCAGATATCGCCGAGGATCATCACGGTGACGTGGCCGCGCGACCAGCACTCGCCGATGTTGGGACACGCCGCCTCCTCGCACACCGTGTGCAGGCCGTGGGCGCGCATGAGCCTCAGGGTTTCGCCGTACCCCGCGGACGTCGGCGCCTTGACGCGGATCCAGGGCGGCTTGCGCGGTTGCGGCGTTTCCGCCTTCAGGGGGTGCACGGTGGCCATGGCTTAGAAATGGATGGCCCGTCCGTACGCGTCAAGCACCGATTCGTGCATCATCTCCGACAGGGTCGGATGGGGGAAGATGGCGTGCATGAGTTCGGCCTCGGTGGTTTCCAGGGTCTTGGCGACGGCGAAGCCCTGGATCAGTTCCGTGACCTCGGCGCCGACCATGTGGGCGCCGAGCAGTTCCCCGGTGGCGGCGTCGAACACGGTTTTGACCAGCCCCTCGGGCTCGCCCAGGGCGATCGCCTTGCCGTTGCCCATGAACGGAAAGCGGCCGACCTTGACCGCGTGGCCCTGGGCAACGGCCTGTTTCTCGGTCAGGCCGATGCTGGCGACCTGGGGCCGGCAGTAGGTGCAGCCGGGAATGCGGCTCTTGTCCAGGGGATGCAGGCCCGGGACGCCGGCGATCTTCTCGACGCAGATGACTCCTTCGTGGCTGGCCTTGTGGGCCAGCCAGGGCGGCCCGGTCACGTCGCCGATGGCATAGACGCCGGGCTCGCCTGTGCGGCTCCATTCGTCGATGACGATGTGGCTTTTATCCACCTTCACCTTGGTGCCCTCGAGGCCAAGGTTCTCCACGTTGCCGACGATGCCGACGGCCAGGATCACCCGCTCGACGCGCACCTGGGTGGACTTGCCGCCGGCCTCGACGGTAGCGGTGACGCCGCCCTTCGCCTTTTTCAGGCCCGTCACCGTCGCCGAGGTGAGGATTTTCATTCCCTGTTTCTCGAAGGCCTTGCCGGCGAAGTCCGAGATCTCCTCGTCCTCCACCGGCAGCACCCGGGGCAGCACCTCGACCACCGTCACCTCGGCGCCGAAGTCGCGGAAGAAGCTGGCGAACTCGATGCCGATGGCCCCGGAGCCGACGACCAGGATGGACTTCGGCATGACCTCGGGGACCATCGCCTCCTTGTAGGTCCACACCAGCTTGCCGTCCGGCTCCAGGCCGGGGAGCGACCGCGCCCGGGCGCCGGTGGCGAGAACGATGTGCTTGGCGGCCAGGTCGGCGATCCCCTTCCCGTCTTTTTCCACGCGCACCTTGCCGGCGCCGTCGAGGCGTCCATAGCCGTCGAAGACCGTGACCTTGTTCTTCTTCAGGAGGTACCCGACGCCGGTACTGAGCTGCTTGGCCACGGCGCGGGAGCGTTCGACCACTTTCTTCACGTCGAAGGTGATCTCCTTGACGCTCAGTCCGAATTCCGCCGCCCGGTGCATGGTGTGGAAGATCTCGGCCGTGCGCAGCAGCGCCTTGGTCGGGATACAGCCCCAGTTGAGGCAGATGCCGCCCAGGTGCTCGCCTTCCACCACCGCCGTCTTCATGCCCAGCTGGGCGGCGCGGATGGCGGTCACGTAGCCGCCCGGCCCGGCGCCGAGGAAGATGATGTCGAAGGTGGTATCGGCCATGGGGGCGCGCCTCACAGCAGCATGGTCAGCGGCGCTTCGACGAGCCGTTTGAAGGCGGCGAGGAACTCCGCGCCCACGGCGCCGTCCACCGAGCGGTGGTCCACCGCCAGGGTGCACGACATGACCGTGGCGACGGCCAGGGCCCCGTCCTTGACCACCGGGCGCTGGGTGCCGGCGCCGACGGCGAGGATGCACGACTGGGGCGGGTTGATGATGGCGGCGAATTCCTTGATGCCGTACATGCCCAGGTTGGAAATGGTGAAGCCGCCGCCCTGGTATTCCTCGGGCAGCAGCTTGCCCTCGCGGGCGCGGGCCGCCAGGTCGTTCATCTCGCGGGAGAGAACGAGGAGCCCCTTGTTGTCGGCGTCGCGGATGACCGGGGTGATGAGGCCGCCGGGCGTCGCCACGGCGATGGAGACATCGATCCTGTCGTAGCGGAGGATGGCGTCGTCGGTCCACGTGGCGTTGGCCGCCGGCACCTGGCGCAGGGCCAGGGCGGTGGCGCGGATGATGAAGTCGTTGAGCGAAAGTTTATAGCTTCCCTCGCCTTCCGGGGCGTTGGCGTTCAACTCCCGGCGCACGTCGAGCAACGCGTCCATCCGGCAGTCGATGGTCAGGTAGAAATGCGGGATGTCCCGCTTGGACTGCGAAAGCCGGGCGGCGATCACCTTGCGCATGGTGGTGTTCGGGATCGCGGTGGTGGCCTGTTCCGCGGTGACGGCCGGCGCTGCCACCGGCGCGGCGGCGGGTGCCGCGACGCCGCCGGCAACGGCCGCCTCGATGTCGCTCTTGACGATGCGCCCATGCGGACCCGTGCCCGGCACCGCCGCCAGGTCCAGGCCCGCTTCCCCGGCCAGGCGCCGGGCCAGGGGACTGGCGAAGACGCGCCGGCCCTGCGCCGCCGCCCGCGGAGCCGGCGTGCCGGGAGGCGCGGAAGGTGTGGGCCGGGGAGCCGCGGGCGGCGGGGTTTGCTGTGGCGCCGCGGGCGGTGCGGACCCGGGAGCCGGGGTTTGCTGCGGCGCCGGCGGCGGGGCCGCGGCCGCCGCGTCCAGGGCCGAGGCGTCCTCGCCCTCTTCGAGAAGCAGCGCGATCGTCTGGTTCACCCGCACGCCCGTGGTGCCCTCGGCAACCAGGATCCGGCCCAACACGCCTTCGTCGATGACCTCCAGCTCCATGGTCGCCTTGTCGGTCTCGATTTCGGCGATGACGTCGCCGCTGTCCACGGCGTCGCCTTCCTTCTTCAGCCACTTGGCCAGGGTGCCCTCGGTCATGGTCGGCGACAGCGCCGGCATCAGGATCTGGATGGGCATGGGTCCGCGTTCCCTTGCGCGTTACCGGTAACAGACGGCCTTGGCCGCCGCGGCGACACCGTCCGCCTGGGGCAGGGCCAGTTTTTCCAGGTTGGCCGCATAGGGCATGGGCACGTCGACCCCGGTGACGCGCACCACCGGCGCGTCCAGGTAGTCGAACGCGTGCTCCATCATCGACGCCGCGATCTCGGCGCCGATGCCGGCCACCGGCCAGCCTTCCTCGACGCTCACCAGGCGGTTGGTTTTTTTTACCGATTCGACGATCGTCGCGGTGTCCAGGGGACGCAGGCTGCGCAGGTTGATGACCTCGGCCTCGATGCCGTCGGCGGCCAACAGCTCCGCCGCCTCCAGGGCGACGGCGACCATGATCGAGAACGCCGCGATGGTGACGTCATTGCCGGCACGTTCGATTCGCGCCGTCCCGATGGGAATGACGTAATCCGCATCCACCGGCGCCTCGAAGCTGCGGCCGTAGAGGATCTCGTTTTCCAGCACGATGACCGGGTTGGGGTCGCGGATGGCCGCCTTCAGGAGGCCCTTGGCGTCGGCCGCGGAATAGGGCGCCACCACCTTGAGGCCGGGACAGTGGGCGTACCAACTGGCGTAACACTGCGAATGCTGGGCGGCGACCCGCGCGGCGGCGCCGTTGGGGCCGCGGAAAACGATGGGACAGCCCATCTGGCCGCCCGACATGTACCGCGTCTTGGCGGCGGAGTTGATGATCTGGTCGATGGCCTGCATGGAGAAGTTGAACGTCATGAACTCGACGATGGGCCGGAGGCCGGCGAAGGCGGCGCCGATGCCGACGCCGGTGAACCCGTGCTCGGTGATGGGGGTGTCGACGACGCGCTTGGGACCGAACTCCTCCAACAACCCCTGGCTGATATTGTAGGCGCCCTGGTACTGGCCCACCTCCTCGCCCATGAGGAAAACGGTGTCGTCGCGGCGCATCTCCTCGGCCATGGCGTCGCGCAGGGCCTCGCGCACGGTCTGGGTCACGGTCTCGCCCAAGGGCATTTCCCCGGCCGGCGGGGACGGCGCCGGGGCGGCCTCGGCCGCGGGGGCGGCCGGCATCGGGGCCTCGGGCCGGGCCGGCGACGGGGCGGCCTGGTCCATTTCCTCGATCGCCGAGGCGTCCTCGCCCTCGGCCAGGATCACCGCGACGGGGGTGTTGACGGCAACCCCTTCGGTGCCTTCCGGGACCAGGATCCTGCCCAGCACGCCCTCGTCGACGGCTTCCAGCTCCATGGTCGCCTTGTCGGTCTCGATCTCGGCGAGGACATCGCCGCTGTCCACGGTGTCCCCTTCCTTCTTCAGCCATTTTGCCAGCGTGCCCTCGGTCATGGTGGGCGACAGCGCCGGCATCAGGACTTGAACTGGCATGGCACCTCCCTGCGCTCGAACCGATCGCGCCTTTTACGCGTCCACCAGAACGTCGGTGTAAAGCTCCGACGCATCGGGCTCCGGGCTCTGTTGGGCGAACTCGGCCGCTTCCGTGACCCGGGCCTTGACCTCGCGGTCGATTTCCTTGAGCGCCTCTTCGTCGGCGATCCCGTCATCGAGCAGGAACCCGCGCAGGTTGTCGATGGGGTCGCTTTCCTTGCGCACCTTGCTCACTTCCTCTTTCGACCGGTATTTGGCCGGGTCCGACATGGAATGGCCGCGGTAGCGGTAGGTCTCCAGTTCCAGGATGATGGGACCCTTGCCGGACCGGCAGTGGGCGGCGGCCTTTTCACCGGCGGCCCGCACCTCCAGCACGTCCATGCCGTTGACCTGAGAGCCGGGGATGTCGTAGGCGCGGCCGCGGCGGTACAGCTCGGTGTTGGCCGAGGCGCGTTCCACCGACGTGCCCATGCCGTAGCGGTTGTTCTCGATGACGTACATCACCGGCAGCTTCCACAGGGCAGCCATGTTGAAGGCCTCGTAGACCTGTCCCTGGTTGACGGCGCCGTCGCCGAAATAGGTGCGACAGATGCCCCCGTCCCCGTGGTATTTGTGCCCCAGTGCCAGTCCGGTGCCGATGGAAACCTGGGCGGCGACGATGCCGTGGCCGCCGAAGAAATTGGCTACCCGGCTGAACATGTGCATGGAGCCCCCCTTGCCCTTCGAGTAGCCGCCGCGCCGGCCCGTCAGTTCCGCCATAACCCCCTTGGGGTCCATGCCGCAGGCCAGCATGTGGCCGTGGTCGCGGTAGCTGGTGACCAGCGTGTCGTCGGCACCGGCCACCGCCTGCAGGCCCACGACAACCGCCTCCTGGCCGATGTAGAGGTGGCAGAATCCGGAAATCAGGCCCATGCCGTAAAGCTGACCGGCCTTCTCCTCGAAGCGGCGGATGAGCAGCATCCGGCGGTACAGATCGAGGGCTTCGCCGGGGGTTGTGCGCCGCGTCGCCTTGGCGGTGTCTTTCTTTCCCGGCTTTCCCGGCGCCGTGGCGCGGGCCGGGCGTTTCCTGGCCGCCGTCTTCCCGGCCGTCCCCCTGGCGGCCGGTTTGGCCCGTTTCCGTTTCGCTGATTTCGCCATTGGTCCCGTCTCCCTGTTGCGTGGGGTCTCGAGCGCCGGCCACGGAAGGGCCGGGGTTCGGGCGCCTCGGGAAGGCGGCCGCGCTAGGGCGGCGAACGCGGGCAAAAGTAATACGCATGGGCCATCAATTCAAGCCGTCAATGGCGTCGAACCCCTTGTATGGAAAAGAAAAAACTTTTTTAACTGAAATAGAGTTAACGCCTTTGCGGTAATTACCGTGACCGCCTGTTGCGTGGTTGTTTTTTGCGCGGCCCAAAGTGCCGGGAAGCGCTACGGGCAGACGCCTCGGACCCTTCCCGTGCGGTAGCGGAGCAATTGCTGTACGCTACCCTATCCGCCTGCAGGCATGGAGCGGAGGACGTGGCGCGCCGGTTGGACCGCGACAACGGGACGGCAAACGCGACCGAGGCGGCGGCCAGGCTGCTGAAGGTCGTTGGGGACGTGGCGGCCGAGCTTCACCCCCACCGAACGGCGGCCGGCCCGGTCACCCTCGACAGCGGGCTGGCCGGGGATCTGGGATTCGACAGCCTGGGCCTGGTGGAGCTGATTATGCGCGTCGAGCAGGCCTTCGGCGTGACGCTCCGCGAGCAGGTCTTCGCCAGCGCGGAAACGCCGCGCGATCTGCTGCGCGAAGTGCTCGGCGCGGGCGTGCCGGGCGGCTTTCGCGTACTGGCCGACGTCAGCGAAATCACCCTCGGCACGGCGGAAGCCGCACCGCTCGATGCCAGGACCCTGGTCGACGTGCTGAACTGGCATGCACTGGCCCATCCCGACCGGCCCCACATCCGTTTCTACAGCGACGATGGCGAGGGAGAGGTCATCACCTATGGCGCCCTCAAGCAGGCGGCGGAGCGCGTGGCGGCCGGCCTGCAGCAACGGGATATGCAACCCGGAGAGGCCGTTGTCATCATGCTGCCCACGGGCCGCGACTATTTCTTCAGCTTTTTCGGCGTCCTGCTTGCCGGCGGCGTGCCCGTTCCCATCTATCCGCCGGCGCGCCCGGCCCAGATCGAGGCCCACCTGCGCCGCCACGCCGGCATCGTCGCCAATTGCCTGGCCGGAATCCTGATCACGGTGCCCGAGGCCACGCGGTTCGCGCGTCTGCTCAGGGCGCAGGTCGAATCCCTGCGCACCGTGGTGACGCCGGACGAGCTTTCGTCCGCCTCCGGCGCCTTCACGGGGCCGGCGCTGGGAGCCGAGGACGTCGCCTTCCTGCAATACACCTCGGGCAGCACCGGCAATCCGAAGGGCGTGGTGCTGACCCATGGCAACCTGCTGGCCAACATCCGGGCCATGGGGGAAGCGGTCCGGGCCGAACCCGGCGATGTGTTCGTCAGTTGGCTGCCGCTGTATCACGACATGGGGCTGATCGGGGCGTGGCTGGGAAGCCTGTATTTTGCCGCCCTCCTGGTGATCATGTCGCCGCTCATGTTCCTCGCCCGGCCCCAGCGGTGGCTGTGGGCCGTGCACGGTCATCGCGGCACCCTGTCGGCGGCCCCCAACTTCGCCTACGAGCTGTGCCTGAGCAAGATCCGCGACGACGCCATCAAGGGCCTGGACCTGAGCTCCTGGCGCGTCGCCTGCAACGGGGCCGAAGCGGTGAGCCCGGAAACCGTGCAGCGGTTCTGCGAGCGCTTCCGAGGGTACGGCTTCCGGCCGGAGACCCTGATGGCCATGTACGGCCTCGCCGAGTGTTCCGTGGGTCTCGCCATCCCGCCGCCCGGCCGCGGTACGGTGATCGACAGGATCGAGCGCGATCCTTTCATGCGGTCCGGCCGGGCCAACCCCGCCGATGAGACGGACGCCCGGGCGTTGCGTTTCGCGGCCTGCGGCCAGCCCCTGCCCGGACACCAGATCCGCATCGTCGACGCCGCCGGCCGCGAACTTCCCGAGCGCCATGAGGGCGGGCTCCAGTTCCGCGGCCCCTCGGCCACCAGCGGCTATTTCCGCAACGCAGCCGAGAGCCGCCGCCTGTTCCACGGGGACTGGCTGGAGTCCGGGGACCTGGCCTACATCGCCGGCGGCGACGTGTACATCACCGGCCGCACCAAGGACATCATCATTCGCGCCGGACGCAACGTTTATCCGGCCGAGCTGGAGGAAGCCGTCGGTGGCATTCCCGGCATCCGCAAGGGCAACGTGGCCGTATTCGGCAGCACGGATCCCGACTCCGGCCGCGAGCGCCTGGTGGTGCTGGCGGAGAGCCGGCAAAAGGACCCGGCCGCCCTGAACGCGATGCGGACCCAGGTCAACGCCCTTGCCGTGGACCTGACCGGCGTGGCCCCCGACGACGTGGTGCTGGCGCCGCCCAACACCGTCCTCAAGACCTCCAGCGGCAAGATCCGCCGCGCCGCCACCCGCGAGGTGTATGAGCGCGGCCTCATCGGCAAACCGCGAAGGGCCGTGTGGTGGCAGATCACGCGCCTGGCCCTGAGCGGGGCCGTGCCGCAACTGCGCCGGACCGGGCGCGCCGTGTCCTGGGCGCTGTACGCCGCCTACGCCTGGGGACTCATCGGCCTGCTGGTCCCGATCCTCTGGGTGTCGGTCGCCGTGCTGCCGCGGGTTTCATGGTGCTGGGCCCTGTCGCGCCGGGCCGTGCGCCTCCTGGCGCGGGCATCGGGCACGCCGCTCATGGTGCAGGGGCTGGAGAACCTGCCGCCCCCGGACCGGGCGTGCGTGTTCGTCTCCAATCACACAGGCTATCTGGACGGTTTGGTCCTCATCGCAACCCTGCCCCGCCTGTTCGGCTTCGTTGCCAAGGCCGAGTTGACCGGGAGCGTGATCACCCGCGTATTCCTGCGGCGCATCGAGGCGGAGTTCGTGGAACGCTTCGACAAGGCGAAGGGCGCCGACGATGCCCGGCGCATGGCGCATGTGGTCCGTTCCGGCCGCTCCCTTCTGTTTTTCCCCGAAGGGACGTTCGTCCGCATGCCCGGACTGATGCCCTTCCAGATGGGGGCGTTCGTCGCCGCGGCGGAGGCCGGGGTTCCGGTGGTCCCCGTAGCCATCCGCGGCACCCGGTCCATTCTGCGCCCGGACTCCTGGTTCCCGCGCCGCGGCGCGATCACCGTCACCGTCGGCTTGCCCATCGAGCCCGACGCCCTGAGTGCCGGAACCCGGGCCGCCGATACGTGGTCCGTGGCCCTCAGACTGCGCGACGCGACCCGCCGCGAGATTCTGCGCCACTGCGCAGAGCCGGACCTGGAGCACGAACGGTCCCCGGTCCTGGAGGCGTCGGAAACATGAGTCCTTTTAAGGGGAATGAATGAGGCCAAA
>Ga0209997_10000807_pt1 | contig 10987 bp, 6 predicted proteins | sample CR04metaG_FD_182079 | JGI IMG/M metagenome (GOLD analysis project Ga0209997, IMG submission 182079) | Deep subsurface microbial communities from Mariana Trench to uncover new lineages of life (NeLLi) - CR04 metaG (SPAdes) (version 2) | ecosystem: Environmental > Aquatic > Marine > Ocean trench >...
TGATACAATCTACATTACAACAAGAAGCAGCCATTAAGGTTCAGACTCAGCAATCACAAGAAGAGATAGCGAGGGCTAAATTTGATGCTAACCGTGAAGCTCAACGTATGATGGCTTCAAGCATGGTTCAGATGGCTGACAATGGTCAAGCAGGTGCCTCAGCTCAACGTGTATTAGATGATCTATCTCAACAGGTAGACCGCAAACAAGTACGCTTAGATGCCCGCTCAGAGTCTATTAATGCCGCTGAACAGGCCCAACTACAAGGCCTGAATGCTCAACACTTTAATCAATTAAATCAAATCAATCAACCTATTAATAAACCCAGTGTTCTCGGTTCCGCTATAGGCATCGGTGCTAACGTAGCTCAAACATTAGTTATGTCTAAGGCTATGCAGGCTAAAGCTGCAGGTGGTCCTGCTACAGTTAGTGGTCCTCAAGTAGGTGATGTGGGCTTTGGTACTGTACTAAAACCTACTACAACTACGAAGTCAAATAGGGCTTTTGTAGACTCACTAGCACCTAAGAAGTAAGGAGATAACATGCCAGAGAAGAGACTAGACGAAGGTGCTGACATTCAAGAAGTCAGAGCCCCTATAGTTAGTACAGCGTTAACACAACGTAAGCTACCTAAGTCTAACTTAGAGCGTATTGCAGAGACACTTAATATAATTGAACCTAATGTTAAAAGTATTGCTAAGCAGAAGATACAAGACAAGGCTGAGGCACAGGCTGTAGAAGCTGATAATATATCTAAGGATATACTAGCCATGCCTTCTGTTATGGACGCTGAAGGTAATGAAGACCGCCTAGCGAGTATGAAAGCTTGGCGGGATGCTACTGAAACCAATCCCCAGCTAATAGCCCTCAATCCTTATGCACAAGCTAAGGCACGAAGGAATGTAGCTAGACACTCAGCCCGTGGTTTTGAAGATGAAATCTCAGACATGGTCAACGAGTTGGGTTCAGACATCTCAGCAGAAGATGACTTAATTAACTTTACTAATAGAATACATGAGTTACGCAGAGCTAAGCTTGACGCCCTAGGGATCACAGACCCATCAGAGATTGCTACGTTCAACTCTGAGTTTGCACAGATGGAACAGAACTTCAGAGCCCAGTTCACCGCTAAGGTAGCACAGGTTAAAGAAGAGACTGCCATGACAAGCTTGGGTGATCAAGTCATGACTAGCTTTGAAGCTCTAGACACAATGCCTGTTGAAACTGCAGTAGCAACTATAGGTGCTCAGATCACTAGAGATGCAGCATCACATGAGGTTAATGGTCTACTCCGTAAATCTAAACGTACAGCTGTAGTGGCTGACATGGTCCAACAGTCCCTTGTGAAGAACTATGAGGCAACAGGACACGGTAGGGATTTCGTTGAAGCTGGTGGTCTAGGCCATATCCAATTCAACATGGAGAATGAGAAGCCTACCGACTTAGAGAACTATCAGAATAAACAATATAAAGAGAAGCTATTAGCTGAGTTTGATGCAATTGATGACAATAAGAAGGCAGCTCGTGCACTCACAATGAAAGCTGAACGTGAAACTATCATGTTGACGCTGACTAATTCTATGGCTGAAGCTAATAGAGATAATGACAGAGCCTCAACTGAAGAGGCGTGGCAAGGAACTATAAATTCACTCAGGAATGATCCTGTCTTGCGAGCCAAACTAGGTGATGAAGCTATAGAAGTATTAGAAAATAAGAGGAACGCATTAAGAGTAAGTTACGATGCTAACGCTAAAGGTACGTTTGCTGCAGGATCTGTAGGACCTGAATTTGAGGAACTACGTCTTGAATCTAACGACCCTGAAGTAAGTGTATTTGATACCCTTAGGAAAGCAGAAGCTGCTGGCAGTAGGTTAACCCCATCAGAGCTAAGGTACTTCCAAGATGAAGAAGCATCACATAAGATGGATCTTGATAATGATGTCCTTGAACCCATGACAAAAGGCGTCGTCGATATGATCAAGACGGCCATTGCTGGGGGTAATCCTACTAGTGAAACTGATCTACAGAAATTTCAAGACAAGCAATTAAAAGGCACTATAGATCGTACAACAACTAAATTCCAAGCTCTTATGTCGATACATAATCAGTTCATAAGCAATAAAGCCCGTATACTCAAAGAAGGTGCATCTGATGTCGAGATATTCCAAGCTATGGGTGACGTTAGGAACATGGCACTTGATCGTATATCAGCTCTATATGGTGTAGACCACATGGCACTAAAGGCTGAACAAGAGAAGACAATACGTACTGATGAGAAGGTGATCAAGATACGTGAAGACATTCAGTCTGGAGGGGATTTCCCGAAAGCTAAAGTCCTCAAAGGTTTAACACCTGATCAACAAGATGAACTACGTATGGAATATGGCTCACCTGAGTCAGTTCTATCTCGTAATCCTAATATGCATTTTGAGAACGTAGCAACACTATCCGACACATATCAAGACGTTGTTTCAGACCCTAGAACCAAAGGTATATATACCAAGCAAGACTGGGCAATATGGGAGAACATAACGAGGGCTGAGAGTGATTATAAGAAAGCTTTTAGTAAGTTAGGTAAGGACGAAGGGCAAGCTCACTTCACACAAGCTGAACTTGAATTTGAAGCCGCCTCAGGTATGGTTAAACAGCTAGATAGTGTTATGAGTTCTATTGATAACCTCTCTAATGTGGGATCAGCTACCACAGCTGCTGAGTTCGCAGAGCTTCTAACACCAATGTCAACTGTAGGTATATCTAATGCTAAACGCTTAGGTGACTTCAATAAGATACAAGTAGGTGCTGAATATGGCTCAACCTTAATAGGTAATACATTGAAAGTAGCTGCAGATGAGCTACGAGAACTAGGCCGTACCGAGGAAGCTGATGACATCACACTAGCAGCAAGCTCATTAGGGCACTTAACAAGACTACTTAGAGATACTAAAGATGCTCCAACAGTAGCGATTGGAAGACAAGGCCGTAAAGGTGTAGCTTTCAGTTCTAACAGTGATCTAGGAAGACTAATAAAGAAATATAGTAATGAAGACCTCCCTTGGTTGAAATACCGTTATGACACCAATGGATGGCAGATAGGTACGTCTCTAGCAGATCGTGCAGCTGCCACCCAATGGGCCTACGGTAAGGCCATAAACTCTGGTAAGAAGTATTACTCAGAGATTCGTGATAGTAAACGAGAGGAAGCAAACAAACATGCCGATGACCAACAAACCAGATCCAATGACGCCTTTGACACCGTCAGAAAACCCATTGCCAACACCTTCGGAGACGCTGAGTAATCCACCAGTTGAACCTGAAGTTACTCCTGATGTAGAACCTGTAGAGCCTGAGCCATCCCAAGAAGAGATGGACAGGTTCAACTTACAGGTACGTCATGAGCGTGAGCAGAACTTCTGGCGTAAAGACCCAGATATGTCTGTCTTAACTACAGCAATACCTACAATAGCAACCCAAGAAGATGAATACCAACTCTATCTAGATTCTGAGTTAGGTGTTGAAGAGCCTGAAGTCCTCTCTACAGCTCACCTCCCGTTTGTAATGGATAAGGATGAGTCCAAGGCCTTTAATGAATTTTATAAGCCTACTGTTCAAGAGAGTGCTTGGTATGATGAAGTAGCAGGACCTTTAGTTGCCTTTGTGGCAGGTCGTGTAGAAGGTATGATTAATCTAGCATTAGTTGTGCCTCACATACTTCGTGATGACTGGCAAGCTGAGAAGATTACAGATGAATGGGGGAACACTTTCTATGCCCGTAGAGGCATGGGTGGTTATGCTGGAGACATGCGTAAGTTCCTCTTTGAGGGTGAGCCTGAAGGTGTGATCCAAGGGTTCGCTTACTTCGGTGGGGCACTCACAGGTGGTGTCTCAGCTGTACGAACAATAGGACCTTTAGTTAACGGTGGTAAAGCTTATATGGGCTTTAAGACTGCTGAAGCTTCTATGCGTATGGCTACAGGTATGGCCCCTCATATGGCTAAGGTGACTAATGCACTGAAGACTACAGCACAATATAGTATCGTAGGAACAGTAGCTCAAGACGTTAACTCAATAGGCTCAATAGAAGGTGGACTATCTGCTTTTGCAGCTATGTTCACTGATGCCTCACCCGATGAAGGTGATGCTCTGAAGACTATATTTGCCTTAGAAGGTGAAGATAAGAGATCAGCAATAGTTAAGTATCGTGACTTGTTCTACCAAGAACTTGTTATGGATGTCTTAGGTGGTGCTATATTCTCTGCAGCTGCAAACCTATGGAGAGGCAAGAAGGGTCGCTACGTCAAGGACATGAAAGTACGTTCAGGACTTATAGCTGACCGTCAGGCTAACGTGATAGTACCTCTAGCTGATAAGTTAGCTACGATGCTGCCAGAAGTTGGCACACCAGCCTATACGAAGGTTAAAGATAAATTAGAAGCAGCCTATTCTAGACAGAACAAAGACTACATGGAACAAGCCGAAATAATGGCTAAGTATGTAAAGCGTAATGTCGATAAAGAAGGACAGGCTATACAGAAGGCTGAGCTTGAAGGTAAACCTGTGGAAGCAGAGATACTGAGTGCTAACCAGAAGGCTAAGGTATTAGCTAAACAAAACAAACCAAAAGAAGTACCTAATAAAGATAACAACTTTGACGAAGCTCTAGAGACACTTGATGACATTACACCACCTAAAGCGGGTGATGATGTACTAGATGAATCTCTGGAGACAGTAGCTGAAGAAGTTATAGATAATATAACAGGAACAGGCAAGAAACGTGCAGAGGCTCTTATGGGTCCTCATGAAGGCATGAGTGCTTATGACCATGCAATGCAGAAGCTTGCACAAGATATGGCTGAGATGTCCACTAAGAACCAAGATGCTCTCTTACGGAAGTATGCAGAGGCATTCAAACGTGGTGACTTAGTTGACGAAGAGAACCTCATAGCTAAGATACTAGGTACACCTGCTATTCGTTTATCTGGTAAGTCTATTATAGATAATCTTGATGACCAAGTGAAAGGCATGAACGCCTCTACTGTAGGCTTTGAGATTTCCACTGAAGGTGGCAAGAAGATACTACAACGTCTTGCAGATCAGCATGGTCTATCTAAAGATGAGGTCGCTCAGTTCGTTAAGAATGTTGAGACCAGTGATGAAGCCATCAGAATGGCTTATCTTATAAGTATGCAAACACGGGCCTCAGTCAAGCACCTCATGAAGACTTCCCTGAAGGCTGCTGAGAGTGATGACGTTATAGACCTCTTTCAGGCTCTCCATGCTTACGATAATGCTTCACGCATATCTAGGATGACGAGTCAATTAGGTTCTATAAAGGGACACAGCTTGCAGGCCACCCAATGGTCAACAATGACTGGCGAAATGCTAGACATGAAGATTGCTTCTATACGAGCTAAGCTGACAGGTGATGCACCAATACAGCATCCATTAATGTCAGGAATATCTGAAGCTTCTCCACAGTTATCTAAAGCGTTAGCTGAAGGTACTGGAGACTTAGCTACAATTAGAGCTACTATAAGAGATATTCTTGGTGGTGATAAAGGTATTAAAGATGCTCGTAAGATGCTTCAAGAGGTCCGTGAGAAGGCCGCTAAAGGTGAGAGTAACCTTATGGGTGATCTCAAAGGAATACATGATAAAGATAAATTATGGCGTTACCAATCAGCAATGGTTTCATACGCCTTTGGTAATATGCTATCAAGTCCTATCACATGGATGAAGGTAATGGCTGGTGGTGTTACACAGACTGTAGGAACTCCTACAGCTCGACTAGTAGCACTCTCTAGTGATCTTATGTATACGTCTGTTAAGCAGGCTATAGGTAAGGCTGATGCTGGAGATGTATCTAAAGTTATAGATGACATGAAGTACCTAGCGGTAGAATCATGGAATCAATTCACAGGACTCAAGGAAGCTCTTGAGGCTGGAATACATACCTTCAAGACACGTACCTCAGAATTCTCAAGTAGGGTTCAACATGAATACCTATCGGGAACTAAGACAGGCTACTCCACTGAAGCTAAGCTACGTAAGCTTAAAGGTGAGTGGTTAGAAAGTGGTGTAAGAGATAACGCTAAGAATGTAGGTCGAGTAGGCTTAGGTGTCGTTGATGATGTCCTCAAGACTCCAACAGCAGGAGCAATGTCTTCATTTGATGAGTTCTTTAAAGTATTACACTTTAGAGCTTCTATGCGTACTGAGCTAGGACGTTTACATGCAACTAAAGGCTATAAGCCTATAGATGGCTTGTCGTCCCCTGAGTGGATCGAACGTGAGATACGCAAGCAGATGCTCGTACAGACATCTAAAGAAGGCAAGACAGCAATGGCTAAGGCTCAGGATGTTACCCTTCAGACTCCTCTCGTAGGAACTGGAGAAGGTGCTAGAGCTAATATCACATGGGAAGGCTTTGGTAACTTTACTAAAGATGTACCTTTAGCTGCTCTCGTTATGCCCTTTACAAAAGTAATAGCTAATGTATCTGACCAGTTCATTGAGGGTATCCCCTTCTTTGCTCAGGCTATGGGCGCAATGTCCAAGAAACATGGTCTAGCAGGTTCTGACTCTTCATGGAAGCTTCTCTCCCCTGTCGCACATATTGGTCGTAAGTTTGAGCAACGTATGCAAGGACCTGAGAATGCTTGGAAGAAGCAGCAGGTAATAGGTAAACAGCTTATGGCTATACCTATGTTGTATGCAGTCAATGAAGGCTTAGAGAGTGGAATGATTCAAGGCTCTGGTGGTAGTTGGCAAGAGAAAGGCAAGCGGGAAGCTACAGGCGATTTCGTTCCTTACTCAATCAAATTCGGTGATATGCCTAGGATGGCTATAACTGATCTTGTAGAACCTTATGGTATGTCACTACGTATCATCATAAGAATGAATGAGATATATGATGAAGCTATGGCTCGTTATGAATCTGGTGTTATCACTAGAGGAGAAGCTATAGATGAAGTAGAAGCTAATAATGCTCGTGGTACTGATACTCTTCAATGGGTATTTGACCAATTCTTAACAACAGCAGTTGATGCAACACCATTAACAGGCACACGTCAGAAGCTTGATGCTGTGATCTCAGGTGGTGATAAGTTATGGGCAATGGGTGGACAATTCGTGTCTATGTTCGTAGCTGGTGCAGGTATGGCTGGATTCGTTGATAAGAAGATGCACCCTGATCATGTTACTTATGAAGGTAATATGGCTAACTTCTGGAAGAAAGCAGGATACCTTAAAGACTGGTTCAACCTAGATGGTTACTTAAACCCTACAGATGATGGTCCTTTAAGATCATGGAATGAAGAAACTCAAAAGTGGAATGTAAGAGACTACTGGATGGCTGAATGGGGTGGCGTAATGACAGATGCCCGTAAGCATTCAAACCCTGAGCTTCAACAGTTCAATATTGACAATGCCCCATACTTATCAATGCCTTTCACTCGTAAAGAGTTTATGGTAGGTGATCGACCATTGCCTTTAACAAAGACCCAAAGTGAAAACTGGTCTAAGTATAAAGGTAGTATGAAGATTAATGGTAAGACTCTTCATCAAGCACGTCTTGATGCTCTTAAAGCCTTTAAGGCTGATCCTACTATAGTAGGTGCTGAAGTATATTCCTTAAAGAAGAACAAGAGTAAAGCAGGTAAGGTTACTCGAATGAATCTTGTAGCTGCTCCTTATGATGAGGGTGCTATGATTCGTGTGATTGAAGAGAGCCCTTCACTTAAAGCTGCTAAGAGTATGATTGAGATATTGAATAAAGGCATCGCAGAAGGTAAGGATCGACCTGAAGATTTCAGCAATGGCTTCTTACTTAATGCTACACCAGCACAACATCGTAAGGTCTTAAAAGGCTTTGATGCTGCTGATAAGAAAACTAAAGAAGCACGTCAAGCCAAGAAGCAAAAGAGGCTTGATGCCTTAAGACCACAAACAAGTTCAGAAGCACAAGACTTCTGGCAACCCAATAACAAACAATAACAATAAGTCTCCCCTTCGGGGGAGGCATTAGGAGTATACATGGCGACAAACGCAAAGTTTAGTTACACAGCCACAGGAACTGATACTTATCCTATTACCTTTGACTTTGATCTTGCTACTGAAGTTACACTTGAAGTTGACAGTGTGGCCCAGACTCAAGGTGTCGAGTACAATGTAGTAGGTACGGATGTCGTCTTTACAGGTGGTAACATACCAGCTAACCCCGCAGCTATCCAAGGGGAACGTGTAACATCAAACACTACAGATAATGTCTTTGGCAGCAAGTCTACTATAGACTCTGCAGCTATCGATGAGTTCTACTTACAGCTCCTCCGGTTGAGCCAAGAGAATGCTCAGGTTAGTCTACAGGATCTCTATGATTTCGCTGGAGTAGTACCTACAGCATCCATCCCACATATCCAATGGAATAGCGTAACGCATGCATATGATGCCGTTAAGTTAGACTCAGATGATATTGATGAAGGTGTGACTAACTTATTCCTTACTGAAGCAGAACGTCTACTAATTGCTAGTACAGAAGCAGCTATAGCTACGAACACAGCAAACATAGCTACGAACACTTCTGATATAGCTGATAATACCAATGCTTTAGCTGACCAAGTAACACAAGTTGAGGCTGAATCTGGTAGTTCAACTGTAAGTAGACAGTGGTCATCAGAGAGGGTAAATCAAGCTATACAATCATTATCTCCCGGTGGACCTAATGGTGTTACAGCTCCAGTTGGTGTTTTAACAGTAGGTAAGGTTATAGAAGGCAATGGGGTAAAATCCCTAAGAGAAACTTCAGTAGACACTGCAGATCTTGTGACTGCTTCAGGCAACATAGCAGCTAATAGTATAGCTATAGGTGATGGCTCTAAGGGTCTAACTGACTCAGGTGTTACTACTACTGACATGGTCACTGCTTCAGCTAATATAGTGAGTGGTAATATCCCAGTTGGTGATGGGTCTAAAGGCTTATCAGATTCAAGCATAGCTTCAGGTGATCTAGCTACTGCTTCTGCGGTAATTGTTAACGGCAATATAGCTTTAGGAGATGGCTCTAAAGGCCTCGTTGACTCAGGTCTAACACCAGCAAGTATTGGTGGTCTCAATAATGTCGTAGAGGATACATCACCTCAACTAGGTGGTGATCTAGATGTTAACGGTAACAAAATAGAATCAACCTCAGGTGATTTAGTACTTAAGTTACCTTCTGCGGATGGCACTGATGCTGTTCTTATAACTGACTCTGCAGATGCCACTATAGCCAGTATTGATTCAGATGGTAATACAACTCTGTCAGGAGGCTTAGAGCTACCTAACGGTAATATCTTGATGAAAGGCCCTGCGTCAACTAATGAGATCCACCCAAACACAGCTGACTCATCAGATGATGCTGTACTTGGATTAGGTGGTGGTGGTGACGCTGGCAATAGTGCTTACCTACAAGGTGGAAGCATCCTCCTACATGGTAACGAACACGCTAACACAGGCGATGTTACCATCAGCGCTGGAGCACCTGACGGTGAGATTGACTTTAAGATAAACAACTCGAGCACCATGAGAATCTTTAAGGAGACTGGTGGTGATGGGTTAATAGTTGATGCCAATGATGAGATTATAGCTAGTCGTGCTCCTGACGTCATACTTGAGTTTCAAACAGCGGCCTCTACAGATGGTGGTCAAGCAGCATCAGGCGGTTGGAATTTGTACCCAATAAACACAGAAGTTCGTGACATTAACAATGATGTTGTTCTAGCTGCGAGTACATGGTCCTTACCAGCAGGTGAATGGGAGGCAGAGATATATGCCACTTTCCATAGATGTAATATGTCACAGATTAGATTACATAATACAACAGATGATACGCAGCTAGTTTTAGGATCATCTGTTATACCACGATCAGAAAACAACAGAGCCTCTAGCGCTTCTCAGAACGTTGGGGTATTCCCCATTGCTGCTGGCAAAACAATGAGGTTAGAATATCGAGTGACAACCACACGGAATGGTGATGGTTTAGGTGAACCTGTATCATGGGGAACTAATATATTCGGTTATGTCCGACTAAGGAGAGTTAAATGATTAGTGTATTTAGAAATGTTGATGGTGTTCTAACCTTCATCGCCCGTAGTGTTAGTCCTTTAGAGGATGTAGAAGCTAAGTATCCTTCTGATGTATGTATAGAAGGTCAGGCCTTTGATGGAGATACTCTAGTCGCTGGTGTAATAACATCACCAGAACCAACAGAAGAGGACATCGCTCACGCCACTGAGGATTTGCGTTATGCATTATGGTTCTCTGCGAGTGAATACGAGAAGTCCTTCATCCAAGGGTCTGCTACTGCTATGGTGGCTGTGAATGCAGCTGCAGGTAAACCTAAAGCTACAGCAGTTAAAATGTGGGCTCATGCTTTATGGGGTGAGTACTATACGCGCTTAGCAGACTTAGATAATGCAAGTGATGACTTCTCTAATATGGGGGACATACCTCACAGTGTTATTGAGTTAGTAGCTGAGGATCTAGCTGATGAGTAGAACCGACAAGAGTATATCATTAAGCTTCATCCTCTCAGCAACCCTCGTGCTATTCGCATGTGGGTCTGCTTGGGCGGCAGTTGGTTACAATACAGCTGCTATAGATGAACTTGAAGAGAAGTATGAAAAGGATAACGAAATGCTTATCCGAATAGATGAAAATGTAAAGCAATTAATGAAGAAGGAATAGCGTATGAGTAAGACAGCCGATGAGAATTTCATGAAGGCTCTCCATAAGATGGTAGCTGAAGGATATGTAGAGGGGCTCAAGACAGACATGAGCCCTGCTATGCTGACAAGTGCAGCTAACTTCTTAAAGTCTAATAACGTCTCTATGGTTCCTGCAAGTTTAGATGCATTAGAGAAGGCTGCGGAGGCTTTTGCAGACCGAGAATTTGAGGCACCTGAAGATAAGAAAATAATGCAATTCCCTACAGCTAAGGAGGCTTAAGTGAATA
>Ga0209997_10000808_pt1 | contig 10980 bp, 10 predicted proteins | sample CR04metaG_FD_182079 | JGI IMG/M metagenome (GOLD analysis project Ga0209997, IMG submission 182079) | Deep subsurface microbial communities from Mariana Trench to uncover new lineages of life (NeLLi) - CR04 metaG (SPAdes) (version 2) | ecosystem: Environmental > Aquatic > Marine > Ocean trench...
CGCGCGGCCGACCCGGATGCCCGGGACGAAGACGATGCGGGCAAGACCGAGGACGCGCACAAGGCCGATTTCCGCGCCATCGCCGAACGCCGGGTGCGGCTGGGCCTTGTGTTGTCCGACGTCGGCCGCGCCAACAATATCCACCTGAGCCAGGAGGAGATCAACCGGGCCCTGATGGTGGAAGTGCGCGGCAACCCCGGCCGCGAACAGGCCGTCATCGACCATTACCGGAACACGCCCGAGGCGATGGAGGCCATCACGGCGCCCGTGTACGAGGATAAAGTGGTGGATTTCATGCTGGAAATGGCCACCATTACCGAAAAAGAGGTATCGCTCGAGGACCTTATGCGGGACTCGGAAGACGAAACGGGGCCTGCCGCGCCAGCCGGGAAGACGTCCGCGTCCCGCAAGAAGGCGGCCAGGAAGGGCAAGAAGGGAACGTGACCCGGTGCCCGCCGGCGGCGCCGCGGAGACGCCGTTGGAAACTCGTTGGAGATAGGAAGATCAGCCAATGAAGGATCCGGTCGAGGTGTACACGAATACCCTCGTCCCCATGGTCGTGGAGACGACCAACCGCGGGGAACGTGCTTACGATATCTTTTCGCGCCTGCTCAAGGAGCGCATCATTTTTCTTACCGGCGCCGTCGACGACACCGACGCCAGTCTGGTGTGCGCCCAGCTTCTCTTCCTGGAATCGGAAAACCCCAACAAGGACATCTCGCTTTACATCAACTCGCCGGGGGGCGTGGTCACCGCCGGCCTGGCCATCTACGACAGCATCGCCTACATCCGCCCCGACGTCTCCACGGTCTGCATCGGCCAGGCGGCGTCCATGGGCTCGCTCTTGCTGGCCGCCGGGGCCAAGGGCAAGCGGTATGCCCTTCCCAACTCGCGCATCATGGTCCACCAACCCTCCGGCGGCGTCCAGGGACAGGCCACGGACATCGAGATCCAGGCCAAGGAAATCCTTGCCCTCAGGGCCCGGCTGAACAGCATATATGCCGAGCATACCGGCCAGCCGCTGGAGGTGATCGAGAGCGCCGTGGAGAGGGACCGGTACATGACGCCGACGGAGGCCCTGGAATTCGGCATCATCGACGAGGTTGTGTTAAATCGGCCACACCCCGAGGACGAATACGCGGACGCCGGGCGCAAGGGCGACGGCAAGAAAAAGGATTAAGTGGCCGCCGCGGGGTCCCATATCACCGGTATAGACCGCTCTGGCCGTGCCGGCCCCGGCCTCTGGCCCGGGGGCCCCGATGGCCGGCCGTTTCCGGGCCGGGGCGGGGGAGTGGCTTGATTCCGGGAATTTTGGGGATTGTGTGGTCCCCGCGCAAACGGGTAAAATAGCATCTATAGGGCTGGTCATTCGAACGGGGTACCCATGAGCAAGTCCACCAGCGGCGACTCGAAGAACACCCTTTATTGCTCATTCTGCGGCAAGAGCCAGCATGAAGTCCGCAAGCTGATTGCCGGGCCGACCGTCTTCATCTGCGATGAATGCGTCGAACTCTGCATGGACATCATCCGCGAGGAACACAAGGGCAACCTTGTGAAATCCGGGGAAGGGGTTCCCAGTCCGGGGGAGATTTACGCGGTTCTCGATGATTACGTGATTGGCCAGGACCACGCCAAAAAGGTGTTGTCCGTGGCCGTACACAACCACTACAAGCGCTTGGCCCACAGCGCCAAGAACAACGACGTGGAACTGGCGAAATCCAACATCCTGCTGGTCGGACCCACGGGGTGCGGCAAGACGCTGTTGGCGCAGACCCTGGCGCGAATCCTGGACGTGCCGTTTACCATGGCCGACGCCACCACCCTCACCGAGGCCGGTTACGTGGGCGAGGACGTTGAGAACATTATCCTAAAATTGCTCCAGTCGGCCGATTATAATGTTGAACGCGCCCAACGGGGCATCGTCTATATCGACGAGGTGGACAAGATCTCGCGCAAATCCGACAACCCCTCCATCACCCGGGACGTCTCGGGCGAGGGCGTGCAACAGGCCCTGCTCAAGATCATGGAGGGCACGGTGGCCAGCGTGCCGCCGCAAGGGGGGCGCAAACATCCCCAACAGGAGTTCCTGCAGGTGGACACGACCAACATCTTGTTCGTCTGCGGCGGCGCTTTCTCCGGTCTGGACAAGATCATCTCGGCCCGCGGCAAGGGCACGACCATCGGTTTTGGCGCCGACGTGCGCGCCGCGGACGAACGCAAGACCGGCGAGATCCTGCGCGACATAGAGCCCGAGGACCTTCTGAAATTCGGTCTCATCCCCGAATTCGTCGGCCGGCTGCCGGTCATCGCCACCCTCGACGAACTGGACCAGGATTCCTTGGTGGATATTCTGACCAAACCCAAGAACGCCCTGGTCAAGCAATATCAGCGCCTGTTCGAGATGGAGGAGGTGCGCCTGGCCTTTTCAGATGGCGCCCTGGACACCATCGCCAGAAAGGCCGTCGAACGAAAGACCGGCGCCCGCGGACTGCGCTCGATCATGGAAAACATCCTGCTCGACACCATGTTCGAGCTTCCCGGCCTGGACGGTGTCGAGGAAGTCGTCATCAACCGCGAGGTCGCCGAGGACCACGCTACGCCGCTCTACATTTACGTCGACCGGCGCGACGATGTGGAATCCAGCGCATAATCGATCGCTCGCCCCTTGAACAGAGCATCAAAGGGCGCCACCTTTTGACAGGCGGTCTTGGCCAAAACCCGACCGGCACCCCGGCCGTCCCGGGACCGGACATCACGAGAGGTATAGGCTTGTGACAAATCAAGGCGATACCATTCAAAGCGAACTGTATCCGGTCCTCCCGTTGCGGGACATCGTGGTGTTTCCGCACATGATCGTGCCCCTGTTCGTGGGACGCGAAAAATCGGTACGCGCCCTTGAAGACGTGATGAAGGACGACAAACAGATCCTGCTGCTGGCCCAGAAGAACGCGGCCCAGGATGACCCCGCCATCGAGGACATTTACGAGATCGGCACGGTTTCCACCGTGCTGCAACTCCTCAAGCTGCCCGATGGCACCGTCAAGGTACTGGTGGAGGGCGGGCGGCGCGCCCACGTCCTCGGCTATACCGACAACGAGGCGTTTTTCCAGGCCAATGCCGAGCTCATCGAAGAGCAGGACGGGGACAAACAGGAGCTGGAGGCGTTGTCCCGCACGGTGGTCTCCCAGTTCGAGCACTACATCAAGCTGAACAAGAAGATTCCACCCGAAGCCCTGGTATCCATCAACCAGATCGATGATGCCAGCAAGCTGGCCGATACGGTGGCCTCGCACCTGGCGCTGAAGATCTCGGAGAAGCAGGAGCTGCTCGAGACGCGGACCGTGACCGAACGCCTGGAGCGGATCTATGCCTACATCGAGTCCGAAATCGGCGTCCTTCAGGTGGAAAAGAAGATCCGCAACCGGGTCAAGCGCCAGATGGAGAAAACCCAGCGCGAGTACTACTTGAACGAGCAGCTTAAGGCGATTCAGAAGGAGCTGGGCGAATCCGAGGACGGCCGCGACGAAACGGCGGAGTTCGAGGACCGCATCAAGAAGACGAGATTCAGCAAGGAGGCGCGTGAGAAGGCGCTGTCCGAGCTCAAGAAGCTGCGCTCCATGAGCCCCATGTCCGCCGAGGCCACGGTGGTGCGCAACTATCTGGACTGGCTTCTCAGCATTCCGTGGAAAAAGCGCACAAGGGTCGAGAAGAACATCAAGGTGGCCCAGGAGATCCTGGACGCCGATCACTATGGCCTCAAGAAGGTCAAGGAACGGATCGTCGAATACCTGGCGGTGCAACTGCGCACCAACAAGATTCGCGGGCCCATCCTGTGCCTGGTCGGACCGCCGGGGGTTGGCAAGACCTCGTTGGGCAAATCCATCGCGCGGGCGACCGGACGCAAATTCGTGCGCATGTCCCTGGGCGGCGTGCGCGACGAGGCCGAAATCCGCGGCCACCGGCGCACCTACATCGGGTCCATGCCCGGCAAGATCATCCAGGGCATGAAAAAGGCCAAGGCGTCCAATCCCCTGTTCCTCCTCGACGAGGTGGACAAGATGGGCCACGACTGGCGCGGCGACCCGACGTCGGCCCTGCTCGAGGTCCTCGACCCCGAACAGAACTCCACGTTCAACGACCATTACCTGGAAGTGGATTACGACCTTTCGGACGTCATGTTCGTAACCACCGCCAATACCATGAACATTCCCGTAGCGCTCGCGGACCGCATGGAAACCATCCGTATCTCCGGCTACACCGAAGATGAGAAGGTGGAGATCGCCAAGCGCCACCTCATCCCCAAACAGGTCGAGGCCCACGGCCTGAAAAAGAGCGAGTGGTCCATCTCGGAGGCCGCCTTGCGGGATATCATCCGCTACTACACGCGCGAGGCGGGGGTGCGCAACCTGGAGCGCGAGATCGCCAACCTGAGCCGCAAGGCGATCAAGGATATCATGATCGGCGAACGCACCTGGGTCGCCATCACCCGGCGCAATCTGGGCAAGTACGCGGGCATCCGGCGCTACCGCTACGGCGAGGTCGAGGAAGAGGACCTGGTCGGCGTCACCACGGGGCTGGCCTGGACCGAGGTGGGCGGGGAATTGCTGGCCATCGAGGCGGTGACCGTGCCCGGCAAGGGCAAGATCACCATCACCGGCAAGTTGGGCGACGTCATGCAGGAATCGGTGCAGGCCGCCAAGTCGTACGTGCAGTCCCGCGCCGCGAGGTTCGGCATCTCGCCGACCATGTTCGCCAAGAACGACATCCACGTCCACGTCCCGGAAGGGGCGACGCCCAAGGACGGGCCTTCGGCGGGCGTGGCCATGGCCACCTCCATCGTCTCCGCCCTCTCGGGCATCGCCGTGCACAAGGACCTGGCCATGACCGGCGAAATCACGCTGCGCGGGCGGGTGCTGCCCATCGGCGGCCTGAAGGAGAAGCTGCTGGCCGCTCTGCGCGGCGGCCTTCGGACCGTTCTGATCCCGAAGGAAAACGAAAAAGACCTGGCCGAGATTCCTGAAAACGTGAAACGGGGCATGACCATCATCGCCCTTGGCACCGTGGACGAGGTTCTGGAACACGCCCTGGTGGCGCCGCTCGTCCCCATCGATTGGGACGAGGAAGCGGAGCTGAAGAAGGCCGGCACCCTCGGCAAGCAGCCGGACGACGACGACGTGGGCGACGTCATTACGCACTGATCCCGTGTCCGCCGCACGCCGCGGCACGGCTGGTGAAGCGGCGTGGCGGCGGATTCCGTTCAATTCTCCGGAACCGCGGACGGCCCGGCCCGGCCTTCGACGCCGGTGCAGGTGTTTCCTTCAACCCATTCATCGGAAACGATTGTTTCACGGGCGCCGGCGATCGCCCCCGGGCAAGGGTGCCTCCAGGTGGCCCGAAAGCCGCAAAAAACTGGGGAAAACTGCCGTTCTCCGATTGACGCGCCCGCTGGGTCCGATTTACACTGCGCGCCGTTTTCGCATTTCGCCACAAAGAGCCAATCCCAACAACCAAACCAACCAAAAACCTTTAATTGGACAAGAGAGGGGGCTTCAAATTGAACAAAAATGATCTGGTTACAACTGTCGCGAGTAAAACCGGTATGTCGAAGGCGGACGCCGGCAAGGCCGTGGACGGCGTGTTCGAGGCGATCACCAACTCGCTCAGATCCAAAACAGAGGTTCGCCTGGTCGGCTTCGGCACCTTCAGCGTGACGCGACGCGCCGCCACGCAGGGCCGCAATCCGCGTACCGGTGAAAGAATCCAAATTCCCGCTTCGAATCAACCGAAGTTCAAGGCTGGAAAGGGGCTGAAGGAAGCGGTCAACTGACCGCCCGCCTGGGAGATGAATACATTGCCGGCTGCCTGGGCAGCCGGCTTTGTTTATCGGCCGGCGTTCCGTCCAGGGCGCCCTTGCGCTTGCCGACGCAAGACCTGTATGGTCCGACGTTTTTCATCCGATGGGGCGATTAGCTCAGATGGTAGAGCGTCTCGTTTACATCGAGAATGTCGGCGGTTCGAGTCCGTCATCGCCCACCACCCTACGCCTTCGTCTTCGGGCGGCAGGCCACCCGAAGGCGTTTAGGCGTAGGCCCGAAGACGTTTAGGCGTAGGAATGTCCGCCGAAGCCTTGGCGAAGGCGGACGGAGCATCGATTCGCTCCGGAGTGCCCGCACCATTAGGCACCATTAGTATGCCAATGCTTGATTGCCAGCACCGGCCGGTGCGGTGTCTTTCGCGCCGCAGCCTGCTCGCCGGGCTGACGGCGGGGACGGCGGTTCTGGCGGCCGGCCGGACGGCCCGGGGCGCCTGCGCGTTGACCGCCCCCCAGATCGAGGGCCCCTTCTTTCCGACCGTCATCGAGGACCATGATTGGGACCTGACCCATGTGTCCGGCGGCTCGGGCCGCGCCGAGGGAGAAGTGATCGAAGTGACCGGCCGGGTGCGCGACGCACGCTGCCGGCCCGTATCGGGCTGCGTGGTCGAGGTGTGGCAGGCCAATATTCATGGCCGCTACGATCACCCGCGGGACGAGCCCAGGGGCCGTCCTCTGGACCCGAACTTTCAGGGCTATGGCCGGGTCACCACCGGCGACGATGGCGCGTATCGCTTCGTGACGATCATTCCCGGATCCTATCCGGCGATGGACGACTGGATTCGACCGCCCCATATCCATTTCAAGGCCCGCGCCGCGTCCCATCCGCCGCTGACCACCCAGATGTATTTCGCCGGCCACCGGCTCAACGGCAAGGACCTGCTGCTGGCGCCGCTGTCGGCGGAGCACCGGGGGTCGCTTGAAGTCGCGTTCGACACCGCGAGGACCGACGGCGTCCGCACCGGCACCTTCAATCTGACTCTCCTCTAGAAATTACCGCCCAGTGGCTTGGTCATGCCGGCGACCCGGCCGGCGCCCTCGGGGGCGGCGTCCAGGCCCGCCCGCGGCGCCGGGGAAACGGATACCAAACCTTTTGAAATGGGGCATCCGGGGTGGTCCGGCCGTGTCGCCGGAAGGGCCGCCGGAAGGGCCGCCGGTTGACGCCTTGACACCTGTCGGGGGGTGGCTTACATGAAGCCGACCCGGCTACGGGGGTGTAGCTCAGCTTTGGTTAGAGCGCCGGCCTGTCAAGCCGGAGGTCGCGGGTTCGAGTCCCGTCACTCCCGCCATCACTCCATGCCGACACGAAGGTTCCGTTCCCCAGCAGCGAATGCCGTGATCCCCCGTAGAGGAACGCCGCCATGGACGCGATGCTTGTTGAATATCTTCCCATCCTGATTTTCTTCGCCATCGCCACCGCCATCGCCGGTTTCGCGGTCGGTGCCTCCTACATCGTCGTCCAGCAGCGGCCCGACGCGCAGAAGACCTCGGCCTATGAATGCGGCTTCGAGGCGTTCGACGACAGCCGCAACAAATTCGACGTCCGTTTTTACGTCGTCGCCATCCTTTTCATCATCTTCGACCTTGAGATCGCCTTCCTGTTTCCATGGGCTATCACCTTGGGAAAAATAGGGGTTTTCGGCTTCTGGTCGATGATGGTTTTCCTGGCAATCCTCACCATCGGCTTTATATATGAGTGGAAAAAAGGAGCCTTGGAATGGGAGTGAGATCCCGTCCTGTTGCCGATGGCGGAGCGCCCTTGTCCGCCGGGGCCGCGGGGGCGTCCCCCGCAAATCCTGGCCGGGGGGACCCCCCCCTTGTCTCCCCGGGTGCGGAGCAAGAGGCCCTGCTCACCAGCGTGACCGGCGAATTGGCGGACAAGGGCTTCGTCGTGGCCCAATTGGACAATCTCGTGAACTGGGCGCGCACGGGTTCGTTGTGGCCCATGACCTTTGGCCTCGCCTGCTGTGCCGTGGAGATGATCCACGCGTATATGAGCCGCTATGACCTGGACCGCTTCGGCGTGGTTCCCCGGGCCAGTCCGCGGCAGTCGGACGTCCTCATCGTTGCGGGCACATTGACCAACAAGATGGCGCCCGCCTTCCGCAAGGTCTACGACCAGATGGCCGAGCCCCGCTATGTGATCTCCATGGGCTCGTGCGCCAACGGTGGCGGCTATTACCACTATTCCTACTCGGTGGTCCGCGGTTGCGACCGCGTCGTCCCGGTGGACATTTACGTTCCGGGCTGCCCGCCGACCGCCGAGGCGCTGGTGTACGGCATTCTCCAGCTGCAGAAAAAGATCAGGCGAACGGGCGCGCTGTGGCGCTGACCCCATCGCAGGCACACCGGTAGAGGTCATCGAGGGAACATGGATCTGGCCCTTAAAGACCTCGGCGATTACGTCGCCGAAGCGCTGCCCCAGGAGGTGCTCGGGACCAAGGTCGAGTTCGACGAGTTGATAATCAGGGCGCGCCGGGACCTGATCGTCAAGGTGTTGACCTTCCTCCGCGACGACGTCAACTGCCGGTTCCAGCAGTTGATGGACCTTTGCGGTGTCGACTACCCGGAGCGGGAGAAGCGCTTCGAGGTGGTCTACAACCTGCTCAGCCTCACCCACAACATGCGTGTCAGGGTCAAGGTCGAGACCGACGAGGAGACTCCGGTGCCCTCGGTCAGCGGCGTGTTCAGCGCGGCCACGTGGTGGGAGCGCGAGGCCTGGGACCTTTTCGGCATCTATTTTTCCGACCACCCGGACCTGCGGCGCATCATGACCGACTACGGGTTCGACGGACACCCGCTGCGCAAGGACTTTCCGCTCACCGGGTATGTGGAGGTGCGCTATGACGACGAACAGAAGCGCGTGGTCTACGAGCCGGTGAAGCTGACCCAGGAGTTCCGCACCTTCGATTTCCTCAGTCCCTGGGAAGGAGTGCAGGGCGTTCTGCCCGGTGACGAGAAGGCGGACGGGGACGCCTGATGGCCGAGACCCAGATCAAGAACTTCACCCTCAACTTCGGGCCGCAGCATCCCGCCGCCCACGGCGTGCTGCGCCTGGTGCTGGAAATGGACGGCGAGGTCATCGAGCGCGCCGACCCCCACATCGGGCTCCTCCACCGGGGCACGGAAAAGCTTATCGAGTACAAGAGTTACCTCCAGGCGATACCCTATTTCGACCGCCTCGACTACGTCGCCCCGCAGAACCAGGAGCACGCGTTCGCCCTTGCCGTGGAGAAGCTTCTCGGGCTGGAGGTGCCGCCCAGGGCCCAGTACATCCGCGTCCTCTACGCCGAAATCGGGCGCATCCTCAGCCATATCCTCAACGTGTGCTCGTATGCCATGGACGTCGGCGCCATGACGCCCATGTTGTGGGGCTTCGAGGAGCGCGAGCGGCTGATGGAGTTTTGCGAGCGGGTAAGCGGCGCGCGCATGCACATGAACTATTTCCGCCCGGGCGGCGTCGCCTTCGATATGCCCTCCGGGTTGGCCGAGGACATCCATGGGTGGGCCGATCACTTCCCCAGTTTCGTCGATGATTGCGAGACCCTGCTGACCGAGAACCGGATCTTCAAGCAGCGCACCGTGGACATCGGGGTGATCACCGCCGACCAGGCCCTCGACTGGGGATTCTCGGGGCCCAACCTGCGCGCCTGTGGCATCGCCTGGGACTTGCGCAAGGCGCAGCCCTACGACGTCTACGAGAAGATGGAGTTCGGCGTTGTCGTGGGCAAGCACGGTGATTGCTACGCCCGCTATCTCATGCGCATGGCCGAAATGCGCGAAAGCGTCAAGATCATCAAGCAGTGCGTGGACCAGATGCCCGGCGGCCCGGTCAAGGCGGACGACCGCAAGATCACGCCGCCGTCCCGCGCCGAGATGAAAGACTCCATGGAGGCGCTGATCCATCATTTCAAGCTGTTTACCGAGGGCTACCACGTGCCGGCCGGCGAAACCTACACCGCGGTGGAGGCGCCCAAGGGCGAGTTCGGGGTCTATCTGGTCTCGGACGGCACCAACAAGCCCTATCGCTGCAAGATCCGGGCGCCCGGGTTCGCCCACCTGCAGGCCCTGGAGCTGCTCTCCAAGGGGCACATGCTGGCCGACGTGGTCGCCAACATCGGCTCCATCGACATCGTTTTCGGCGAGATCGACCGATGAGCGCGCCAAACGACGCGTCCGCGCAGCCCCGAACCTTCGCCTTCACCCCGGAGAACGCGAAGAAGGCCGAGGCCGCCGTCGCCGCGTATCCGAAGGGCCGTCAGGCGAGCGCCGTGCTGGCCCTGCTCGACCTGGCGCAACGGCAGAACGGCGGCTGGCTGCCGCGGGCGGCCATGGATGCGGTGGCCGGGATTCTCGACATGCCGCCGATGCGCGTTTACGAGGTGGCCACCTTCTACAACATGTACAACCTCAAGCCCGTGGGCCGGCACCACATTCAGGTGTGTACCAATGTATCGTGCTGGCTGCGCGGCTCCGACGACGTCCTCGCCGCCTGCCGCAATGCCCTGGGCATCGATTTGGGCGAGACGTCGGCGGACGGCGGCTTCACGCTGTCCGAGACGGAGTGCCTGGGCGCCTGCGTCAATGCGCCGGTGATGATGATCGGCGGGGACTACTACGAGGACCTGGACGTCGGCACGGCGACGGCCATTCTGGCGGAACTCAAGAAAGGGGGCACGCCCAGGCCCGGACCCCAGAGCGACCGCAGGGCGTGCGAACCGGCCGGCGGGCTGACCACCCTGACGGGATGGTCGGACGGCCGGGGCGACAAACCGGGGGCTTCCTGATGCTCAGGGACTCCGACCGCATTTTCACCAACCTCTACGGATTCGAGGACGTCGGCCTGGAGGGCGCGCGGGCGCGCGGCGACTGGGACGATACCAGGGCGCTGATCGCCAAGGGCCGCGACTGGATCATCGACGAGGTGAAAAACTCGGGGCTCAGGGGACGCGGCGGCGCCGGCTTCGGCACCGGAATGAAGTGGTCCTTCATGCCCAAGGTCTCCGACGGCCGGCCCCACTACCTGGTGATCAACGCCGACGAGGGCGAGCCCGGCACCTGCAAGGACCGGGAAATCCTTCGCCACGAGCCCCATAAGCTGCTGGAGG
>Ga0209997_10000809_pt1 | contig 10978 bp, 11 predicted proteins | sample CR04metaG_FD_182079 | JGI IMG/M metagenome (GOLD analysis project Ga0209997, IMG submission 182079) | Deep subsurface microbial communities from Mariana Trench to uncover new lineages of life (NeLLi) - CR04 metaG (SPAdes) (version 2) | ecosystem: Environmental > Aquatic > Marine > Ocean trench...
TCGTGGACAACGGCGTGTAGGAAGCGGGCTTCGAGACGACCGTGTTGCCCACAAGCAGCGCCGGGGCGAGCTTCCAGGAGAGGATCGCGAGCGGGAAGTTCCAGGGCGTGATGGTCGCGACCACGCCGAGCGGCTTGCGCAGGAGCTTGACGACGTTCGCCTCGTCCTCCTTCAGGGTCTTCTCGCGGTAGTCGAGGCCCGCGAAGAAGGCGAAGAAGATCGACGCGAAGACCACCTCGCCGGTGGCCTCGGCGAGGGGCTTGCCCTGCTCCTGGACCAGCAGCCGCGCGATCTCGTCGCGGTGCTCCCGAATCAGTGCCGCGCCCTGCTGCAGGGCTTTGCGGCGCGCGTCCAGGTCCCGACGCCAGCCCGCGAACGCCGCCGAGGCTGCCTCGACCGCCTGATCGAGCTCCGCAGTCGTCGCGCGCGGCGCGCTGTCGATGCGCTCGAGGGTGGCCGGATTGAGGACGTCGAAGGTCTCCTTTGCGCCCACCGATTTCCCGTTGATGAGCATCTGCATGGCGATTCCTCCCGCGGCGAGCCCCCAGCGGGATCTACGGCTCACCGTCGGGAGGCTCTCACTGACTCACAGATCTATGGCCACTGTACCGCGGCAGCCTGAGGGGGGGAAGCGACTCGGGGCAAACTCCTCGGACCGTCCCGGTTCCCGGGCCTTCCCTGCGAGGCCAGGCGCGGGTGTAGACTCGACCCATGCGGGAGCTACTTCCCGGGATCCTGACCTGGGTCTGGTTCTCCGGGCCCCACGGCTACGACTTTCACGGCACCCTCGTCCTGCACGAGGAGGGCAACCTCTACATCGACCCCGTCGAGCCACATTGCCTCAGGGGAGCCGAACTGTAACGCGATCGTGCGGGTGGAAAAGGTGGGAGAGCCTCCCGGGTGAGGGCCGCCGAGCAACCGTGACCGAGGTGAGGAGTGGAGGAGCGCGCGCCAGTAAGCGGAACTTGCAAAAGATGCTCTTGCCCCCTGGGATTCCAGGCCAGTCTTCGTGGGGGAGAGTGGTACTGTTGTGGGGCATGCGCTGGAAGCAACCGTTGCACGTGCGGATGCAAGCCCGAATACGCGCGACCCATGTTCTCTGACCACTACGTGCCACTCAGGCGGATGTTTGCAGCCCGAAGGCCGAACGAGCTGAACTCGCGCCCAGGAGATCGGGCCGACAGAGTCCGCGCGTTCCCCTTCGCCGACGCTAAGAGGGGACGGTAGACGGAAACTACACCCAGCAGTCCTCCGCGACCGCGCGCCCGGCGATTATGGGATCACGATCTGATCCTGCTCGAGCTCGCCCCGCCGCTCTCAGACGCGTGTCAGCAAGCCCAGGCTACGCGCTACCGCCTCGACCCGAAGCGAGGGCGATCGAGACCTAAGCTCGGCCCACCGAGCCGTCGCGCCATCCCCCGAGCTTTTCCGCTACGCTCAAGGCGGAGATGGAGTCGGTTCGGGTGACCTACCGGGCGCGGGTCGACGCCAACGAGGTGGAGGCGCGGGCGGACGCGCTGCTTCTGGAGCAGAGCGTGGAGCTGCCCCGCGCGGCCGTCACCGATCCCTTCGTGGAGCGTGAGATCCTCGGGGAAGTGGAGGAGATCGCGGCGGAGGCTCCGGGTAGCTTTCGCATCACGATCGCGTTTCCGGTTGCGACGACCGCCCTCGATCCAGCCCAGCTCTTGAACGTCCTTTTCGGAAACTCTTCGCTCCAGGAAGAGATCGAGCTCGCAGACGTCGAGTTCCCGCCCTCCGTTTTCGAGGCCTTCGGGGGGCCCCGCTACGGGGTGGCAGGTCTACGAGAGGCGGCGGGCGTGCATGGCCGACCGCTCACCTGCACCGCGCTCAAGCCTATGGGGCTTTCGGCGAAGGCGCTGGCTAAGCTCTGCGAGACCTTCGCGCGGGCCGGAATCGACGTCATCAAGGACGATCACGGTCTGGCGGACCATCCTTTCTGCCGCTTCGAGGAACGCGTGGCCGCGTGCCAGATGGCGGTCGAGCGGGCTGCCGACGCGACCGGCCGCCTCGCACTCTACGTGCCCAGCGTCACGGGCACCGCGGAGACGGTCGCTACACAGCTTCGGTTCGCAGAGGGGCGTGGGGTGCGCGCGGTGATGGTCTCGCCGATGCTGATCGGACTGCCCGTACTCTGGCAGCTCGTGCACGGGAAGACAGAGCTCCCGATCCTCGCTCACCCTGCCTTCGGGGGGGCGCTCCGCATCGCGCCGGAGACTTTATTCGGCAAGATCTTCCGGCTCTTCGGTGCGGATGCCGTCATCTATCCTAGCTTTGGTGGGCGCTTCGCCTACGGCGAAGAGCGCTGCCGCCGGCTCGCCCATGTGCTGCGCCGTCCGTGGGGACCGCTTCGGCCCGCGCTGCCCGTGCCCGCAGGCGGAATGACGGTCGAGCGCGTGCCCGAGCTGGTGGACTTCTATGGATCAGACACGATGCTTTTGATCGGTGGCAGCTTGTATGAGGCCGGCGAGGCCCTGCTCGAGCGTAGCAGGGCCTTCGTCGACAGCGTGCGCGCTGCGGGAGGAACACAAACATGAAGCCGCTGCTCCGCTACCAGGGCGATTTCCAGTGGGAGGGCGTACCCGTCGGGCCGTACAAGGCGGAGGGGACACACTTTCGTGGTGTCACGCGGCAGACCCTCCTCGGGCCCGATGCAGGGCTGCGCTGCGAGCTGCGCTACTTCGAGATTGAGCCCAACGGCCACTCGACGCTCGAACGACACGATCACGCGCACGCCGTCGTGATCTTCCGTGGCGCGGGTCGGGTTCTGGTGGGCGCTGAGATTTTCGACGTCCGCCCTTTCGACCTGGTGCGGATAGGCCCCCAGACCTGGCACCAGTTTCGGTCCGCGCCCGGAGCGCCGCTCGGGTTCTTCTGCCTTGTGGATTGCGCGCGCGATCGCCCCGTGCAGCCCACGCGCGCAGAGCTCGGGGCCCTGCGAACCGATTCCCAGATCGCCGCCTTCATCCGGACCTAGGTCAGTAGATGAGGGGAAGCATCCGAAAAGGAACCTTCGCGCAGTAGACCTTCCAAAGCTCGCCGTACTTGCGCCGGCATCTCCGGTCATCGCGCGCGGCTCGCTGAACAAGCAGCACGTCCCCGTCGCTACGAGACACAGAGCTTTCAACACCGGTTGCGTGCCGGCCTGAACCGTCCTCACCTGCAGCTGTACGAAGGCACCTTCGACCGACTACTGGTGGTCCTCTACGGTTGCCTCCGACCTCTCCGACGCGTGGGCAGTCGCAGGGAAGGATGGAGAGTGAACCACAAGAGGGTCGAGCGGATCTGGAGGCGAGAGGGGCTGAAGGTGCCGAGGCGGCAGCCCAAGCGCGGAAGACTTTGGCTGGCGAGTGGCTCCTGCGTGCGACGGCGAGCGGAGCACCGGGACCACGTGTGGTCGTACGACTTTGTGTTCGATCGGACCCACGATGGGAAGCCGCTCCGGATGCTCACGATTGTGGACGAGTACACACGGGAGTGCCTGGCGATCGACGTGGAGCGGGGACTCCGATCACGTGGCCAGCAGGTCGGAGGCGCTCAAGACCTCGGAGATGGCGGTGCGCAAACACGGGGGATGGTGGGCGACGGGCAGGAGTGAAGCTCTGACCGGCAAGTGGTGTTCCGATCAGGGTGATCCGGGGGCAAGGCACCTCGGTGGCCAATGGCTGCCACCACCAGAGCCTCGCCCGAATCGTCCTTTAAGAGGGAAGGCGTCTCGGAGATGCTCTCCACCCAGTTATCTGTTCTTTGGATATCCTCTCCAGGTCTGGAACGCGCGCCCCAAACGTCGGTCCGGGAACCTCGGATCGGAGCGCGTTGCGAGAGGGTGTGAGCGTGCTTCGATTTCTCCAGTGGCTCATTGCACGGGAGCGGCTGCTGCGGTTGGCGAGCCCGCTCTTCGGACGCTTCAACCCCTTCCTGCCCCAGCACCGCCGCGATCCCCACGCCACCTGGCGGGCGCTGCGCTCGACCGAGCCCGTCTACCGCAGCCGCGCGTTGGGCGCGTGGCTGCTGACGCGCTACGACGACGTCCTGCACGTGCTGCGCGACCCGAACTTCACGACGGACCGCAGCGACGTACCCTTGATGAAGCTCGTCTCGCGCCTCACGCGCAAGGACCCCGAGTTCTCCGCGATGATCGAGCGCAACCTCCTCACTCTCGACGGGTCGGACCACACGCGCCTGCGGGGGCTCGTGAGCAAGGCCTTCACGCCCCGCCGCGTGGAGCGGCTGCGCCCGCAGCTGGAGGGCATCGTCGATGAGCTTCTCGATCGCGCAGCCGAAGCCAGCCAGATGGAGCTGATCCGTGACCTCGCCCACCCACTCCCGGTGATCGCGATCGCAGAGCTGCTGGGCATCCCGTCGGCCGACCGCGCGCGCTTCCGCGCCTGGTCGGCCGATCTCGTGCAGCTCCTCGATCCTCTCCAGGGAAGGGGGGGCAGCGCATCGCTGCGCCGCGCCACGCACGAGCTCTACGCCTACTTCCGGCCGCTGCTCGCCGAGCGCCGCGCGCGCCCGCGCGATGACCTGCTCTCGGCCATGATCGCCGCCGAGGAAAACGGCGAGTCGCTGAGCGAGACGGATCTCCTGGCCCTGTCAGGCCTGCTGCTCGTGGCCGGCCACGAGACCACCGCCAACCTGATCGGCAACGCGGTGCTGGCGCTGCTGCGCAACCCGAGCGAGCGCAAGCGCCTGCAGGACGATCCAGACCTCATCGCTAGCGCCGTGGAAGAGTTCCTGCGCTACGACCCCCCCATCCAGCTGACCGACCGCGCGGTGCGGGAGGATTGCGAGATCGGCGGGCGGCGCATCCGCAAGGGGCAGCTCGTGGTCGTCGTCCTGGCCGCGGCCAACCGCGACCCCGACCGCTTCCCCGACCCGGACCGCCTCGATCTCGGACGGACCGACCACCACCACCTCGCCTTCGGGCAGGGCGGGCACTTCTGCCTCGGCTCGCAGCTCGCGAAACTCGAGACCGAGATAGCTATCGGGACGCTGCTTCGGCGCTTCCCGGACTTCTTCGGCAACACTGAGCCCACGGCCTGGCGGCGCTCCATGATCATCCGCGGCCCGGAGGCCGTCCCGCTGTGTCTCGTCCCTACCTGTTAACTTGACGGTACCATCGCGTAAAAGAGCAGGCGGCCCGCCGGAGTGGTCGTGTGCCCCTCAACTTGACAATACCATGGCAAGTGTCCGCAGGATGAAGACCTCTGAGGGAAATTAATCACTACCCGGGTCCACGCAAGCACAGCTCGCGCGCGTAGCGAGACATCGGTTCCACCTCTGGAGCAGCACGCACCTGCTGAAGAACGACCAATGCTCCACACGGTTCCCCGGATTCGAGTAGCGAGTTGTGTAATTCTCCAGAATGGACCCGCGGGGCGGGTGGGGAGGGAGCTGGCGTAGCTGAGCGGCTGAGACTGCTGGTTTTGCGGGAGCCTGCACTCACAGCCAGATCTGGCGATAGGCGTAGAACGACCCCTCGGCCGGCGCCGCGTTGCCTTACTTGCCGGAAGCCAGGCCTACCGCAGCGGCGGGCCCGCCAGCGCTAGCCCGAGAAGGTGCGACCCGCATGTCCATGCGTAGGCCGACTGACACGCGCTCCGCGCGCCCCAGCGGCTCGACCGCATGGAACGGTCGGGCATCCCGGAAGCCGCTCAGCCCGGGGGCCCGCAACATCACGAGGCTTCCGGGCCTGATCGGAAAGCGCCTTAGCACCTCGCCCTCCCGCTCGCGTCGCACCGTGAGGCGCCCCCAACCGCACGCGGTGAACAAGGCGATGAGTCGTCGGTAGCGGCGCCCGTCCATGTGAGAGGTGATCCCGAGGGAGCCCGGGCGATAGCGCTGCACGTAGAACTCGTTGGGTCGCCACGTCGCCAGCCCGCGGATCGCCGCCCTGCCGTTGTCGCTAGGCTCTCGCCCGAGCGTACGCACCCGGGCACCGAACTCGCAGACAAGGCTCCGCAGAACGGGAAACGGGTCGAGATCTCGCAGCGTACACGCCTCCGCCTCCTGAAGTACCGGGCCTACCTCCCTAGGGACGGGCTCGAACGGGAGTTCGGCCAGCTCGCTGTGGAGGCGGCGGCGGAAGGGGTCGGTCAGCGCTCGCGGGACCACGACCGCACCGCCGCGGCGGGCCGCGTCTACGGCGGCATGGAGGTCTAGACCTGCGACGAACATGTCGGACACCGGCTTCAGGGTACCGCACGAGCTGGACTCGGCCGGTGCCAGAGGCCAGGACTACGCGGACGGTTCATCGACGGTTGCGGTGGCAACACCCGCGGCTACTGAAGTCTTCAGCACCGGGGTATGCTTGTCGCTGGCTTCTCGCGACGCGGGGCCGAGGTCACCGTGCTTCTCGGAGGAGGCCCGTCGAGCTCTGCGTAACCTCCTCCCGCGGTGGAGGATTCGCCTCCGCGAGCCTCCACCAACACCCTTCGAGGCATCAGGCCATGTGCTTGGGCTCCTCCAGCTTGCGGCGGAGCGCGGCTGTCGACATCGCGGCGAGAGTGGTGATGTTGACTGTGCCCCGCGAACCCAGGTCCACCGACAGATGCGCGATGGTTTCGTTGTCGGGGGCCTCCAGGATGGTCACGAAGTCGTAGAGCCCCAGGACGGCGTATTGACTCACGACCTTGCAGCCGAAGGCCTCGATCTCCTTGTTGACCTCCTCCATTCGCTTCGGGGACTTGTGTAGGGTTTGCCGGCCCTCCGGAGTGAGGGTGCTGAGCATGATGTAGGTAGGCATGTTGGCTTCCTTGATGGTCTATCCAGCACTAGCTTACTCCCCGTTGAACCGCGGCAGAAGAAAATCCCCGCCGTGAGCGAGCGGCGCGCTCTGCTGATCACTGCGGGCGAGCGGCACCCTAACTTTGCTACCCAAGCCTCACTGTGGTGATTGAACCCCTGTCGTCAGGGCCTCGGTGCGGCGTTCCGGTGCTCCCGCCCTTCTGGGAGGGAGGCTAGCCGCTCCCTAGTCAGACGGTTCGGTTTCGCAGCGACCAAGCATAGCTCCAGTGAAACCTCGTGTATCCACGCGCGGTCACCTCCAGCCCGTCCGACAGAAGATCGTGCAGCGCTGGAAGCGCGTGGAAAGGGACCCCCGGAGCTGTGTGATGCTCCGCATGGTAGGGCATGTTCCACATTAGGAACCGCACCAGCGGGTTTGTGAGAGTTGTACGCGTGTTCGCTGTCGGATCGCGTTCCTGCGGGCACGACGTGTGTTCCGCCAGAAGGTAGAGCCGCAGAAAGGGCTGGCCGAGCAGAGCGGGAAGCAGCCAGTAGAAGAGGGGCAGGGTCCATCCGAAGCCAAGCACGGCAACGGTGACAAGGAGGTAGGCCGTCAGGTGCCACCTCGCTTCAGAGCTAACCCGGCTGCGTTCCTGCGCCGGGACCCAGGACTCATCCACGTGCCCAGCAGCGTGACGCATCAGTTCAACGAAGCGGTCGTACCAGTAGTCGATGCCGGACGCGTGGCGAAGATACTCCTGTATCGTTGTCGGCTTGGGCGTCTGCAGCTCGGGATCGCGCTCGGGATCCTGTGTGAAGCGGTGGTGCGCCAAGTGGAAGCAGCGGAAGCAGACCGCTGGCAGGAAGTGCACGAAGCCGATGGTGCCGGCTACGACGTCGTTCAGCCATCGCGCTCGGAAAGCGGTGAGGTGGGTCGACTCGTGCAACGGTGCGAACAAGGAGACCTGCACGATACCGTGCAACAGCATTGCTGGCGCAACCCATCCGCTCCCGAGGCTCGCCCAGATGGCGGCGGCCGTGCAGCCAAGCAGCGCAAGGTGGCCGGCGAGCTGTCGAGTTCCCGCCGCGTCAGACGGCTTCTTGCGCTGAGGGAGCTCGTCAGCTGGTACGATACACAGACTCGCCCGATCAGCATGCATCGTGTGTAGTCTAGCCGCTCCCTAACTGCCTTGCGGCAGTCAGCGCGTTCTCGATGCGCCTACTTCTGCAGGACCGATTCTGGCGGCTGAGGTGTTGTGATCGGGTCTGCGTGGCGATGCACGAGCTTCCAGGTGCCGCCCTCGTTCCGGAAGATGCTGGTGACGCGGAGAGCGATCGTGGCGAACTCGTCGCTGCGGCCGACCTTGGCCTGGAAGCGCTCTACCTCCACGACACAAGCGAGATCATTCGTGACGTACCTGGCGACGGACTCGAAGCCGACGATCTCACCCTCGCGGTAGCGCGACGCAGCTCCGGCCGCGGTCTCGGCAACCTTCTGCCGGCCGCGAGCGAACGGGCCAAACGGGTTGCCGACGGTCACGTCCTCCCGCTCGGAGTACAATGACAAGAACGGCTCGACGTTCCCTTTCACAATCTCGCTCAACGCGAAATGGCCCTGCTCAATCGCACTCTCAAGATCGTCCGGCGGCATCGAGGCTTCCTCCCCGTAACTAGATTTGCATCGGCGGAACGATATTACGTCGGGGGGGGATTAGTAAACACAAAGGGCCCTAAACGCCCAGAGCCCTTGCGACCGACGGATGATATTCCCTTGCGTTCAGAGCAGAGCGACGGCTGCCCTTCGGCGCTCGCTCGTCGTTGACAGGTAGCGACCCGTCGTCCCGATGTCGCTGCGGCCGAGGCCCGTCCGTCCGCGCCGACGACCAGGTCGCCGTGAAGATCGAGCTCCCCCTCGGCGTTGGATGCTCGGACGCCGACGACCCGATCCCCGTCGCGCAGCAGGCCGCATGATTGCCTCGCTCCGCAGTCGGTCATATCCGGTCTCCAGCGGGCTCCGCCCGGTGTTTTCAGGTTCCGTGCGGCGGCGAGTAGTCGATCAGGACCGGGGGCACCAGTGAGGGGTCCTCCAAGAGCCGCAGAGCCGCTTCGAGAACGGCATGTTGCCTGGTCGGCTCATTGGGCGAGTCCAGGGGGTAGCCATGGCGAAAGGGAACAAATAGTGCGCGAGGCGGATGCACTCTCTCGGCCACCTCGCGGAGAAGCTGTAAAGTCACCGTCGGAATCCCTTCGCGCTCGATTTCTGCTGCTACCAGACTCACGGCCTGGTTACAGAAAGGTCAGACCGGGACGAGGAGCGCGACATCGACGCCATCCGCAGCCAGACGCCGCGCTGCTTCGGGTGCGGTGTCACGGACGAGGCGCCCTGGTGCCGTGATCGATCCCATGAACGAGAGATGCCTGTGGTTGACCGAGCCAATCCGCTTCTGGCTCACCAACTCCCGCAGCCGCTCGATCGGGAATGCCAGGTTCGGGTCCCGCTGCATTCCGTTATGGTCGAATGATTCACTTCGATGGGTATCTATCAACGCACCTGGATCGATGTCGGAGGAGATGTCACGGAAGGAGACATCGCCGCCGCGGACCGAGTCGTCAAAGGGCTGCTGCCCCGGCTCTACGAACCCAGCGCTCGAGACCAGCGCAACCCGGCACTCAGCCAGCGGCTTGAGCAGAGGTGCCCACGGCACCGGGTCGATGCGTCGCCAGCGGTAACCCTTCATGAATAATCGGACGTGCAGCGGAAACTCGGCCATTTCTCCCATGTGGGGAACCTCGTTCGATTAATGCAGCCAGACCCCTTAACTACGCGCACTCCCTTCCTCCGGTTACTTGCGGTCTTCCAAGTAACCGGCGCGCCGCACGGGACGTACTCGAGGCCGGGGGGGGACTCCATCACCTCTACCTCTGGCGAGAGGCCGCGTAGCGCGCGCTGGAACCCCGTTGAACCCGCACGCGGGGCACGTCACGGTCTCAACCCTCCGGTCGCCCTCCGGGCTTCCTCCTACCCGAGTCTCCCACCACCTTGTTCACCCGTAACGCCGGGTGTCGCGCTATCTCGGAAGACTGGGTGTCGCTTGATACTTCCCCGACACCTCGGCCGAGCCCCGGATGAGTTTTGGCGAGCCACCACGGCCGAGAGAAGTTTCATCCGACCCCTTCGCGTCAAAGTTTAGTCAAAACCCGCCCGTGAGAACTGGAACGCCTTTCGCGCGGTCCTCCCCGACCGTAGATTAGCGGCGAACGACGAGGCGATCTCCAGGGGTGACCGATGCCCGAGTGCATGGACGGCCGGCAGGGAGTAAGGCGAGACGTTTTGGATCCGTCAAGCACCTGCCCCGCTAGCCAGCCCTGGATCAAGATCCTGGCTCCTTACCAGGAATCGGACCCGAGACGGAGCGTCCTTCAGCTACTCACCTCTGCGATTCCTTTTTGCCTGATCTGGTTCGCCATGCTACGCAGCCTCGACCATGCCTACTGGATCACGTTGCTCCTAGCGCTGCCGGGGGCCGGCTTTCTGCTACGGCTCTTCATCCTACAGCACGACTGCGGGCACGGCTCCTTCTTCACGTCCCGAGCCGTCAACGACAGTCTCGGCTCTTTTCTCGGAGTACTCACGCTCACTCCCTACCACTACTGGCGAAAGACCCACGCTCTCCATCACGCGACGTCGGGGAACCTGGACCGACGTGGCGTCGGCGATGTCGAGACCCTGACCGTGAAGGAGTATCTTAATCTTCCCAAGCGGAAGCGGTTGACCTACCGCTTGTACCGCAACCCTTTCATTCTGTTTGGCATTGGTCCGGCGTTCCACTTCATCGTGGAACACCGCTTTCCACGCGGGCTTGCGCGCTCTTGTAAGAAAGAATGGGCCAGTATTCACGGGACGAACCTGGCGATTCTGGTCGTCGTTGCCATCATGTGGCAGACGATTGGTATTCAGCGGTTCCTGATGGTCCAGCTGCCGATCATTACACTCACCTCGTCCATCGGTGTCTGGTTCTTCTACATGCAGCATCAGTTTGAGGATACTTACTGGCGGCACAGCAGCGGTTGGGATTTTCAGGCGGCGGCGCTGCGAGGGAGCTCGTACTACGATCTGCCGAAGATTCTTCGGTGGTTTACGGGCAACATTGGCCTGCATCACATCCACCACCTCTGCAGCCGGATTCCGAACTACCGCCTTCAGGAGTGCTTCGACGAGAATCGTGAGCTT
>Ga0209997_10000812_pt1 | contig 10964 bp, 13 predicted proteins | sample CR04metaG_FD_182079 | JGI IMG/M metagenome (GOLD analysis project Ga0209997, IMG submission 182079) | Deep subsurface microbial communities from Mariana Trench to uncover new lineages of life (NeLLi) - CR04 metaG (SPAdes) (version 2) | ecosystem: Environmental > Aquatic > Marine > Ocean trench...
AAATATATACTAAATTTTTGGTTATAAATCTTGACGGGAATTTTTCAATTTTGATTGAACGATTTAAACTCAAATTACCAAATAATTTTTTAAAATAACTATTTTTAAATTAACTAAACTTTTTTACTTTCAATCTCAGCCTTTTGAACTTCTTGTATCTGAAACAATAGAAGTTTCAAATTTTTGAAAATTATTTGAATCCAAATATGTAATATTTACTTCTACAATATATGTACCACCTGATATCAAATTTTGTTGTACAAAATAATCTCCATCCCAAAATCCCTGTGAATTTGTTTGACCTCTAAGTTTTGTTAATTCTTCTCCATCTGTATTTTTCAAAGTTATATCTATCTCAGCCAGATTTATTGCACCAAGACTTTGATAGAACTGCGGATTTGGATTTACATCTTTATCAAATACCTTTATTGCAATGTCATAAGTTTCATTCCAAAAAGTTCTGATGTCTTGTTGAACCAAAACAATCATCTCTATAGGTAATGAATTATCTTTGATTTCAGTAGTAACATCTTGAGTGGGAACTGTAACTAATCTTATGGGATTTAATTGATTACTCCCAAGCAAATAGCTATTGATTAAATAATTTCCATTTCCTAATCCTTTTGCGTAAATTAAAATATTTTCAGAATGTACTACAAAAGAATTTCCCATGATTTTGGTTCTTGCATCTTGGATTTCCACTATACTATCACCCACTATAAGCAAACCTGATTGTAGTGTAGGAATTATTCTATCAAACCTAAAGTATTGATTTTCGCCAAATTCTAGAGACAAAACAATTTCTCCATCTTTGGACTCTGCAATGATGTTTTTATTTTCAATATCCGCAACTCCAAAAACAGAATGTGGGACTAAAACTAGCAAAAATAACGGAAGTAAGAAAAGTCTTTTCAAAGCCATTTTGAAGTACCACCAATTTGTTTAAAAATTTTAAAAAAATACTTTATTTCCCAATTAGTTAAAAATATTGATAGATTTTTAATCAATTAATTTCTCTAAATTGTAAGTTATGATTGTTGTAATTGAAGGTGGTGATCAAGCTGGGAAAAAAACTCAGACTAAGTTACTCTTCAAAGCTTTGAAAAAAAGAAAAATCAAGGCTACTACCTTTAGTTTCCCTGATTATACCACACCTGTAGGCAAGGAGATTGCAAAGTATCTTAGTGGGAACAGAAAATTCCTTCCACAAACCATTCACTGTCTTTTAGCTGCGAATAGATGGGAAAAATTGAACCAAATTTTGCAAGCACAATCAGAAAACTCTGTTTTAATAATGAACAGATACTATCAATCAAATCTGGTCTATGGTCTTGCAAATGGGCTGAAACAAGGTTGGTTAGAAAATTTGGATGCAGGTCTTCCAAAGGCTGATCTTGTCATTTTACTTGATATATCTCAAAAGGAATCTTTTCACAGAAAGAAAACCAATCGAGACAAGTTTGAAAAAAATGAAGAATTTCTTAAGAAGATCTCGAAAATTTATAGAGATACTGCAAAGAAAAAACGATGGACCATCATTGATGCCTTTCAATCAAAAGAAAAAGTGCATCAAGAAATATTGAAAGTCTTTTCTAAAAAAATAGGGCTATGAAAAAGAATTATTTAGATATCATCGATCCCATTCACGATTTTATTCGTGTTTATGATCATGAACTTGAAATTATTGATAATCCAATATTTCAAAGGTTAAGAAGAATTAAACAACTTTCTGGGGCTCACCTAACATACCCTGCAGCTCAACATACAAGATTTGAGCATTCCCTAGGTGTGATGCATATTGCAAGTCAGGCTGGATATGTGCTAAAAGAAAAAGGAATTTTGAAATCACATGAGATAAAAATTCTAAGACTTGCAGGGCTTTTACATGATATAGGTCATGGACCATTTTCACATCTTTTTGAAGAAATTATACAACAAAAAAAAATTTCCCATGAAGATTTTGGAAAGGCTATTATTCTCAAATCGGAGATTGGTGACACTTTAACAAAAAATGGGTTTGATAAAAAATTCATTACCAAAGTAGCTTTTGGCGAATCAAAATATCAGTACCTAAATGAAATTATCTCAGGTACTCTAAGTGCTGACATGATGGATTATCTATTACGTGATGGATATTTCACTGGAGCAGAACACGCAAAAATTGATCATAAAAGATTAACACAATCACTAGATGTTCACAAAAAAAAACTCGCTTTAGAAAGATCTGCACTTTACTCTTTTGAGTCTATGATGTATTCTAGATATCAAATGTTCAAAGCAGTTTATTTTCATAAAACAGTTAGAGCTGCAGAAGTGATGATGATTGAAGCATTAAGATTATCTGATGATGAGTATGGTTTTACTTCCTTTAACATAAATGAATTTGTCAAACTTACCGACGAATATATTTTATCTCTACTTCTTTCTTCAAAATCATCGAAGCTGAGAAAAGCAAGACAACTTGCCGAAGACTATCAAAATAGAAAATTGTTAAAATGTGTTTATGAGAGAATTTTTACGAGTAAAACATTATTAGAACAAATTAAAACAGATGAGATTAGATATTCCCTTTCTAAAAAATCCAAAGTCGATGAAAATAAGATTTATGTTGATAGTTCGGTTACTCCATCAATTCCTTTTACACCAACTAAAACGGAATCTAAACAAATTATTCTCATTACACATGAAAACGGAAAAGCGCAGGCTCAAGAATTGCCTATTTCGAAAATCCCTGTTGTCTCTGCAATATCTGGATTTATGAATATTTTGAGGGTATACACACCTCAAAAAAATAGAAAGAAAGTTGAAATTGCCGCAAAATCAATCTTGGGTGATCTAAAATAATGAAAAAAAGAATTGTAATCAAGCTTTCGGGACGTATTTTTGGAATAGATAATGTGAAAGTGTTAAAAGAGTATGCTTCATTTCTAGTCAAGATTTCTAAGATTTGTCAACCTATTGTAATTGCCGGCGGTGGAAATATTGCAAGACATTACATTTCCCATGCAAGATCATCCGGAGCTGATGAATCTACGTTAGATGAACTTGGAATAGAAATTTCTAGATTAAATGCTAAACTTTTGATTTATGCATTGAAAAACAGAGCATATTCACACCCACCTACCACTTTACAAGAAGTAAAACATGCAGTTGATGATGGTTTGATTGTTGTAACAGGTGGTTTACATCCAGGACAGAGCACAAATGGAACAGCTGCATTAATTGCTGAAAAAATCCAAGCAGAACAATTTCTTAATGCAACAGATGTAGATGGAGTATATGATATGGATCCCAATAAATACAAAAAAGCAAAAAAGTTTACACAAATTGAATTAAAGGATCTTAAAAAAATGTTAATTCATGAAGATTCTTTTGCAGGAGGATATGATTTGATGGATATTGTTGCTTTGAAAATTATAGAGCGATCTAAGATTAAAACCAGAATTTTAAAGGCCGACCCCAAAATTATTGAAAAAGCCATAAAAGGTGCAAATGTGGGAACAAAAATAGTTTTGCCTTAAAATTAATTATTTTATTAATTCATTTTGAATAGTTGGACAATCGTCAGTCCATATTTTGATAATTGGTTCAGGATATTCAGGAATACCTGATTCTCTTAATTTTTTATAAATTTCTAATGCTTCATTTTTTTCTACCCTCTTTGATTGAGCCTTTGTATATCCATCTTTATCTACAATTACTGCAACATATCCATCTTCAGATTGAATAACCGCTGTAAGTTCTTCTTCCCCAACAGGAAAGAATTTTCCATCAATTTTTTTTGTGGTTAGAGTAAGCATCCCAAATCCTGCAATTTCAAATATTTTCATTTGCGATTTGTTAGCTATAATTTTTCCTTGTTGTACTGCCTGAAAATATTGCATAACAATTTTTCTTTATAATGGTATAATAACTATCTCAACATTTAAGACATCATAAAAGTAAGTAATTTTATTGAATTCAAAGATATTTGTCATTATAACAATTGCCGTTTTGGTGGGAGTCTTGGGAGTTATTTCTATATCAACCTCCAATATTGATACCTCGAATGATGGCTCTACTCAAGAAATTAAAAATAAAGTCCAGCTCATCACTGTTGAATTAGAAGACATTTCCATTCTACAAGTTTCTGAAAGAGTAGCTATTATAGAAATAAAATTCAAGCTTGATAATCCGAATTCTCGTTCCGTGATTGCTAATCTTTTAACATATTCACTATATGCATCAATTGACTCTGAAGAATACAAAATAGACTCTGGTGGAATTGGAAGTAGACCAGAAGGAATGGTAGATGGTTCAGATTACTATACCATACTAAGCCAAAATTCCATTGTATTGAAAGATAGGCTAATTCTTGACTTTCCAGGAAATTCCCCGGAGTTGATGTCAATTCTAGAAAGTAGTAATCCAAGTTGGAGAGTAGAGGGTGATGTTTACTTTAATCTTAGTTCAATGATTAGTGGCCAAGAAAATCAGGTACACTTTGAATCAAGAATATGAGAGTCAAATTACTAATGTATCATAATATTTGAAAATTATGATACATTGTTTTTAGACCAAATATATTGGCAAAGTTATAAAAGCCCGTTACCCAGTTTTTTATCAAATGGCAGAAGCAGGTATAGCAGCATATGGTGTGACAATAGGAGTTGCAATTGCATTAGCAGTTGTGTGCTTTGCACTACGTGGTAAAGGACATCCAGAACCACTAGATTAAACGAAGGAAAAAAATCCTTTACAATATTTTTAATTTAATTTTCCTTTGAAAAACCAAGCATTTCAGCTAGTGAGAGCTGTTTTGAGTTCTTTTTGTTAATGTAACATCTGGAATAATATTGACAGTCCATACAATTCAAGGATGGCTCTAGAATTGGAGTTTTTTGTTCATTTAGAAGATCGCTTAAGACCCGTACTCGTCTAATTACTTCCTCAAACATTTTTTTATCACGAATTATTGAATAAGTAAATTCTTCTTTATCGCTTGTAATGTAGATTATCATTCCATCGGTTTTATCATAAATCCACAAACAGGCATTTAGGTAAAGCAGATCATTTGCGTGAGGTGATTTTGGAGCGGTTTGAGCAGGCCTAAATAATATAATCATATTGTCTACCAACATGTCAGCCTGACCCTTTAATTTTATATCATCAATTGCAAATTCTTTTGGTTCACTGCCATACTCCAATTTTCGAAGTAATCCACTAAGAAGATCATTGAATCCTCTCCTTTCAATTTCTTTTGAATCTGTCCTATCATAATAGGATCGTCTCAAACATTGAATTACCTCTCCTAAATGAATAGTCTTATTATCATTAACATTAATTTCAATTTCTAATTCTCTACCGATTGAATCAATTGCATTTTTAATTATGCTTCTATAGTCTGTATCACCCATCATGATAAAACATCTTGAAAGGACGTCTTTATAGGTTAATTCATAATTTTTATGAGGAATTTTGAGATTCTACCAGAGAAAGCTAGGGCCACAAGATGTACACCAAATCCCAATACTGCTCCCAGCACAAAATTCCCTGTTCCATAATAGATTCCAAGAAATATACCTAAGGCAGGAAGTGTAAAAATCATTGCTAAAAATGTGCTTATCCATATCATATTAACTAAAACTCCAGTAGGGATTTTCTTTTTTTTAGAAGTAAAGTGTACCATTTTTAGGCTTAATTTTGTTCGAGAATTAACTTAGACATTGTAATTTCTGATGGGATTTTTTGTTCTACAGCATAAGCAATAGCTGCCAAATTCCTTACCTCATATGCAGTCAATTTGGTTATGCCAATAATTGTTGCAAAACTGAACATCTTTGAGAAAGATCTTAATGCGGAATGATAAATTTCTAATTCAAATGCTCGTTCAAATTCAGCTATCATATCTAATTCATTTTCAGATTCTGGAACTAAATGCTTGTACTTTGTACTAGTCAATTCATTAAATGCATCTCTAATAGATACTGCACTTATCATTCGTCCAAGTAATTCTTTAGATGCACTAGCAGAAACTGAAACAATTAAATCTTGAATTTGATCTTCCTCTAGACCCCAGAATTTCCCACGTATTACACTTAACAAGTTGTAAAAATCAATATCCCTTCCAATTAATCTGGCAACTTCTGGTTCTCTGCTATTTTTCATTGCACGACCTAAGTTCTGATACAAAATTTTATCAAAGTAAAGGTCAAAAATTTGAATGTTCTTTTTATCATTGTAAAGAGTAGCAGCTTTTGCAATTTCTTCTCCAAATGGTCCTGAGCTTAAATTTGCTACCGTCTCTTCCAAATCTTTTGCAACAAGTGCTTTAATGACAATATCTCTTTTCTTGATCAGTTCTTCAGCATGAAGATTGATATGTGATTCAATTTCCTCTTGAGATTTACCTAGAACTTTTCCCTTTAGTATTGATTTTAAATTTGAAATAATGAATTTCATGTAATATGCATTAAAGATACTTTTATCCCCTGATGTTTTGGCAATAGAATAATGAACATCTGCTAAATGTTCCCTTAACGCATTTTCAATCTTTTGAGAAGTATATGGTTTTTGAACCTTTGAAACTGCATCTCCATAAATTGTATTTTTGATCCTTGTAATCAATTCATCCAAGTCTCTTGATTCAGATAATGTTTGAAAATCAGCTTTTTTTAGCAACTTACCTTTTTTGCTATATGTTTTGACTGAAGCATAGACATTATTTGCGCCCATTTCAATGAATCTTGTTTGGTAACTGATTTTAATGTTTGGCGATTCAATGGTAAATAATTAAAATTTTTACGTAATATTATTGAGGAATCTTATGGCATCCTCTTTTTCTTGTTTTGATAGTTTCAAAAAGGCTTCTAGAATCTCTTTTTGAATAGTCAAAGATTCATCAGAAATATTTTGAAGTTTTGAGAGATCAAATGGAAGAAGGTCTTTAATTTTATCATCACAAAATGCCTTTACGTATTTTTGAAAAATTGAGTAGGTAAAATTTGGACTTGTGTTAGAAAGACTAATTATTATTTTTTCAAATTGTCTTTCCATGGGAGAAGATTTTGAGAAAAATTCCTTTAGCAATTTTTCTTTGTTTTCAATTTCCCCAATAGATAAAGCAATCAAAACACCTCTTCTAGTCAAATGGTAAAACGGAATTCCCAATTCTTGTAGAGCCTTAGGACCACGTTTTAGGGGTAATCTTCCGTTTTCTTCAGCAATTCCCATTGGAAGCAAAATCTCGTCAAGATCCCTAAAAATTCCTGAATAGATATTCTTCCAAACAATTCCTTGACCTTTAGCAATTTTTCGAGATATTCCTGTTCTGGTCCTTTCTGCTGGGTTTGCATTACTAGATAAAATTCCTATGATTGATCTCTGTCTTTTGGCCTCACCTGTAAGACTATTGTCCTTAGTCTTGAACGTGTCAAATATTGATAATTTCGTGCTTGATTTTACCTTCATCTATTACTCCATAACATAATTTTTAACTTCTATGATAGTATCAAAATAAACTAAAATATAATAATTTATTATTTTTCCAATTTTGTGGTCTTAACCCTTAAATAAAGTTCAATTTCGAATAAAATAATGAATTCTAGAAACCACAAGTATGCTCTATTACTTGTGGCCGCAGTAGCCATTACAGCAATAGGTGCAATGTCACAGGCATATGCACAAAGTGTTGACGATGGTATGGACGGATATGTTAAAGGAACAAGTGGAATTTACACAGGCAATCCAAACGAATGTTGGTTTGATGATGGTGAAGGTGGTATGTTACCTTGTATGGTAGATACAGGTGATATGGCATGGATGCTATCAGCAACCTCAATGGTACTTCTAATGTCTCCTGGAGTCGGATTCTTTTATGGCGGCTTAGCCAGATCAAAGAATATCGTCAATGTACTCGGCATGACCCTAGTAGTTATGGGACTAATGTCAGTGCAATGGGTTCTATGGGGATACTCGTTAGCCTTTGCTCCAAACGCAAATGAAGACGCCAATTTGTTTATGGGAAGTCTTGATTATGCAGGTTTCAACATGGTATCAGCATGGGCACCATTAGGTGAACCAGGTCCGTGTGGAGACACATGGTCGGCAGCTTACCAAATGAGCGCCTTCAAAGAAGGAGATGTTTGTAGTCAAGGTTGGCCCGGTACAGTTCCACATCAACTATTTGCAATGTTCCAAGGTACATTCGCAATTATTACACCAGTTCTAATCATTGGTGGATTAATTGACAGAATGAAGTTTAGCGCATTGGTCGTGTTCGTACTCATATGGGGAACCTTTGTCTATGATCCAATTGCACATTGGGTCTGGGGAGGAGGCTTTGTAGGAGGAGGCGCATTAGACCTTGATCCAGAACTATCGCCGTCGTATGCATTAGACTTTGCTGGTGGTACTGTAGTACACATTTCTTCAGGATTCTCTGCATTGGCAGCTGCTCTAATCCTAGGTAGAAGACTAGGATATGGTAAAGTGCCAATGGAGCCTCACAACATTCCATTGGTTGTACTTGGTGCATCCCTTCTATGGTTTGGATGGTTTGGTTTCAATGCAGGAAGTGAAGTAATGGTAGACGGCATTACGGTAAGCGCATGGACTGTTACAAATACTGCAACAGGTATGGCTGTAGTTACTTGGATATTAGTGTCATGGGCACATACAGGAAAACCAAGTATTGTAGGAGCAGCATCTGGTGCAGTAGCAGGATTGGTAGCAATCACTCCAGCTTCTGGTTGGGTGGGTCCAATGGCGGCTATAATAATCGGTATTGCAGCTGGGACAATTTGTTACGGTGCTATCGCATTCAAGAATGCACGAAAATGGGATGATGCATTAGATGTATGGGGAGTACACGGAATGGGTGGTCTTACAGGTGCAATTCTGACTGGTACTTTAGCTAGTCCACACGTTTGGGATACTGGAGACGGTATAGGCGCATGGACAGGTACTGCAGAGGGAATGGAACAGCAAGCAATTAGTATAATTGGTGCATTCGTTTCAGTCGCTTATGCCTTTGGCGTTACCTTGGTAATCGTAAAAGTAATGGATGCCGTTTGGCCTGGTGGAATCAGAGTCACTCCTAAAGAAGAGGAGATTGGTCTCGATTTGGCACAGCACGGAGAAAGAGCATACGTTAACGAATAGAAAAACTCACTTTTCTTTTCTTTTCTTTTTGAAACAAATGAATTTACAAGCGAACATAATCTAAATTAATTATGTTAATCACTACATCAGAATTAGAATCACAACTAGAACAATCTACATTGTTAGTGATTGATACTCGTTCATTTAAGGAATATTCAGAGGGGCATGTTCCAGGATCTGTCAATTTAGATCTCTTTGCATTTCATTGGGTGGATACAACAAAACAAGGAATCCAAAATTTTAATAAACAAGCAGAGATGATTTTTTCGTTTGTAGGGATAAACTCTGAAAAGAAAGTTGTTTTTTATGATAATGTCTCTGGCATGTTAGCTGCAAGAGGTGTTTGGATGCTAGAATATTTTTCACATCCAGACGTACAAATGTTAGATGGCGGCATGAAAAAATGGAAAAATGAAAACCGACCAATCGAGAAAAAACAGAATCCATCTCAACCTTCAAAATTTTCTGGAAAAATTAATACTGAAATTATTTCTAGTTATGAATTCATTTTAAACAATATTGACACACTCAAAATTATTGATGCTAGATCTGACGAGGAATTTAATGGAACTATTGTAAGGGCAGCACGAGCAGGACATATTCCAAAATCTATCAATATTGATTGGAATCTCAATATCAATAGTGATGGAACTTTCAAATCAGCTGATGAACTATCCAAACTTTACCAAATACCAAAAGATTCTGCGATAGTGACATATTGTCAAGGAGCCTATCGCGCTGCTAACACATTTCTTGCCTTAAAGAAACTTGGTTTTAAGAATGTCCGTGTGTATCTAGGCTCGTGGGGAGAATGGGGAAATAAACTAAATTTACCTGTGGAAAAATAATTCATTTCGACCATAAATGAGATTAAGTTTTTAGATTTTATGAAATAAATTAAAAAAACTATGATCTAACTATCATTAATCCAAAAACGGCAAATCCAGCAATAATGAGTGCAGGAATTAAAGTTATTATGAATTCTTTTGACATGAACTTTCTAATTTATACTTGGTATTAATCATTAATATTTCCTTTTATACAAAATTTTATTTTATCTTCAAAAGTTCTACTTTTTCGTATTCTTCCAAGAATAAGAATTGTAAACGATCTCTGGAACTAATTGTTTGAATGGTTGAGAACCGCCATCATACCATTTTGTAAAGAACTCATAGAGGTGAAGCCTAAGAGACTGTATGTAAACAATCAGGCCTTCAATCATCATGATTCCTATCTGACCTCCTATGATAAGTACAAGAGCAGTTGGTGAATCAAGTCCTCCCAAGTTTTCAAAGGCCTGGTTTACTGTAAGCAAAAGAGCTGCATGTACTAGAAGCATAATTCCTAATCGTGCATAACTAATCGAGTGCGCTAGGCATTCAATGGTTTTTCCAAGTAAAACCTCCATCATAACACTTACCATATCACCACCATCCTCCGGATGTTTTTTGTTATGTTTTATTCCACCAATTATCATCATTACAACACATACAAGTATGATAATTATTGAAACTCTAACAACTATCCATACAACTGCCCATTCTCCAACAAGTATAGAGACCCAAGGAACAGCTTCTGTGTGAATCCTGGAATACATATTCATTACATCATATCCAGAACCTATTGCTCCCATCATTACTCCAAAAACTCCCAACCACATGAACAAATTAGGAATAGCCTCAAAGATTAGTGCATTTTTATCTTTCCTTTTTGCATAGTTGCGAATACGTAAAAGAAAAGCCCATCCTAGATGAATAACTCCTAAGAATAATGACACTTTGAGAATCATGATTACTTGATCAAATGTTAATTCTGCTACACTT
>Ga0209997_10000816_pt1 | contig 10953 bp, 9 predicted proteins | sample CR04metaG_FD_182079 | JGI IMG/M metagenome (GOLD analysis project Ga0209997, IMG submission 182079) | Deep subsurface microbial communities from Mariana Trench to uncover new lineages of life (NeLLi) - CR04 metaG (SPAdes) (version 2) | ecosystem: Environmental > Aquatic > Marine > Ocean trench >...
TCCAACAAAAAATATTCTACATTATAACGTGGATTAACATGACTTTCTAGGAACGAAACGGGGGACTTCTATTTTTACTGATAATCTATAATCTCTTTAGTAAATTTTCATAATCCTATACAAGATTACGAATTTTTTATTAATCTAAATTTCATATTTGATAATTCTTTTTATTATTTTTGGATCTTTTCAACTCGTTTTGCCAGTGTAAACGTTAAAGATTCTACAAATTTTGATTATTCTATCCAGACTTTACACGTATAGAACTGTTTTTCTAACAATACTGTCTTCTCCTATTACCTCTTCTAAAACTTGATCCAACATGACAGTCACATTTACATGATTCATCATCACAAAACCCCTTATCATTTTTTATCATATTCTATTTAGACACATATTGTATTTCAAGGACTCTTCTTTTTGGATAATCATCTGTTTAGTTTTAATTCAAGTTTTGAATGATTTTTAACTCAAAATCACGCCTATATCCATAAGATTTGTGTGAGTAAAATCAGTTACAATGTTTCCTTTTTGTTTTTGAAAGAATCTACCTGAATCACTGTTTTTGAGAAACTCTTTCATAATTGATAAATCTATTCTGATGTTTTCTGTAATAGCTCCTGCAAAAATAGAGTTTCCATCTATTCCGTCAGTACCCATAGATGCAATGACTAATTTTTTTAATTTTTGAGTATTTTTTAAAATTCTCAAAACAAGTTCCTGATTTCTTCCTCCCATTCCTTTTCCAAAAACCCTTACTGTTGGTTCACCTCCAAAAATAAGACATGTTTTTTGATTCTCTGAGATATTCTCAAGAATTTTTATAACTACATCTTTAATGTCCCCAAAAATCTGTATTATGCAAACTTTGTATCCTATTTCTTTAGCTTTTCTTTGCATTGCTTCTAAGCAATCATTATTGTTTGCAATAATATAATTTACAATCTTTGATTTCTTTGAAGTTTCAGTATTTTCTTTTTTTAATCCCTTTTCTAATACTTGTAAAACCTCAATTGGTGTTTTTCTTTTTAGTTTGTATTTTTCTAAGATGTCTATTGCATCTGAAAATGTTGTATCATCCATGTATGTTGTTCCTGATGCAATAGATGACAGATCATCACCTTCAACATCTGACATTACCAAACTAATTCCTTGACATTTCATATCTTCAACTAATTTACCACCCTTAATTTTTGATAGATGTTTTCTAATACAATTAAACTCTTGAATTGTTGCACCTGATTTTAACAGTAAATTTGTAACATAGATTTTGTCATCAAGAGTGATTTCATTTGGCATTGCAAGAAGCGATGAGCCTCCCCCTGAAACAAGAAAAATTATTAATTCATCACTTCGCTTATTTTGGACAAATTTCATGACTTCTTTTGCTGCCTTTATGCTTGCTTTGTCTGGTTTGGGATGCCTGGAATTAAAAATCTGAAATTTTTTGCCCTTAATTCTAGATTTAGAGCCTTTAGGAATAACTATAATTCCACTTTTTATGGGAACTATTGCATTAAGTGCCCTTGTCATAGAATCTCCTGCTTTTCCAAATGCAACAGAATAGATATTGGAATATTTTTCAATGTTCATTGATTTGTCTCCTATTCTAATTTCATTAGGTGTAACATACTTTGGAATGATATTTTCTGGGTTGGCTGCTTGAAGGCCTGCTTCTAGAATTTCTAAACACTCCCTTTTTTTATCTGTGGTTGCTAAATCTTTGAAATTTTGAATAATCATATCACATACTTCATAATGCAAGATATATAATCATCAAAGATTTTTTTTATTTCATGTACACAATACGCATTCCAAAAGTTATCAACTTTGGAGAAGATGCGCTTGGTCAAACAGAGTATCCTAAAAATGCCCTTGTTGTTACAACTGTTCCACCAGAACTTTCTGATAAATGGTTAGCAAAAATGGGAATTAAAGATTACATGTTGTATGATCAAGTGAAACCTGAACCCTCAATTGACGATGTCAATAAAGTGATTTCAGAATTCAAAGACAAAAAACCATCTGTTCTAATTGGATTAGGTGGTGGAAGTTCAATGGATGTAGTAAAATATGCTGCACAAGATTTTGGAGTAGAAAAGATCTTGATTCCAACCACATTTGGAACAGGAGCTGAAATGACAACTTATTGTGTTCTAAAATTTGATGGAAAAAAGAAATTGTTACACGAAGACAGATTCTTGGCTGACATGGCTGTAGTCGATTCATACTTTATGGATGGTACTCCAGAACAAGTCCTCAAAAATTCTATTTGTGACGCATGTGCTCAAGCTACTGAGGGATATGATAGCAAACTTGGTAATGACTTGACTAGAACTCTATGTAAACAAGCATTTGAGATTCTTTATGATGCAATTATGAATGACAAGCCAGAGAACTATCCATATGGTTCAATGTTATCTGGAATGGGATTTGGAAATTGTTCAACAACTCTTGGACATGCTTTGTCTTATGTATTCTCAAATGAAGGTGTACCACATGGTTATTCATTATCTTCTTGTACTACAATTGCACACAAGCATAACAAATCAATTTTCTATGATAGATTCAAAGAAGCAATGGAAAAACTTGGTTTTGATAAATTAGAACTTAAAGCTGATGTTTCAGAAGCTGCAGATGTTGTTATGACTGATAAAGGACATTTGGATCCAAACCCAATTCCAATATCAAAAGACGATGTCATTAAATGTCTTGAAGGTATCAAAGCAGGTAATTTATAAAAATTCAATTTTTTTTTACCTTTCTTCTATTATCTTGAAAAACTACGAAATTGGTAGCTGATTAAACTTATTTATTCTAATATTCTGTCGTAAGTGTACGTGACTGAAAAAAAGCTAAAATTTGGTATTCAAAATGGATTAAATGTCGCAAGAGCCGGATATACTGAAGACCAAATTCTAACAGCTTGTATACTTGCTGATAAAACTGGTTATGATTCTATTTTCTATATGGACCATACCAATGTACCCCAATGGAAAAATGCTATAGTTTTGGATCCTTGGGTTATGCTGTCTGCAATTGCTGCAGTTACACAGAATGTGGAACTAGGAACTTGTGTAACTGATGCAATTAGACGACATCCATCTAACATTGCACTAGCTGCCATTTCTCTTGACAGAGTTTCAAAAGGTAGAGCTATCCTTGGAATTGGTGCAGGTGAGGCTCAAAATCTTAAAGAATTTTGTATCCCATTTGAAAAACCAGTTTCGAAATGGGAAGAACAAATTGAAGTTATTCATAAATTGTATGAATCAACTCCTGATAATGTAGTAAGTTATGACGGAAAATATTACAAGCTTGAAAACGCATGTTTGCAAGCACCCCCAATTAGAAAACCACGACCACCAACTTACATGGCATCTGGTGGAAAACGCACACTTGCATTAACTGGAAAACTTGGTGATGGTTGGTTGCCAATTGGTTACACTCCAGTACTCTTTGCAGATCATAAAGCGAAAATTGAAAAATCAATGGATGAAAATAATAGAACACAAGAAGAAAAAGACAACTTCCAATTTGCACTTGATATTGATGTGTACTTTTCTGAAGATGCAGAAGAATCTTGGGCAAAAATGAAAGAAGCAGTCAAAGTAAGTTTGTTCAAGCCTGAAATCTTGAGAGTTCACGGATTAAAAGAAATTGAAGGATTTGATTTTGTCAAATACTTTACAGAATATTCAATGTCTGATCAAACTTGGATTGTAAAAATGAGAGAAGCTGCAACTAAGATGCCCGATGATGTTGCTCGTTCTTCAACTGCAATTGGTACTCCTGAGGATGTAATTCCAATATTTGAGCGATTCATGAAAGCGGGAGTCAATCACTTTGTAATTCGATTTTGGGGCAAGAACTACTTTGGCTCTATTGACAAATTTGCAACTTATGTAATGCCAAAACTCAGAGAAATAGCCAAACAATAAGACGTTCTATTCTATTACATACAGAAAATCATTTACTTTACTTGTTTATTGTAAATATGATGGATGATGATCTTCCTGAGGCAGTAAAAAAATGTCTTGACATTTTAGAAGAAAATGTTGAAATCTTGGCAAATCTTGAATTTGATTTAGAATCTGAGAATGAAGATGAATTGATTCCTAATATGGAACTTCATCAGTTATATGATTTGGCTGAAGATGTTTCTGAATCTGCAAAACTCAAACGTGCAGAATCCAATCTTACAAGAAGACAAACTGAGGATTCTTTTTAATTTATGACTTGTGCGGTCTTCTGTTTTTTGCTTTTGTAAATAATTTTGCTTTGCGTTTGTTTTGTTGCTTTGCCAATCTTTTTCTTGTACGCTCTTTTGATTTTGTTTCACCTTGAATAATTTTTGTTTTACTTCCATCCCTTAACATAATTTCTTTTCCTTTGAATCTAAATTCTACATCTCTACATTTGATGTAGTATTTTTTAAGACAGAAAAATATTCGATTATTTGTCCCATGCAAATCTTTGACTTCTTTTGATTTTTTTAATTCATTGAGAATGTTTCGAAGTAAGCCTTTGTCAATGTCTGTAATTCTGTGTAATTCTCTAAACCAGATAAATCTTGAATCCGAACCCCATTTTTCTAGAATATCTAAAACTTGTTCTGTGGTCTTTTCATATTCATTGTCTATCTCATGCATAAATCTTCTTGAAATATTCCTGTATTTTATCAGTTTTCATTAATGAAAAGTTTGAATGAATCAAGTCAAGTTTTAGAATGTTCTTCCTTTTTGATTATTTTTGTTATAATTTACTATGAGCACAGAATTAAAAAATGAATGTACAGAATTGGAATGTAAAATTTTAGAAATTAAAGCATTGGCCAAAGAACTTGATGAAGAAAATTAGAATTATTTTTTTGATTTATACTGTTTTCTACTAGTTTTAGGATGTTTTTTCATTTACTTGCTGTTATTTTTTGAGTATTTGTACTCTGGATTTATAAAATGATTTTTCATAATTTATCTATTGCAACTAGTTGGAATCTTAAAAATTAACTCATTTGAAAAAATTAAAGAATTTCTTAATGAAGAACATGTTGGAAGAATTTCTAGCATTGATAAAAATGGCTTTCCACAAATAATTCCAATGAATTTTGTTTTTCTAAATGATGCTATCTATGTACACTCTCATGTTAAAGGTGAAAAATTAGACAATATCTCTCGTAATAACAAAGTAGGGTTTGAGGTAGATAGAGAGCTAGAATTTCTCCCTTCTTATTTTGAAGATCCACATGACGCATCTCTAGCAGATACTTTGTACATCAGTGTTGTAATCAAAGGAATTGCTTCTTTTGTTACTAATCGAGAAGAAAAAACACTTGCACTCAATGGATTAATGGCGAAATATCAACCAGAGGGACAATATGATCCAATTAAATCTGATATGCAAGTTTTGGACGCAGTTACTGTGATTAAAATAATTTCAGAAACAATTCATGGTAAATACAAGATTGGTCAAGACATGAGTCCTGCCGATAGAATGACTTTAGCAAAAAAGATTTGGAAAAGAAATTCTCCATCATCAAAACAAACTCTGAAAATTATGGGTTTTGAAGAAACTGATGATGGACTAAGAATGATTGATGAACCTGTATGGTAATTTTAGTTTGATGTTATTATCTAAAATTCTATTTTATTGAGAATTATTCTTCATTTTCATATGATGTGGATTATTTTTTATCGCTTGGTTGGCATGATGTAATGTGGAATCTCTGAGTTTTATTTCATATTCGCTAGCTATAAGTTCAATTTAGTCGTAAATAGAGAATTGGATAAATCACAACCAAAAAAACAAGTTTGTGAATATTGCCCAGTAGACAAATGTCTATTAGATTGTGTTATTTGTAATCCAAAATATGGCTTATAATGTAACTGTGATTAAAATTAGATTGACCTCTGGTTTTTACTCTACAAACGCTAGCTATAAGTTCAGTTTTTGAGGATCTTATCTATTGGAACAAATATCGCAATTTGAGTTAACATCTGATTTTGAACCTACTGGAGATCAACCACAAGCCATTGATGCACTAGTTGAAGGTGTAAAAAAAGGAACAGTTCAAACTTTACTTGGAGTCACAGGAAGTGGTAAGACCTTTTCAGTTGCAAATGTCATCGCTAGGACTGGAAAAAATACTTTGGTAATATCTCATAACAAAACTCTTGCGGCACAGCTTTATTCCGAATTAAAACAATTTTTTCCAAAAAATAATGTTGGATATTTTGTTTCATACTATGACTATTATCAACCAGAAAGCTATCTACCTCAAACAGATACCTATATCGAAAAAGAAACTCAAATCAATGAGAAAATTGAAAAATTAAGACTAGAGGCTACTGCAATGCTTCTTTCAGGAGAGCCTACGATAATTGTATCGACAGTTTCTTGCATCTACTCCCTTGGCAACCCTCGAGATTGGGATAATTTATCAATAATAATTAACACTGGTGATGAAATAAAACGAAATGAAATCATTCGAAAATTTATTGATGCAAGATATGAACGAAATGATACTGAAGTTGCACCTGGAAACTTTCGAGTTAAAGGTGATACAATTGATGTTACTCCTGCATATTCTGAAGATTTAGTTAGAATTTCTCTATTTGGTGATGAAGTAGAAAAAATTACTGTACTTGATCATATATCACTAAAAGAAAAGAAGAAAATTTCACAGATTAAAATTTTTCCTGCTAAACATTATCTAATTTCCAAAGATGTTAGAGAAAAAGCTATTAAATCTATTAAAGAAGAATTGAAAAAACGCTTACCTGAATTAAATGAATTAGAAAATCAAAGACTTGAGATGCGAACAAAATATGATTTAGAAATGATTGAAGAATTAGGTTATTGTTCTGGAATTGAAAATTATTCTAGGCATTTTGATGGAAGAAAGGCTGGAGAAAAAGCATTTTGTTTGATGGATTTTTTTGGAGATGATTATCTTTTAGTAATTGATGAATCTCATGTATCCCTACCACAACTTCATGGAATGTACAAAGGTGATTATTCCAGAAAAAAAGAATTAGTAAATTATGGATTCAGACTTCCAAGTGCATATGATAATCGCCCATTAAAATTTGAAGAGTTTGAAGAGTACATTAAAAATACAATATTTGTCTCTGCCACTCCTTCTGAATATGAGCGAAAAATATCTTCAAAAATTGCAGAACAACTAGTAAGACCTACTGGTTTACTTGATCCTACTGTTGAGATTAGGTCCACCAAAGGTCAACTGGATGATTTAATCCAAGAAATAAACAAAAGAGTGGAAAACTCTGAGCGTGTTTTAGTTACTACACTAACTAAAAGAATGGCCGAAGATTTGGCTGAATATCTATCAAAAAAACAAGTTAGAGTACGCTATATGCATTCAGAAATTGACGGGTTGCAAAGAACTGAAATAATCCGACAATTACGTTTAGGCGAATTTGATGTTCTTGTTGGAATTAATCTTTTGCGAGAAGGATTAGATATTCCTGAAGTCTCATTGGTAGCAATTTTGGATGCTGATAAGGAAGGATTTTTGAGAAACTTTACAAGTCTAATCCAAACATTTGGTCGTGCTTCAAGAAATGTACATGGAACTGTGATAATGTATGCTGATAATGTGACACAATCAATGAAAAATGCCATAGATGAAACTACGCGTCGTAGGAAAAAACAAATGCAATATAATCAAGAACATAATATCATCCCTACAACAATTATAAAATCAGTTCCAGAACAAGAAACAATATTAGATGAATCAAAACTAAAATCAACTTATGACCTTACAACTGATATTATTGATTTAGAAGCACAAATGAAAACATATTCTGAAGATTTAGACTTTGAGCGCGCAATAGAATGTAGAGATAGAATAAAAAGAATAGAAAAGGAGATTCAATATAAAAATGCAAGAAAATAAAATAAAAATTCGTGGAGCGCGACATCATAATCTAAAAAATATAGATATTGATATTCCAAAAAATAAACTAGTTGTTATTAGTGGCTTGTCTGGTTCAGGAAAATCAACTTTAGCTTTTGACACCATTTATGCTGAAGGCCAGAGGAGATATGTTGAATCATTATCTGCATATGCACGACAATTTTTAGAAATGATGGACAAGCCTGATGTTGATTCTATTGAAGGTTTGTCTCCTGCAATTTCTATTCAACAAAAAACTACAAACAAAAACCCCCGTTCTACTGTAGGTACAACTACTGAAATTTTTGATTACATGAGATTACTTTTTGCAAGAATTGGAATTCCTTATTGTACAAATTGTAAGCGAAAAATTTCTACTCAATCTATTGAAACAATTTGTGATTCTGTTCTAAAAGATTTTAAAGGAAAAAAAATTCTGATTTTATCTCCTATTATTAAAAGAAAAAAGGGAACATATGAGAAATTATTTGAACAAATCAAAAAAGATGGGTACTCTAGAATACGCCTAAATGGTGAAATTCTGAGCCTAGATGAGGAGATTCCTCCATTAGACAGGCAAAAATGGCATAATATTGAGATTGTAGTTGATAGAATCAAAACTGAAAAATCTGAAAGATCTAGACTATTTGAGGCAATTCAGACTGCAATAAAAGCATCAAAGGGAGATGTAATGATTTCATTTGAAAAAACAGAAAAAATTTTCTCACAAAACAATGCATGTCCTTATTGTGGATTAACTGTAGGTGATCTAGAGCCACGAACATTTTCTTTTAATTCTCCATTTGGTATGTGCAAAACTTGTAATGGGTTGGGTGTAAAGATGGAGTTTGACTCTGATTTAGTAATTCCTGATAAGACCAAATCTATCTTAGACGGTGCTATTGTTCCATGGAGTGGGCGGTTTTCATCATTTAGAAGACAAGCATTAAGATCTGTTGGAAAGAAATTTGGTTTTGATTTAATGACTCCAATTGAAAAAATAAAATCTAAACATCTCAATATTATATTACATGGAACAGATGATTTAATTGATTTTACATATCGCTCAAAATCTGGCGATTCATCTTGGCAACACACTAATGCATTTGAAGGTGTACTTCCAAACTTGCAACGTGTCTTTATGGAGACAGAATCTGAATCAAAACGTGAGTGGTTAAAACAATTCATGAGAGATACTCCTTGTAATTCATGCAATGGAAAAAAACTAAAACCAGAATCTCTTGCAGTAAAAATAAATGACAAAGGAATCATAGATGTTTGTGATTTATCCATTGATCATTGTTATGATTTTTTCTCTACATTGAAATTAAATGAAACTGAACAATACATTGCAAGAGATATTCTCAAAGAGATCAAAGACCGCTTAGAATTTTTAACCAATGTTGGACTAAATTATCTTACATTAAACAGGTCAAGTTCCACTCTATCTGGTGGTGAATCTCAACGAATCAGATTAGCAACCCAAATTGGCTCAAATCTTACTGGTGTTTTGTATGTTCTTGATGAACCTACAATTGGATTACATCAACGTGACAATGAAAGACTCATTAAAACGCTAACAAAGCTACGAAATCTTGGAAATACTGTAATTATCGTAGAGCATGACGAAGAAATTATACGAAATTCGGATTGGCTAATAGATTTAGGTCCTGGTGCTGGCGTGCATGGTGGGAATATAGTTTTTGAGGGAACAGTGGATAAAATCCTGAATGGTCATAAATCAGTTACAGGTGATTACCTCAAGAAAAAATCTATAATACATTTACAAAACAAAATTCGTAATCGTTCTGGATCATTATTTATTTCTAAAGCATCAGAAAACAATCTAAAAGAAATTGATGTTGAAATTCCACTGGGTCTTTTTGTAGCAGTAACTGGCGTTTCAGGTTCTGGAAAGTCTACCCTGATTAATGATGTCTTACTTAAAACACTAGAAAATCATTTTTACAAATCAAATGTCAGACCAGGAAATCACAAAGAGATTATTGGTTTAGAAAATATTGATAAGGTAATTGCAATTGATCAATCTCCAATTGGTAGAACTCCTCGTTCAAATCCTGCAACTTACATTGGAGCATTTACCCCCATTCGAGAACTTTATGCAAATACTGAATTATCAAAAGAACGTGGATATGCACCAGGACAATTCTCCTTTAACGTAGCTAATGGACGATGTTTTGCATGTGATGGTGATGGAGTCAAACAAATTGAAATGCAATTTCTATCTGATGTATATGTAAAATGTGATGAATGTAAAGGAAAAAGATACAACTCTGAAACATTATTAGTTTTATTCAAGGGTAAAAATATCTCTGATATTTTAAACATGACAGTTTATGAGGCATTGAATTTCTTTGAGAACATTCCTTCTATAAAACGAAAATTACAGACAGTTTATGATGTTGGGTTGGGTTACATCAAACTTGGACAGTCATCAACTACTCTATCTGGTGGGGAAGCTCAAAGAGTAAAACTTGCGTCTGAACTATCAAAACGAGATACTGGAAAGACATTATACATCTTAGATGAGCCTACTACTGGCTTGCATTTTGCAGATGTTCAAAAATTATTGGATGTACTTAATAGATTAGTAAATTTAGGAAATACCGTAGTAGTAATTGAGCATAACATGGATGTGATTAAAAATTCTGATTGGTTAATTGATCTTGGACCTGAAGGTGGTGATGAAGGAGGTAGAGTTGTGTCTGTTGGAACCCCACAAGATGTTGCAAAGGCTCCCGGAAGCTATACTGGAAAATATTTAAAAAAATTATTTAAAAAATGACTTTTCAAATTTCAAAAATCACAGTTCCTACTAATCCTGGAATCTATTTGATGAAAGATTCTGGTGGAAAAATTATCTATATTGGAAAAGCAAAGAATCTAAAAAATCGAGTAAAGACATATTTTCTAAAGAATCAAAATTACAAGACTCAGAAATTAGTGGAAAATATTTCAGATATTGAATTTATTTTGACGGATTATGAGAGTGAAGCTTTTCTCTTAGAATCAAA
>Ga0209997_10000823_pt1 | contig 10927 bp, 8 predicted proteins | sample CR04metaG_FD_182079 | JGI IMG/M metagenome (GOLD analysis project Ga0209997, IMG submission 182079) | Deep subsurface microbial communities from Mariana Trench to uncover new lineages of life (NeLLi) - CR04 metaG (SPAdes) (version 2) | ecosystem: Environmental > Aquatic > Marine > Ocean trench >...
CGAAGGCGGCTGTTTTACCGGTACCGGTTTGTGCTAATGCAATTATATCATCACAATCTTTTTCAATTAAATGAGGGATTACCTTTTCCTGAACGGGCATAGGATCTTTAAATCCTAACTCTTCAATCGCGCGGATATATTTATTTTCAATTCCAATCTCTTCAAAAGTCATAATATCACTTCCTGATAAATAATAGTCTTTATATAATAATTAAGAATGTAATTTACGCAATCATAAGTTGGTTTCCTGATTTATTAGCAAGTCGTGATTGATAATAGGAGATAATGGTTATAAGAAACGAGCCAGTAAAAATATTTTCCCACTTCCAAAGGAATGCCTTCGGCGCTTCGAAGAGTTACGTGTTATGTTACAATTTTGTAATACTTCAGATAGAAAAGGAAATTTCTAAAATTATGTAATGTAGAAAGAAAGGACAAATGATAATTTAGAACTCGCCATTATAGAATCAATGCTTATTATATATTTTTAATTTAATTTTACTCAAGTTAATGGGTTAAATTAGAATTTTATTAGAAAAATCATCTTTAATGCCACACGAAGAAAAAAAACATAGAATAATTTTTATCGATTTGATGAGGACGTTTGCTGTTTTTCAAATGGTGCAGGGGCACACAATTGATACGCTGTTAGCTGATAATTTTAGAAATCCTGATAATCTTATTTATGCAACGTGGCATTTTATGCGCGGAGTAACAGCTCCGATTTTTATGTTCACTGCAGGAATAGTATTTACTTATCTGTTCCGTCTTGTTCAAAAACCATTTACCGAAAACCCACGTGTTAAAAAAGGAATCAAGCGGGGATTACTTCTTATCTTTCTCGGTTATCTAATTCGATATCCAACCTGGACCGTATTTGATTTTTCTTATGTGTCGGATTATTCAATGGGAGTGTTTTTAGCTGTTGATGTATTGCATCTAATTGGTTTTGGTTTATTGGCTTTGCTTGCGCTTTTGTACTTATCGGAAAAATTTAATTTGAATGATCATATCACTTTTCCAGTAGCTGCACTAGTCATCTTTTTAGTTTCACCTATCTTCTTTAAAATTGATTGGAACAGTTTTTTACCGCAAGCCATTGCAGGATATTTTTATACAGGCACTGGTTCATTGTTTCCGTTTTTTCCCTATGCAGGATATGTTATTGCCGGTGGTGTTCTTGGTGCTTATCTTGCAAAACATCCCCTGGTATTTAAGTCTTCTAAATTTAGTTTAACTCTGCTTATAACCGGTTTTATATTAATAGTTGTTTCAATAGGAATCAATTATATATCAGCATTAAATGGAACTGAAGCTGTTGTAAACTCTGCAACTACAAGTTTAATATTTTTCAGGGTTGGATTTGTGCTGGTGCTTAATGCCATTGTTTCATACATATCGTTAAAAGTAAGTTCTCTCCCAAAGATTATTATTTTAATCGGAAGGAACACTTTGATGATTTATGTTGTGCATCTGCTTATTCTATACGGAAGCGCATGGAATCCAGGACTATATGGATGGATTGGAAAAACATTTAACGGCGTACAGGCAACAATTTCAGCAGTGGTTATGTTTGGATTGATGATTTTAATGGTGTTGCTTTTTGATAAATTCAAAATAAAAAATAAGCAGCTTGTAACCTGATAGTAAACAATTAGATATTTTCTTAAATTTGTTTTATAGAAACCTTTGTAAAACCAATAAAAGGGGGGCGCAGCATAGAAAAATGTTGAAATACAATAAGTGTTATCAATTTAAATAATTGTTTTTTAATTAAACCAGGGTTCGCGAAGCCGCCTAATAGTTGATTAAGATTATATATGAGAAAAACCGAAGCAACAAATCCGGAATTAACCGAAGAAGAGAAAAAATTCGAACAAACACTTCGTCCTTCATTTATTAATGATTTTATAGGGCAGGATAAAATAACAGACAACTTAAATGTTTTTATTTCTGCTGCGCAAAAAAGAGGCGAAGCATTAGACCATTCTTTATTAACAGGTCCACCCGGTTTAGGAAAAACAACTTTAGCTCACATTATTGCACACGAAATGGGTGTTAAGATTAAGGTAACTTCCGGTCCTGTGCTGGAAAAACCCGGCGATCTTGCAGGAATACTCACCAACCTTGAAGAAAAATCAGTTCTATTTATTGATGAGATACATCGCTTGAGTCCGGTTGTTGAAGAATATCTTTACTCTGCAATGGAAGATTATAAGCTTGATATAATGATTGACAGCGGACCGAGTGCACGGATGGTTCAAATCAGTCTTCCGAAATATACGCTGGTTGGTGCAACAACACGTGCAGGAATGTTAACTTCACCGTTACGTGATAGGTTTGGTATCAGGTTTAGGTTGGATTATTATGCTGCTGATAATTTGAAAATAATCGTTCAGCGTTCTTCAAAAATTTTAGATATAAAAATAGATGAAGACGCCGGTTACGAAATTGCAAAACGTGCACGCGGCACACCTAGAATAGCAAACAGATTATTAAAACGAACTCGTGACTTTGCAGATTTCGATGATAAAGAAATAATTGATATCGAAATTTCACGGAAAGCTTTATCTGCTCTTGATGTAGATGATTATGGCTTGGATGAAATGGATAAAGAAATAATTCTTGCAATAATTGAAAAGTACGGCGGTGGACCTGTTGGCTTAAACACGCTTGCAGTTGCAGTTAATGAAGACCCGGGAACAATTGAAGAAGTTTATGAACCGTTTTTAATTCAGCAGGGATTTATTCAGCGAACGCCGAGAGGAAGAGAAGCAACTCCATTCGCTTATAAACGTTTTGGCAAAACAAAGTTTAATGATGATAAGTCATTATTTGAATAAATTTTAATAAACCAAGCGGTTAAATTAATTTTTCAAGATTTAATTAATCTCATATTTTCCAGGAAGTTATTATGCGCCATCGTCTCTTATCCTCATTTGTAATTACACTCTTCTTAATAATTTCTGTTCATCCGTTTTTATTTGGGCAGGATGATTTGTTTATGCCCTTAAATATTAAAAAGGCATACCAAAATGGTACACGAAATTATGATGGGACACCCGGACCAAATTACTGGCAGAACTCATCTGATTATAAAATTAAAGTGGAGATTGATCCGCAAAAGAAAATACTTTATGGATCAGAAACAATAACCTACCACAATAACAGTCCCGATACTCTTAAAACTTTAGTTATAAGATTATACCAGGACATTTTTAAGATTGGAAGCGCAAGAGATTTTTCCGGTAAAAAAGAAGCTGTAAATGATGGTGTGAACCTTTCAAAGATTTTTATAAACAGAGAAGAAGTCGATACATCCAGCAGCATTACAAAAAAAAGAATGGGGACGAAGTTAATTATAAAATTAGATGATCCGGTCCCTCCACATACAGATATTGATCTTGCGTTTGAATGGGAATTTATTATTCCACACATATCTATTATTCGGATGGGAACTTATGATTCTACATCTTTCTTCATTGGTTACTGGTATCCGCAAATGGCTGTGTATGATGATATTGACGGTTGGGATCATAACAATTACGGTGGGCAGCACGAATTCTATAATGACTTCTCAAATTTTGATGTTGAGATTAAAGTCCCGAATACCTTTGCGGTTTGGTCAACAGGTGTTCTGCAAAACCCGGATGATATGCTATCACAAAAAATATTGGATAGATTTAATTCTGCTCATAACTCGGATGAAGTGATAAGGATAGTAACCGAAGAAGACCTTGATGAAGGAAATATTTTCACTAACTCTTCATCTCATAATGTGTGGAAATATAAAGCTGATAAAATCCCCGATTTTGCATTTGCTTTGAGCGATCATTATTTGTGGGATGCTGTGACTACAGTTGTAGATTCCTCGACTGAGCGAAAAGTTTTTATTCAGGCGGCTTATAAAGTTGAGTCGAAAGATTTTTCTGATGTTGCTGACATTTCCAAACAAGCAATTAAATTCTTTTCGTTTGAAATGCCTGCGGTCTCTTTCCCATATCCATCGTTAACCATATTTAACGGATCAGGTGGAATGGAATACCCGATGATGGCTAATGACGGCTCTGCAAGATCAAGAGCCGGAACAGTTGGTGTTACATCGCACGAAATTGCACATACTTATTTTCCGTTTTATATGGGAACAAATGAGACGAAATATGCTTTCATGGATGAGGGTTGGGCAGTAATGCTTCCGTATGATTTTCAGGAAAGAATGGCTGAGGGAAATGATCCGCGGAAAAGACAAATTTCTGCTTATCAACGATATGCAGGAACCGAACGTGATGTGCCATTAATTGTTCCATCTGTTAATTTAAAAGGTTCAACTTACCGCATGTATGCTTACGCACGTCCCGGTGCTGCGTACGAAAACTTGCGAGATATGCTTGGTGATGAACTTTTCTTGAAGGGCTTGCATACCTTTATGGAAAGATGGAACGGAAAGCATCCAATTCCTTACGATTTCTTTTATTCATTTAATGATGGAACAGGTAAAGATTTAAATTGGTATTGGAAGTCATGGTTTTTGGATTTTGGTTATCCCGATCTTTCAATCACAAAAGTTGTTATCAGTGGTACTCACTTGAGTGTTACTGTTAAAAAGGATGGAAACATTCCAATACCGATCAAACTAACTTTTATTTATGCCGACAGTACTGAAACTGTATTATATAAAGATGCTTCAGTTTGGTCTGATGGTAAAGATGAAATTGTTATAACAGAAAAAACTACAAAGAAGATTGAAAAGATAAAGTTAGGGGATGCGCATATCCCGGATGTTAATCACAAACGGAATACTTACATTATTGAGAAATGAGCAAAAATAAACTCAGCAAATTAATAAACGAAACTGAATTAAAGATTTACCCGATTGATCAGGCAGAGACAATTCCTTCTGCCTGGTACACTGAGAAAATAATTTATGAATTTGAAATTGATCATTTCTTTAATCATTCCTGGCAATGTATAGGTCACGTTAATCAATTGCAAAACGTTGGTGATTATATTCTATTTGAATTGTTTGGTAACCCGCTGATAATAATTAAAGACGATAATGAAAATGTGCAAGCATTTTATAATGTATGCAAACACAGGGGAGGACCACTTGCAACAAAACCGGGTAATACAAAATTATTGCAATGCAAATATCATGGATGGACGTATAAACTTGATGGTTCACTTCACAAGCAGCCAAATTTCGAAAACGTTAAGGATTTTGATAAAAATGATTTTTGTCTGAATATTCTTAATACAATTATTTGGGAAGGTTTAATTTTTATTGCATTAGAAAATCCGGCAGTAAAAATAAGTGATTTGCTTTCGAGTATAAAAGATAAAATTTCACCAATAGATATTAGCAAATACAAATTCTATCGTAGAGTAGAATACAAAATTAATTGTAACTGGAAAGTTTACGTCGATAATTATCTGGAAGGATATCATCTGCCCTTTGTTCATCCGGCACTATCAAAAGTATTAAACGCAAATCAATACGCTACAGAAACTTCAGAGCACTATTCATTACAATATTCCCCGTTGCAAGAGAATGACATTTACGGCAAGGGAGAGGCATTTTATTATTTCATCTTTCCAAATATCATGTTTAATATTTTGCCGGGAAGACTGCAAACAAATCTTGTTCTACCTGTAAGCAAAAGTAAATCATTGGTTATTTTCGATTATTATTTTAATGACTTTACTTCTTCCGAATCAATAAAGAGAATAAAAGAAGATATTAATTTTAGTGATGAAGTGCAGAAAGAGGATATCTCTATTTGCGAAAAAGTACAGAGGGGCTTAGAATCCAAAGGATATGATAAAGGAAGATTTTCGCCAAAGGAAGAAATAGGAGTTTACCATTTTCAATCGCTGTTGAAAAAATATTATCAGCGTTTCGTAAACGAGCATCTCTGATTCTGCAAATATCTGAGATACTTATTTATCTTTACCTGTCTCCTTTTTAGTGGATTTCTTTTTCGTAGTTTTTTTCTTTTCTGTTTTCACTTTTTCGGTTTTACTTGATTTTGCAGTTTTCTTTCCAGTCTTTACTTCTTCTGGTTTTACAACATCAACATTTTTCTCATCTTTTTTCTTTTCCGTTATCACGTCTTCAATATTGTCTGGTTCTGCAGTTTTCTTTTCAGTCTTTACCACTTCCGGTTTTACAACATCAACATTTTTCTCATCTTTTTTCTTTTCCGTTATCACGTCTTCGATCTTGTCTGGTTCTGCAGTTTTCTTTTCAGTCTTCACTTCTTCCGGTTTTGCAACATCAACCTTTTTCTCATCTTTTTTCTTTTCCAGTATTACATCTTCGATTTTGACTGATTCTGCAGTTTCCTTTTCAGCCTTTAATTCTTTCGGTTTTAATACAACAGTCTTTTTCTCTTTTTTTATTTTTTCATCCTTTACAGCAGGCACAAAAGTTAAGGATTTGGCTTTTCTTGGTCTGCGTTTACCGAAAGTCCCTCTGAAAATTTTCCCCCTCTTTGATTTTTTATCTCCTTTTCCCATAAAATCTCTCTCATTTAAATATCAAAAAATTTGAATACTCAATTATACTCTACAATTTATTAATTTGCAATTATACTTTAACAATTCTTAGCCCCCGTAATTTCGCCATAGGTTGGTAAATTTTGCGATGGAGAATTTTATAGTTGTAGATGAATTAAAAGGGCTTGGATAATACCGCCGTAATTCAATTTAATTATTCAATATCATAAACAATTTTATGATGAAGCAATCTGAATATACTTAATATCTTTTTTTCTGTTAAGACCAATTATAAAATTATAGATTGCAAAAAGTTCTAGCGAAAACGGAATGTAACCAATATAACCTAATAATGGCATTTCAAAAACGTGTAAAAAGTTTACCATTGGTGTATCGTAAATCCATTTAGGATATGAATAATAATTCCACATCTCCCAAAAGAATCCGCAAATTAAAGTACCGATTACTAACGCAACTATTGGAATCCAATTTCCATTAATTGTATAATCAAATAAAGTACGGTTTTTTAGCTTGTAGTTAATCGGTTCAAGTATAAAATAGACAGCAGCCCATTCAAAGTAATAAAAGTATTCAGGTAAAATTATAACCAGGGCAAGCATTGTAAACCCGGTTAAAAAAAATTTATTAAGCATTGCTTTTGTTGGTGGTAACGCTTTTCGTTTTTTTAAATTGTTAATCCATTTAAAAGTTCCAACTAATTCGGCAGTTCCAAATACAGCGGGCATTACAGTTGAAAAACTTATGGTTGCTAAAATTGCATACTCAATATCTGTGAAGAATTGTTTGCCATCATAAACCCAGTTTTGTGTTCGCCAGTTTATTAGTTCGAAAAGCCACCATGCTGGAGCAGAGATCAAAAACAACATTGCAAATTTCTTTTTGCTTCTTGTTAATAGGGAAGTGTTCGTCCTGTAAAATACAAGGGCATCAATAATTAAAATGTATCCAAACCAGAGAGGGAAGAAAAGTATTTGTGTGCGGAGTCCTTCTAAATTCCAATTTAAATACCAGAATATTAGAATTAGTAAAATTCCTATCCATCCATGTACGGGATATTTATATATCGAGTTCACATTAATTGTCAAGATATTATTGCTTCAAAAAACTAAAACCCTGTTTTTTATTTACAATTCCGGCAGGTCATTTAACAGGTTCCGGGCAACCTGCAAGCCCGGTGAAATTCTAAGCGCTTGAGTAAAAGTATCACGTGCGTCTTTTACTTGTCCTAAATAGATGTAAACACGACCCAAATTCACCAGTGCATTCGGAGATTGCGGGTTGAAAAGTTGTGCTTTTTTATATGATATTATAGCCTGATCGAAGTTAGCAAGTAAAAAGTATGTGTTGCCCAGATTCAAAAATCCGTCAGGAATATCCGGATCCAGAATAACTGCTTTTTCAAAGTAGGGTAATGCTTTTGACGGATTATTTTTACTCTGTGCATAAAGATTACCAAGTGTGTAATAAACGTAGGGGTTTTGTTTATCTTTTGTAAGAGCTTTTTCCAGGGTAGTTATTGCTTCCTCTGTTACATCATGCTTTGCAAGCGTAACACCCAATTTTTCTAAGTATTCTGGTTCATCGGGTAGTAAATCATTTGCTTTTCTAAAATTATTAATTGCCAGTTCAAGGTTGTCTAATTCAACATAGTTTTGACCAAGGTAAAAATATGAATCAGCATCTTCCGGACGAAGTGCAATTGATCTTTTTAATGCAAGTACAGAGCTAGAAAATTCTTTACGGTAATATCGAACCCTGCCCAGAAAATAATGACCTGTTGCATTATTCGTCGATATTTTTAATCCTTTTGTTAAATAGTATAATGCTGAATCGAGGTAAGCAGTAATTATAGATTTATCATTCCAAAATTCGTAGTAGGCCATACCTTTACGTATATAGCTATCTTCATCTTCATTATTGATATCAGCTACAAGAGAAGTAACCGGATTATCTATCGAAATTTCTCTTAACGATTTCCAGTTGATGGTATCATCATCTGCATTTACTCTTATCCAGTGATCAGTATTTATAACTCCGTGTAATGTGTTCTCGGTTCCGGTGCTTTTCATATGACAGGGTATGCAGTTATCTGTATCCGAATGAGCAAATCTTGATTTGTCGCCGGGAAGGCTCTGCGGGGGATGGCACTTCTGACAGTTCTGCCGATTATAATCAACAGTCATTTTTGTTGTCATCCGATGCGGATCATGACATAAATCGCATGTCATTGTACTATGACTCCCTTCAAAACATCGGCTGAGTGAAAGCCTGTATGCAGTGTTTGCAACTCTGAAAGCTTCTTTCTTTATATCTGATGGTGAATAAACCGATCTGTGAGTTTTAAGTAGCATTCCCGGTCGGAAATCAAACCATGTATTGTCGCCATTCAATGCCCAGGCTTGGCCTTCGAGATGACATTGCTGGCAGACATCAATCCTGCGCTGCGGGGAAAGTTTTGCTGGATTAACAATTGTTACGGCATTTTTAAATGGCAGATTGATATCCTCCATTTTTTTCTGTTTAACATGTAGATCACCAGGTCCGTGACAACTTTCGCAGCTGATTCCAAGATGAATTTTTCCGTTATACCTATTGTTGGCAGTCGCTGATAATTCCATGTGCCCGTTATGACATGAAAAACACATCGGCGAAACATAACGGGAGAATCTTACATTGTTAAACTCACTGTAACCGGGACTCATATCCCACTTGTTTTCATGTACATACCATGTTAACGGCAACTGATAGTACATTCCGTTATCCTGATAAAAATACATTCGTAAATTCCGTCCGGAGCCGATGATATATTGTACTTCTTCTACTCGTTCATGAACAATTTTACTGTCATCATCCAACCGGTATTCCCTCTGGTAAAAACTATCATCACGCCGTATCATTTCATAGTAGAAATTTCGTGATGAATCATAGACTGCTTCTTTCTGAGGAAACTCTTCAATAATATTTGATGAATTCATTCTTGACATTGAGCGACCGGTTTGAGATTCAATATATATATTATAGATATCTACATGACAACCCCCACAGGTTTCGATACCAACATATTTTACATCAAGCGCTGTGTTTAAGTAGATTATATCTCCATCGGTTACATATCTATCTTGTTCTGAATTATTATTGAAGACAGTTAAGCGATTTATAAGAAAAATTGCTGCCACAATAATTATAATTGCAGCAAAAGAGAGAATAAAAGTTTTAACCTTCATACCGAAATAAATTGTTATTTATAATAAACTCTGCAGAAGTAATATGATAATAAAATGCTGGTAAATAATTATAAAAAAATAATATTGCTTTAGTTAATACCAAGAGATTGATTTTTCCCTGCTGAAAGCGGATTTTCACCAGTCAGGCTTCGCATAAACTCGATCAGATTATCTTTCTCCTCTTCAGTAAGATTCAATGGTTTTATATGGATGCTGAGATTGTCATTCTTTGTGCCTCCCTGGTCATAAAAGTCAACAACTTCTCTTAATGTTCTAAGACTTCCATTATGCATATAAGGTGATGTACGAGCAATATCTCTAAGAGTAGGTGTTTTAAATCTGCCATGGTCTGTATCATTTTTAGTCTCAACAAAACGTCCTAAATCTGGCTTATCCAAATCCATTCCAACACCGCTGTTATGGAAAAGTTCATCTGTAAAATTAGTGCCTTTATGACATGTGATACAATTTACTTTTTCACTTTTAAAAAGCAAAAATCCGTTACGGGCAGATTCTGAAAGTGCTTTTTTATCACCCGCCATATATTTATCAAACGATGACTCACCTGATAATAATATCCTTTCAAAAGAAGCTATTGCTTTTTGAAGTCCTTCAACTGTAACATCAGTTCCAAAAACTTTTTGGAAATCATTTCTAATTGATTCATCGGCGTTTAATGTCTTCACTACATTCTCGAGAGGATTGTTCATTTCGATAGGGTTTTCGATCGGCTCAAGCACTTGCTCTTCAAGACTTTGTGCACGTCCGTCCCAAAATTGTACCTGGCTGAAGAGCCTGTTTATTATAACAGGTACGCTACGGGGACCTTCCAGCCCTTCAATACCCACAGCTACGGACCTTCCGTCTGCAAAACCAAGCAACGGGTTGTGGCAGGTAGCGCAGGAAACAGTACCATCGATCGAAAGTCTTTCATCAAAAAATAATTTTCTTCCCAGTTTAATCTTTTCGATAGTTAACGGATTATCTTCGGGGATATACATTGTTAGTGAATCGAGTCCAAGCGGAATTTTTAGATCAAATAACTCTGCTTGTTTGTTACTTTTATCACAGTTTATCGTTAGTATAGTAAGCAGTAGAATAGTAAGTAAATGAATAATATTTTTAGAGTCCATTCGTTTTGATGTATTTATGCAATTAGATTATTTGAACAGTTAGAAACCATTAAG
>Ga0209997_10000827_pt1 | contig 10896 bp, 11 predicted proteins | sample CR04metaG_FD_182079 | JGI IMG/M metagenome (GOLD analysis project Ga0209997, IMG submission 182079) | Deep subsurface microbial communities from Mariana Trench to uncover new lineages of life (NeLLi) - CR04 metaG (SPAdes) (version 2) | ecosystem: Environmental > Aquatic > Marine > Ocean trench...
CGTCCGTTTTTGAGGCATCCCCCCTCGGCAGGTAAGTTGTTACACACTTTTTAAAGGATAGCTGCTTCTGAGCTTACCTCCCTGCTGTCTTGGCGAGAATACGCTCTTTAGCTTGACACTTAGCAAAGATTTGGGGACCTTAACTTCAGTCTGGGTTAAACCCCTTTCGGTCATGAGCCTTACGCCACATGAACCCGTGTCCTTGCTTCTACGATGTATATCCGTTCGGAGTTTGAATGAGCGGTGAGCAATTTCTCGCCCGCGCCGCTCTATCAGTGCTCTACCGGAAACACTATCTCCACAAAGCACGCCCTGCGAGACGCTTCGGTTGGAACTAGCGAGCGCCAGTCTAGATTGGTTTTTGACCCCTATTCCCAGGTCACAACAACGATTTGCACGTCAGAACGTCTTAAGACCTCCAGCGGGCTTTCGCCCGCCTTCATCTAGCCCAGGAATAGATCGACTGGCTTCTAGCCTAGCCGCTATGACTCAACGCACTTTCACACGCTTCTCCTGACATTCTTGCGAATGCTGCGAGAACTCGGTTTCCCTTCGCCTTCACCTTTAGAGGTTTAAACTTGTCATAACGGTTAGCTCCCTGGCCCGTGTTTCGAGACGGAACGCATGACACTGATGATTTGAACATCAAATCTTCAACTCTATTGCTAGAATCTCTAATTTGAAAAAATCGCCTTTCATGCCATGCACGTCTGTAAGTAATAGGTTTCATGCACTTTTCAACCCCCTTCCGGGGTACTTTTCAGCTTTCCCTCACGGTACTAGTCCACTATCGGTCTTGAGAGATATTTAGCCTCGGATGCTACTTTCACCCATATTCATTGCCCACTACCAAGGACAACTACTCGGGTATGAATAGGACTCTTCCCACTTCGCTTAAGGGGGTCTCACCCTCTATGCCAGAACTTTTCAGATCATTTCAGCTGTGTTCCAAGATTCCATATTATCATACCAAAACACCACATCTCCCGAAGGATTCAGTTTGGGCTCTTTCCTTTTCGATCGCCTCTACTTGGGAAATCTCAATTGATTTCTCTTCCTCGTGGTACTAAGATGCTTCAATTCCCACGGTTCGACTTCCAATACTAGTGTACTGGAATACACAAATGTGTAAGATTCTCATTCGGACATCTCGGGATCATAGGATGCGTGCGCCTACCCCGAGCTTATCGCAGCTTGCCACGTCCTTCGTCTCTCCTCAAGCCTAGCAATCCACCTATTACCGTCTTTACACCGGCAAATTCAGCCACATATTACACGACTATGCACGACGATCATTGCAAACCCCTGGCAGGGTCTGCTACATCCTTCATACAACACTTTCGTGATGCATTGCATCGATGATTTTTGTGAAGATTATGTACATCCGTACACTTTCCATGTCTAAGGAGGTGATCCGACCGCAGGTTCCCCTACGGTCACCTTGTTACGACTTTTCCCTTGTCACGAACCTCAAGTTCGATAACGCCAATCAGACGTCACCTCACTAAAAGCTCACTTCAATGAAACGACGGGCGGTGTGTGCAAGGAGCAGGGACGTATTCACCGCGCGATAATGACACGCAGTTACTAGGGATTCCATATTCGTGAGGGCGAGTTGCAGCCCTCAGTCATAACTGTGGTAATGTTTATGGATTACCTCTTCCTTTCGGGTTCGGAACCTATTGTCATTACCATTGCAGCCCGCGTGTGGCCCCAGAGTTTCGGGGCATACTGACCTGCCGTGGCCCCTTCCTTCCTCCGCATTAACTGCGGCGGTCCCGCTAATTCGCCCCACTACTCCTGAGAGTAATGGTGGCAACTAGAGGCAGGGATCTCGCTCGTTACCTGACTTAACAGGACATCTCACGGCACGAGCTGGCGACGGCCATGCACCACCTCTCAGCTTGTCTGGTAAAGTCTTCAGCTTGACCTTCATTCTGCTGTCTCTCCGGGTAAGATTTCTGGCGTTGACTCCAATTGAACCGCAGGCTTCACCCCTTGTGGTGCTCCCCCGCCAATTCCTTTAAGTTTCATACTTGCGTACGTACTTCCCAGGCGGCAAACTTAACGGCTTCCCTGCGGCACTGCACTGGCCACAAGCCAGCGCATCACCGAGTCTGCATCGTTTACGGCTGGGACTACCCGGGTATCTAATCCGGTTTGCTCCCCCAGCTTTCATCCCTCACCGTCGAACGTGTTCTGGTAGACCGCCTTCGCCACAGGTGGTCCTCGATAGATCAAAGGATTTTACCCCTTCCTACCGAATACCGTCTACCTCTCCCACTCCCTAGTTCTACAGTATTTTCGGCAGCCCATTAGTTGAGCTAATGGATTTAACCGGAAACTTATAGAACAGGCTACGGATGCTTTAGGCCCAATAATCCTCCTGACCACTTGAGGTGCTGGTTTTACCGCGGCGGCTGACACCAGAACTTGCCCACCCCTTATTCGTTAGTGGTTTTACGACAAACAAAAGATTCCTTTAGCAGGAAACACTCGGATTAACCTTGTCGTGCTTGCGCACATTGCAAAGTTTTCTCGCCTGCTGCGCCCCATAGGGCCTGGGTCCGTGTCTCAGTACCCATCTCCGGGCTTCTCCTCTCAGAGCCCGTACCTGTAATAGCCTTGGTGGGCCATTACCTCACCAACTAGCTGATAGGCCGCAGTCCCATCCTACGGCGACGAATCGTTTGGACCATAAACCGTTCCAGGCATTATGATCTATCGGGTGTTATTCTCAGTTTCCAGAGGTTATCCCCGTCCATAGGTTAGATTGACTACGTGTTACTGAGCCGTACGCCTTGTATTGCTACAATGACTCACATGGCTTAGTATCAATCCGATAGCAGTCAGGTCCGGCAGGATCAACCGGATTCTGATTTATTAATTATGATTATTGAAGTACAATGTACTTTTTTTGAATTGACGGAATGCACATAATCTTCACATCTCAGATATGATCATACAATCATACCCTCATATTGTATGCGTAACTGGAGGCCCGTAAATCATAAAATGGCAAATACTACCATACTTCATCACAAGCGCCGCACTTGCGTTACGTATGCAGAAAAATGATGTTAGCAAATACATATAAACCATGCCTAGATGTTCTCATCTTTGACTCGATTTGCGATCAAAAATATACTATAATAGACAGAGAGGATTTTGTTGGAAGAAATAAATAAGTTATACAAAAAAAAGACATTAAAGTCTGCCAAATTATTTGATAAATCAAAAAAGTTCCATATCAATGGGGTATCACATAACATAAGATTTTTTGAGCCGTATCCGTTTATCACAAAATCCGCTAGAGGAAAATTTCTAGAGGATGTGGATTCTAACAAATATGTAGATTATTGGATGGGTCATTGGAGTCTAATTTTAGGCCACTCTCCAAAACAGGTAAAAAAACCAGTTCAAAAACAGCTTAGTTCAGGCTGGATGCACGGAACGGTAAATAAGATGACAATAGAGTTATCGGAAATTATTCAAAAAGCGGTTCCGGTTAGTGAAAAGATACGCTATGTGACCTCTGGGACAGAGGCTACAATGTATGCAGTAAGATTAGCAAGAACTGTAACAAGAAAAAAAACTATTGCTAAAATTGATGGCGGATGGCATGGATATACATCTGATTTACTCAAAACGGTAAATTGGCCATTTAATGTATCAGAGAGTAGTGGATTAGTTGATGAAAAACATGTTGTGTCATTGCCTCTAAATGATTTGGAAAAATCGCTTGAGATTCTAAAATCTGTAAAAGACGATCTTGCCGGGACTATTATCGAGCCAATTCTTGGAGGTGGAGGATGCATTCCAGCAGGTGACGATTATCTAAAGGGAATTCAAGAGTTTGTAAGAAAAAATAATTCATTATTCATTTTAGATGAAATTGTAACAGGATTCAGATTTAGATTTGGATGTCTATATTCAACCATGAATCTAGATCCAGATATTGTAACTTTAGGAAAAATTGTTGGGGGAGGGTTTCCTATAGGAATCATCTGTGGTAAAAATGAGATAATGGAATATGCCAATACTTCCAAACAAGCAAGGGTTGAACGCGCATATATTGGAGGGGGAACATTTTCTGCTAATCCTGTAACGATGATAGCTGGGCATAAAACATTATTAATTTTAAAGAAAAATTCAGTTTACTCAAAAATTAACAATCTGGGGAATAAGGCAAAAAAACAATTGAACAAAGTATTTGATGGGAAAGTAATTGTTACTGGAAAGGGCTCTTTATTCATGACGCATTTTGTAAAAAATGGAATTAGTGAAATTAGAAATTCATCAGATGCAGCAAAATGCGATTCTAAATTACTTCATAAATATCATTTTGAAATGATTGCAAGAGATGGTATTTTCTTTTTACCAGGAAAATTAGGAGCTATCTCTAACGCTCATTCAGATTCAGACATAAAGAAAATGATTGATGCCTCTAGTCGTTTCTCATCAGATTTGTAATTTCGTTCATGATGAAACACAAAACCCTCTTAAACTTGATTTAGTGAAAGCAGATTATGAAAGGCTTGGCAGTTGTTCTAGTTTTTTCTGCTATTCTGATTTTCGTAGGAATTAATTCGGCGTATGCGCAAACCACCTATATTATTAACATGCCAACCGGTTCTTCAAGTCCTGATGCACCTTACTTTTGGCAAAGCGAAAAAGATGGAAGTACCACCGGCGATATTACAATTAAGACGTTAGATTTCGTGAGATGGGAAAATGCAGACACTCAACTTCATACAGTTACTTCAGGAACTCCAGATGGGGGCCCTGAGGGTATTTTTGATAGTGGATTAATTGCAAGAGGAGAATTTTTCATGCATCAATTTACCGAAGTTGGAACATATGATTATTTTTGTGTTGTTCATCCTTGGATGACAGGAATTGTAACTGTCACATCAGGGCTACAAATAATTCCTAATGTTGGTTCTGATGCAGGAGATGGAACTACTACATTTAATGTGGAGTATGAATTTAATCGAGTAATTTCTTCTGTAAGAGTTAATGAAGACCAGAATTCTATTACCTTTGAAATTGTTGGAAAAGTATCAAATGAAGACAATACATTAATGTTAATGCTTCCTAAAAAATTGATTAGTGGGCCTTTTGTAGTTTGGGCAGACGGGCAACAAATTACAAATTTTGAATTGATTGAAGAGGGAGGAATAAATAAAGTAAAAATTCCTCTTAATCGAGATACAGAATTAGTCAGTCTTGTTGGCACAGCAGTAGTTCCAGAATTTGGAGTAATAACAATGGCAATATTAGCAATAGGGGTGATTAGTTTTCTAGCAATTTCATTTAAAACACAAAAATTTTTGATGTTGTATGGAAAAAAATAAATCAAAAAAACTTGACACTACAAAAAAAGAGTATGAAGAGACCCTAGCAACCTCAGATCCTACAAAAATCTCAGAAACGGATTTACAAGATTTAGCGAAAAAAGCAGTAAAGAAATTCAAATCCCTTAGTTAATCAAAACCAAACTTTCATTATCTGGATTGAAAAATCAACCAAGTAATGATATTATTTGGAAAACCCAAAAATCCTGAAGATGTGATTTATCAGGCTATGACGTTTTTTGAAAGAAATCAACCAAAAGCAGCCATAACTTTATTCAATCATGCTCTCAAAGCTGATCCAAAAAATATTCAAGCATTATACAATAAGGGCCTAGCATTAAATCAAATAAGAAAATATCAAGACGCCATTACCTCTTTTGACAAAGTTCTAGAAATAAAACCAGAGGATGCACCATCACTAAATAACCGAGCAATTGCATTAGGAGAAATGGGGAATCCAGAAGACGCTGAAAAATATTATGATAAAGCTATAAAAGCTGATTCAAAATATGCAACGTCTTACTATAACAAAGGAGTTCTTTATGACAAACTAGGAAAACAAGAAGAGGCACTAGGAATTCTTGATGAAGCAATCAAAATCGAGCCAAAAAATTCAAGTTCACGTTTTTACAAAGGAATAGTATTAGGAAAATTAAACAGGCATGAAGAAGCATTAAATTGTTTTACAAACATTTGTCATTCAAATCCTCAACACATGGATGCATTGTTTCATAAAGGAATAGAATTAGCAGAGATTGGAAAGCATAGACGTGCTATAGAAATTTTTGATAAACTTCTTACAAAGCACAAAAAAAATGTTAATGTCACCTATGCAAAATCTAGAAGCTTAGCTGCTGTAGGTCAAATTGAACAATCACTAGAATTGTTAAAGCATGCTATTTCACAAAATCGTAAAGTAATTAAAAAATGGGTTGAAAACGAAAAAATTTTTGATAATCTTCAAGATGATGAGAGATTTAGAAAAATCATAAAATAATTTTAAAGGATTTTTTTTCTAGCAGCGTCGATTCTTAAAAGAGCAACTTTCTTTTTTGGACCATTTAAACGCGCTTCATAAATTGGGATATAAACTTCAGAAACCTCATTAATTGTAAACTCTTCTTTTAAATCCCTAACGTCTTTTTCCAGAGGTTTCATTAGTTTTTTTGTTAAAATGTTAATTGCAGATTCATTAGATATCTCAGGTTTTTTTACATTTGGATGGTTATTACTTAGGATTCTTTTTGGATAGTTTTCGATTGTTTTTGGATTAATTTTGAAAGGAAAATTTATTTCTTTTCCATGGTGATCAAAATAAATGGTATTTTTATTCTCAATGAAAACATGTTCCTCTAATTCCAAATCGACTTTGTTTTTACCTTTTTCCCCAGTAAGCGCTTTATGTAATCCAGATTTAGTTCTAATTGGAAAAACACCATCACCTAAAACCACCTCTTTTACATTAAAATCAACTTTGATTGGATGAATAGCTTTACGAAAAAAATTTGCAATATAGATTCCAGAAACCATCAGTATTGCTTCATAGTATAATTTGATTGAATGAACATGTACTTCCTCTCGTTTTGGTTTTGTTAGTATTTTTTTGAAAACGTTGGTTTTTTTGTTTTCTACAATTTTTTGAACTGTTTGTTCATCAACATTTTTTTTAAAAACAATAATTTTTGATTCGTAATTAGTATTAATCAAAACTATTGTTAAAAAATCAACCCTTCTTTTAAAGTAATAGAAATTATCAAAAAATTAGAAAGGAATAATATACTTATAATTAGAAAATAGAACATGACATCAAAAAAGAGTCGTCCAGGATATATTGAAAAATTCTTGAAACGAGCAGATAAAGCAATTGATAATGCTGTAGAAGAAGGAATAAAACGTGCGGATGAAATTGTTGCTGATGCAGTTGAGTTTGGAAAAATTGCATCAAAAGAAGCTCAGAAAAAAAGTATTGAACTTAAAAAAATAGCAAAGGTTGAAGGAGAAAGATTAAAGGCAGAGGGAGAAAGAAAAATCAACAAAAGTATTGCCAAAGTAAAAAAAATGACTTCGTCGGAAAGAAATGATTTAGAAACATTGGCAAAGTTAGGGGAATTAAGAAAAGCGGGAATACTTACAGAGAAAGAATTTCAATCAAAGAAAAAGAAAATTCTTAATAGAATATAGATTTTAAAAATGTCATAATATTGTCAGTAAAAAAATTACAAGACATAGAAGTTTTAGATGGTGGAGAAGGTACAAAGATTCGTCAAATTTTCCATCCACATAATACATTAAATGGAATTAGATACAGCATATCTCATTTGGAATTAAAACCGGGGAAAAAATCAAAACTCCATAAAATGAAAACATCTGAGGTGTATTACATCTTACAAGGAGAAGGAAATTTACAAATTGATGATACGATCTTCAAAGTTTTAAAAGATCAGGCAATTTACATACCTCCTCATTCAAAACAATGTATCGAAAATACTGGTAAAGATGAATTGAAATTTTTATGTATAGTTGATCCAGCGTGGAAACATGAAGATGAGACGATATTAGAATAAGTATTACGAGAAAGCTATTAAAGTAAAACCAATTATTTTTAACATAGAAAGACGTTCAAAATAGAGTGAACGAATACCAGGCATTTCAGACTCTAAATCTTAATTCTAATTCGTCATTTAATGAAGTAAAATATGCCTACAGAAAATTAGCGCTAGAACTTCATCCTGATAAAAATTCTGATGAAGCAGATGGTAAGAAATTCAAAAAAGTGACAGCGGCCTACCATGTTCTAAAGAATAATAATAAAAAAATGAATACAAATAGGACAGATTTTACTAAATGGAATAATAGCAAGTCACAATCAAAAACAGAACAAAACTTTCAAAAGAAAAAACCACAATGGGGATCAGGTCCAGAACGGAAAACTCCAGAAGAAGATTGGGGTAGGTTTACAAAAGATTTTGAAGAATCCGACCCTAATTTTTGGAAAAAATATGAAGAAGAATTTTGGAAAAGATATGAAGGTAGGATAAATAACAATAAAGGTTATGGGAAGGTAAATGAAAAAACGAAAAAAGCAGAATCAGAAATAAATTTTACAGCAGAAGTAGACCCAACATTATGTATTGGTTGTTGTAGCTGTGAGACTATAGCCCCTGGAGTCTTTGCTGTAGACAAACGGACTAAAATGAATCCCAAATCCAAAGTTTACAATCAGAGAGGTGCAGGATTTGAAAAAGTAATGGCTGCAGCTGAAACATGTCCTACAAAAGCTATCAGTGTTGATGATATAGATTTGAAAAAAAGATTGTATCCGTGGTAATTAAGATTCCTTTAATTTCTCATAAATAGTTTCAATTTCTTTATCAGATAATTTTGGAGGATTAGAAAACATGCTATGTACAGGTCCTGCTGAATCCTCAAAGCTTCTAGGAATTATATGAACATGTACATGAGGAATTTCTTGCCCACTTTGTTTGCCATTATGAACTGCAAGTAATGTTGCGTCAGTAATTTTATCAACCTTAGAAATGGTTTTTCTAACAGTTTCAAACAAGTCAGCATTATCTTCTTTAGAAATATCTTGGACTTTTTCATAATGAGTTTTGGGGACTACTAGAGAGTGACCTTTGGTGAGAGGAAAAGCATCCATAAATGCTAGTGATTTTTCAGTTTCAAAAATAATTTTAACTGGAATTTCTTTTTTAACAATCTTACAAAATATACAATCCAATAGTATTAGTAATTAGTAGGTTTTATTAAATTAATAATATTTATTCCTACAATTATACCAGATTCAAGATCACAGTTCTTGATTGTTTTATGAATATTGTCAGAGGTAATAGCATAACAAACCCCTTTAAAACTTGAAATAATTACAACTTATTCAAAAACATCTGCTCTAATTAAATTCCAGAAGGTAAAAATTATCGTAGATAAAACAATTTCAGCAATAATAAATGCACCAGCAAATATTGCCCCATGTTTTTGAGAATTGCTTAGAGGATTTTAAAAATTTTAAAGGATACTTCGCATGGCTTATAATGTATTCAAAATTTCATATGTTGTATTGGGAGTATTTCGAAAAAACCAAGACGAGATTACAACAAAATGTAAAGAATGTGGTTTGGAACTACATATTCCAGAGAGACTGAAACGCCACCTAAAAAAAGCTCATGGTAATGTACCTGAAAAAAAATCTGATGAGAAAGGTGGATTTTCTGAGGGCGGAATGTGGTAAATTAAATGGTTGAGCTAGGTAATTTATCAAATTAGTTCAAGATCCTCATTTTGGATAAATAAATCATCAAATTTTGTATGATGTAACACAAGTCTAATCATACAACATCAAGTTTTTTTCCTCAAGCATATTATGAAGATTGTTTACTGAACGATAGACATCTTTCTCAGTTTTTGCCCCAGTACAGACTAGTTTACCAGATGCAAAAATCAGAATTACTGTTTTAGGATCAACCATTCTGTGAATGACTCCTGGGAACTGTTCAGGCTCATACATACTTCGAGGTAATGTTCGTGCCGCTCGTTCAAGATGAATCCGCCCTCCAAGGTTTATTGACGATACAATGTTTTGTATAGTAACAACTGCATCTTTTTTGATTTTAATTCCACCTTTTCTTAATTTTGCAACTACCATGTTTACTGCCTTTACTGCAAATTCCTCTGATTTTGAACCAGTACATACCATCTTGCCTGTACTGAAAAGCAATGTTGCAGTCTTTGGATTTTTGAGACGAAATACTGCACCAGGGAATTGATTAGGATTATACTCCACATCTGGGAATTCTTTTTGAATCTTGTAAAGATCTAATTTCTGGTCTATCGTAGCTGATGCCACAACATTTACAATTTCAATTATGGGTGTTGAAAACGTCACTAGATATTTAATCAAAGAAACCCCATTTAAAGAGATATGAAACGAATTCATAGATGTGGTTTACCGTTACTTGTGAGAAATGTTATTATGAACACCATGCTCAGAACACGGGAAAGACAGAGATGTTAACATGTTTAGTCAAATAAAATAAAAAGGAAAGTCACCCTGTGCGTAAAAAATATGAATGTCTAAAGGTGTACGCATAAGTTAATTTAAAGCCAAACCGACTTGAATACATTATAAAGGATACTAGTTGCCAAAAGATTTGTGACAATAAAAAACATCACGGTTCTAGGTTCAGGAATTATGGGACATGGAATTGCTCAAGTTTCTGCAATGTCTGGATATAATGTTGTACTTCGAGACATTGAACAACAGTTTTTGGATAAAGCCATGGGAAAAATAAAATGGAGTCTTGACAAGCTTGTTTCTAAAGAAAAAATTTCACGAAGTCAGGCAAATGACATCTATTCTAGAATAAAACCGGTAGTTGATTTGAAAGAGGCAGTTAAAGAATGCGATTTAGTAGTAGAAGCTGTTCCAGAAATTATGGATTTAAAAAAGAAGGTCTATTCAGAATTAGACAGTGTTGCAGATGAAAATGTAATATTTGCATCAAACACTAGTACTTTACCAATT
>Ga0209997_10000830_pt1 | contig 10873 bp, 12 predicted proteins | sample CR04metaG_FD_182079 | JGI IMG/M metagenome (GOLD analysis project Ga0209997, IMG submission 182079) | Deep subsurface microbial communities from Mariana Trench to uncover new lineages of life (NeLLi) - CR04 metaG (SPAdes) (version 2) | ecosystem: Environmental > Aquatic > Marine > Ocean trench...
GTCTAATTTCGAGTTCGTTTTGAATTTTGAATTTGGGATTTGGGATTTGCGCGCTTCGCGTGGCGGTACCAGCGAGCCAGACGTGAGGGCTCGAAGCCAAGATAAAAACCGAGAATCATCAACTGATTGATCAGGGTGGTCCTTAGTGCACCCAGTTTCTCCCACCTGCGGGCCGAGGTCAGGACCGCAGCAGGAGCGATGACAATGCGGCCCCGGCCCTTTAATCGGCGAATCAGTTCAAAATCCTCCATAATGGGAAGGTCGGGGAAACCTCCCATTTCACGGAACAGCTCTGCTCTCAAAAAAATGGCCTGGTCGCCGTAAGGCATCTGCAGATATCGCGATCGCCAATTGGCCGTTTTTTCGATAAACCTCCATCGAGCAGAGGGGGCATCGATCTGTAATTGAAAAGCTCCAGCGGCCACCCCCGATGGGGTCAGGATGCGGCGGACATGGTCGTCAAATCCCTCTGGCAGGCGAGTGTCCGCATGCAGAAAAACCAGCAACGTTCCCTCGGCCACTTCGGCCCCAGCATTCATCTGGCGCGCGCGACCGGGAGGAGAATGGATAATCTTGACACCCCGGGATCGTGCCACCTCTGCTGACTCATCGGAACTTCCGCCGTCAACCACGATTCGCTCAACACCCGCATAATCCTGGGTACTGCTGAGGGCAAAATCGAGGACTTCCGCATCATTTAAAACCGGAATAATGACCGAGATGTGTGAGGGTGAGCCGTCAGCCACGGTTCTAGAGTACAGGTTTCAAGTTCCAGGTTCCAAGTTCAGAACCTTTTCAGCCGCACGACCGCACGGCGCGCTCCGCGCGCCAGCACGACAGCACGAACTCACGCGCGTATAATGTGTGGACCCCATGATTATTAAGAATTCGACCTTACACCTCAACACAGAGGGATTCTGCCATGTGGTGAACATCACCGATGAAGTACAAAGCCAGGTGAACGAAAGTGAGATTGAAAGCGGAACTGTGACGGTATTCGTGGTCGGTTCTACCGCGGGAATCACCGTGGTGGAGTACGAACCGGGCCTGGTCAAGGACCTGGAGGACCTTTTCAACAAACTTGCTCCCCCCACCCGCGACTATCACCATGAACAGACCTGGCATGATGGAAACGGCTTCTCGCACGTTCGGGCTTCACTCTTAAAGCCTTCTCTGGTGGTTCCGGTGGTCAGCGGCAAGATGCGTTTGGGCACCTGGCAACAGATCGTCGTGCTCGACTTTGATAATGGCCCGCGCACCCGTGAGGTAGCGGTGCAGGTCATGGGGCAGTGAGCAGATTGTCGATGAGGCGAATGGTACCGATACGGATGGCACCTGCCACCCTAACCGGACCGGTGATTCGCTCCAGGGGCTGCATTTCTTCAGGATCTACGATCTCCAGATACTCGACTTTGACGCTTTGATCTTGCTCCAACACGGCTAACCCACGCTTTCGAGCCTCCCCGCAATCCAGGACCCCTTCTGCGATCGCCTGTTGGGCCGCCTGCAGCGCCCGGTACAAAATAGGAGCGGAACGACGCTCGTCCGGGCTGAGGTACTGATTTCGGGAGCTGACCGCCAGGCCGTCCAACTCACGGACGGTAGGCACCGCCACCACGGTCACGGCCAGATTGAGGTCAGACACCATCCGTTTAATGACGCTCAATTGCTGGGCATCCTTTTCACCAAAGTAGGCTCGCTGGGGTTGAATAATATGGAACAGCTTGGCGACCACCGTGGCCACTCCACTAAAGTGTCCGGGCCGAAACGGGCCACAGAGAGGGTCGGTAATTCGAGCGACATCCACCGAGGTCAGGGAAGGAGTGGGGTACATTTCCTCTACCTCGGGCGCAAAGATGAGATCCACATCCAATATGCCGCAGAAATCGAGATCGGCTTTCGGCATGCGGGGATAGCGAGTGTAGTCTTCCTTGGGTCCGAACTGCAGGGGGTTGACGAAGATGCTCACAACCAGGCAGTCCGTCTCCTTACGAGCCTGTTGGATGAGGCTCTCGTGACCGGCGTGGAGAGCCCCCATGGTGGGGACCAGACCGATGACCTGGTGGGAACTGTGAAAGGGTTCCAATCGGTGTCGAACATCTGCGATGGTCTGAACCAGCTCGGTGCTCACCGGGATTTCTTTCTGTCCGATTCCTGATCTTCCTCCACGGTAGGGAAACGGCTGCTTTTTACATCTTCGATGTAGGCCCGGGTGGCTTCCAGGATTTGATCTCCCAGTTGTGCATACTGTTTGACGAAGGGCGGAACGCTCCCCTGGAACAGGCCGAAGGTGTCATAGCTCACCAGGACCTGACCGTCGCAGTGGGGTCCGGCTCCAATGCCAATGGTGGGAACAGCCAGTTCTGCGGTCACCCGTTTGGCCAGTTCAGAGGGAATGGATTCCAGGACGATCGAGAAAACTCCGGCTTCCTCCAGCGACTTGGCCTCCCTGAGCAACTGATCGGCACTCTCCGAGGTCTGGGCCTGGGGACGGAAGCCCCCCAACTGATGAACGGACTGAGGGGTAAGACCCAAATGGCCCATCACGGGAATGCCGATGGCAACGAGCCTGCGGGCCACATCGATGACGCTGCTTCCCCCTTCAATCTTGACCGCTGCTGCCCCGCCCTGAATGAGTCGACCGGCGTTGCGAACGGCTTCGCCCACGTCCACCTGGTAACTGAGAAAAGGCATGTCGCTAACCACCAGGGCATGCCTGGCACCCCGTGCCACGGCACTGGTGTGCTCGACCATCGTGTCCAGGGTCACGGAAAGCGTATCTTCATGCCCCAGCACCACCATGCCCAGGGAGTCACCCACCAGCAGCACATCGATGCCTGCGCGGTCCATCAGACCCGCCATGGTGCAATCATAGGCGGTCAGCACCGTGATTTTCTCACCGCGCAGCTTTTTCTCCTTGAGGGCGGGGACACGAACCCGCGTTTTTGGCTCGTCCATATTAGCCCGCTTTCCCCTCCAAGAGCTCTTCCAGTTGGGTGGCCTGGGCTTTCGACAGGCCCCTTTTGCGAGACAACTGGAGGGTGTGCTGACCCACTGCCCGATAGAGGCCCTGCACGGATTTCGGGAGAGCCTTTAAGGCGGTCAGATGGGCAGCTACGGTTTGTCCATCACCCCGTTCGATCGGTCCCGTAAGGGCCTCAACCGTGCCCCGCTTCAGGGCGTTTTGAACGGAGGAAAGCACAAGCGGCTCAAGAGCCTTACGTCCCTGGCCTTCCGATACGCCCGCCTTGACCATCATCAGCAAAGCTGCGTCGATCAAAGTGACGATATAGTTGCTGGCAACGACGGCCGCCGCATGGTAAAGGGGTTTAGCCAGGGGTTTGATGGTCAGAACCTGGCCGTCGAGCAGTTTTACCAATTCTTTGGCCCAGAGCGCTGCTTTTCCCTTGCCCGCAACAGCGAAACTCGAGCCCGGCAGCTTTTCAACCCCCTGCTTCGGATTGGCGACGGTCTGAAGGGGATGCATCGACGCACAAGAGACTCCCTGCTCCATCAGGCGGGAGAAAACCTCCGGGCCCCAGACTCCGCTGGTGTGGATGATCATTCCCGCATCCATTCCCGCCTCCGCCAGAGTACCTGCTACCTCGAACAACGCATCGTCCGCGACCGCCACGATCAAACGATCGGCTTGTGCGGGCAGCTGCGACAAATCTACCGCTCGAACCGAAGGACCTACGAAACGGGCAGCCCGCCGGGCCTTGGATCGCGACCGGCTGGCCATGACCACGATCGGCTGGCCGTGTTGGAACAGGAGTCGACCGAGCGCCTGGGCCATACGTCCGGCCCCGGCGATTCCAATGGCACCTCCTGGTGCTGTTTGTCTCCTTGTCATGACGCTCAGTAAATCCTCACCTCTGGCATCAGCAACCAGGGAGCCGGTTCGGATAGAAAAGGAACCTGCTCCTGAAGCCACTGGCTCAAGGAATCACGCTGCCGGATCCCAAAGAAATCTCCGCCGGCCAGCGCTTCCCACAGGCTCTTGGGTCGAGGGTAAAGCACCAGTTCAATGTCCTCGTCCTCTTCAAGCCCAAGGGCCTGCTTCATTTGATCCCTTGCCTCCGGGAGCCCTCCCAGTTCGTCGACCAGCCCGATATCCAGTGCCTGAACACCCGTGTAGATTCGACCTCGTGCCCTCGGTTCCAGTTCCTGGTAGGTTTGGCTGCGGCCGTCGGCCGCTTTTTGAACAAAGGTCTCATAGATGGTTGCCATCCAAGATTCCACCCTCTCCCTTTGATCGTCGGTCAATGAGGTCGAGGACGAGAAGATGTCGGCGTTCGGTGAGGTTTTCACCTGGTCGATGGTGATTCCCAGCCATTCGTAAAGACCTTCCAGGTCGAATTTTCCAAAAATCACCCCAATGGAGCCGGTAATGGTCGAAGGCTGGCTGATGATGTGGCTTGCTGCCATGGAGATGTAATAGCCTCCCGAGCCGGCAACCCCCGACATGGTCACCACCACGGGCTTACCCGCTTCCTCCAGGAGCTTGACCTCCTTCCAAACCATGTCCGAACCCACCACCGACCCCCCGGGACTATTGACCCGCAGGATGATTCCTTTGATGTCGTCATCCTCACGGATTCTGCGCAGGCGAGCGGACATGGTCAGGCCTCCCATAATTTGAGAGAAGGGATCACTGTTTCCCGCAGTGATGGTTCCCAGTCCTCCTACCAGCGCCACCTTGTGCTCCGATCGAGTTGCGAAATCGTCCTCTACCGCATCGAGATAGTAGCGGGCCGCAAGACCTTCATACTCCTGTGAATCGTCGCCGCTACCGGCTAGCTGTTGCTGGACCTGACTTTTGTAACCGAGCACATCCACCAGATTCTCTTCGAGCGCCTGATCGGCCGAGGTAAGCCCGGCCTCCAGGATGCCTCGCATCCTCTCTTCATCCAGGTTTCTCTCTTGAGCCACCACGGAAATGAAACGCTCCTCGATATCGCCGAGAATCGACTCGTACATCTCTCTAATCTCCGGCGTCATGGTTTCCCGGGTGTAGGTCTCGGCGCTCTTGTATTCCTTGAATTGTATGAACTCTGGCTTGATCCCGAGCTTTTCCATAGTTCCCTTATAAAAAGTGATCTCCGCCAGCAGGCCATTGACGAGCAGCGTCGCGCCCGGGTTCAAAGTGATGGAGTCAGCGGCGCAAGCCAGATACAATTCAGGATCCCTGACCATGTCCAGGGCCAAAAAGGCATGAATCGGTTTGCCCGAAGTGCGGAAGCTGTGCAAGGAGTCTCGCAATTCCTCGATTTGTGCCCAACTCAAAAGCAGAGGATGAATTTCCAGGTACAGGCCCGAAACACGATCGTCCTGAGCCGCATAACGGAGGACCTTCCCCAGCTCCCACAAACTCAGTGTACCGGGTCCAAATATCTGGGCTAAAGGATTCTCCGGGGGCAGTTCAGAAACGGATCCCGTGAGAGCCACCTCCAGAATAGTGTTTTCCTCGATGGTGACGTCCTGACCCCGCATCAAAAGGTAACCGGTTCCTAAAACAATGCTCAGGAAAAGAATTCCGACAATGAAGAGAACCAGTAAGAAGATTTTCTTTCCACTCATGTCCATGATTTTAGTGCCGGGCCCATTTGAGTTCCACTGGATTGGATGTTTTCTTGCAATCTCCGACTGGATTTTCGACCCTGAGCGGACAACCTATGCGTTATCCGGGTTAAATGGGGGCTTTGCCTGTTCGTGATCTCCCGCCCCGCGGCTGGCAGTCGGGGCAAAAACAGGTACTGCGTTGGCTGATCACCATTCTCTGAATCAGAGTTCCGCATCGATGGCAGGATTCTCCCTTCCGCCCATACACCTGGAGCCTCTCCTGGTGATGTCCCGTGTTTCCATCGCTATTAACAAAATCACGTAAAGTAGTGCCGCCGTATTCAATCCCTTCTTCCAAGACTTTCGGAATGGCTTCAAAAAGGCTCTCCTTCTCTGTCTTGCGCAGAGATCGAACCTTCCGGGCGGGATGAATGCCGGCCGCAAAGAGAGCTTCATCGGCATAAATGTTGCCAACTCCCGCCACAAAACTCTGATCCAGCAACAGCGATTTGATGGCCAGCTTTCGATTGCCGAATTTCTGCAAAAAGGCCTTGAGGTTATAGTCGGGAGTCCAGGGCTCCAAACCCAGCCTCTCGAAGAACACCGCCACTTCCCCCTTTTCAATGAGGAAGACCTTGCCAAACTTGCGGATATCGCGGAAAAGCATGGCTCCGCCCTGCCGGAGGTGGACTTGCAGGTGGGTATGCCGATCGGGAGCATGCTGACGAGTGCGCTGGAGACCCGTTACCGGATGTCTCTTGAACCCCTCGGAGTCGGATCGATTCGGATCCCGAAAGGTGAGCTGACCGGTCATGCCGAAATGAAAGATGAAGTAGTGACGTTCCAGTTCGAAGATTAAGTATTTCCCGCGCCGGGTAAGCCCCAGGATCTGCTGTCCCCGGATCTGTTCCAGCAGGAGATGAGGTTCAATCTGAAAAATCTTGGGATCACCTACTTCAATATCGTCAATGAAGCCTCCAACAACATGGGGCTCCAGTCCCCGTCGAACCGTCTCAACTTCGGGAAGTTCGGGCATTATTCTCCACAGGTCAGTGGTCAGCTGTCAGTTCTCACCCTCAGTCGTCCACCTTTCCGTCTTTGACGGCTTCCAGTGTGAAGGTGAGTTGTTTTCCTCGAAGTAGGAAGCAAAGATACTGTTCCCAGAACTTTCTCACGAATCTCAGCCCGGGAAAGCGATTATCCAGATTAATGAGAAACTGCACTCCCAGAATCTTCCAGATGGAAGCCAGCTCCAATTCCTTCCTGATGATCTTGAAACGAGCCTGAGTGTAGTGGTTGGTGTGGTAGGAAGGTTCGAAATAGTTAAATGAGTAGGAATTAAGATGCCACTGGTGGGTTGGATCCTGCCAAGACATGGAGTCGGTATAGTGTGGGGTAATGAGTGTTACGCGGGCATGGGGACGGCAGATTCGATGGATCTCCTCCATGACGGCCAAGACGGAGTCCATATGCTCGATGACATGGGTGGCGTAGACCTCATCAAAAAAGTTGTCCTCGATGGGGTAAGGGATCTGGTTCAGATTATGGACCAAATCCACCTCGGGCAACTTAACGCGATCCATGCCGATAGCGCCAGGACGCTTGTTTCGACCGCAACCCATATCGAGGATGCGTTTCTTCATATGAGAGTGGATTCTAACACCGGAGCTGACCACAGACCACAGCCGGAAGACCGGCTGAAATTCAAAATCCCAAATTCCAAACCTGACCTGGAGCTTGGAACGTGGAACCTGGAACTCCTTAAGCCTTGATCTGCGAGAGCTGCTCAGGTGTGAGGGGTCTGGAGAAAATGCGCACGGGAGCCTGGATCGTCGGTTCGTCACCGTCTTCTTCGGGCGGCTCGACGCCATGTCCCACCAGCTCGAGAATCGATTTTGAGTCGCAGGTGCAGGACCACACCTCCACCGAGATGAAGTTTTCGAACATGCTGCAGTGGGGTAGCTGGACAATCTCTTTGTAGTTCAGGGCTTGGAAGGCCTGGACGGCACGAGGACCCTGGACCGGAGGAAGACACCACAGGGATTCCGGTTCCATATGCTTTCCGCACTGCTCACAGAAGGGCACCGAACGCACCGTCTCGCTGGCCGTGTGATAGGCGAGTCCCGCTCCCACCAGTGCACTAAGGCCCAGCAGGACGAAGATGATCCCTTCGTAGGCCGACCCTATCGGCTCCGGCTCCGCCAGCCAGTCGAAACTCACGCTTCCACCCACCATGAGGCGGACAAACCAGAGCAGCTTGTCATACAGAAAGGACTCCCCGGGTGTGGTGAAACTCTGGGCAATCATCACAAACAAAATCAGGCCACCCACAGTGCTCAGGAATGCGATGAAGCCCGCCTGTGCAGGCACACGGCACTTGGAACCCGGAACCCCTTTGCTGACATTGTCTCCAACGGCCATCCCCACCACACCGGGGGCAATCAGCATGAGTCCCACGATGACAAAAGGGAGCAAGAAAAAGAAGAAGGGCAGCAGGTTATGGATGATGTTAACCGCTACGGCGGCAGCCAGCACGAGAGCCGCCTTGAACAGCCCCACCAGTACGCCGGTTGCACCGTGAAGTAAGAGAGTAAAAGTCTTTCCCATCTGTCCGCTGGGATTGTAGGCCAGCTTTACCGAGGGTCCATAATCCACCAGGACATCTTCCCCAGGGCGGGTTTCTTCAGGTCGAACCGTCTCCGGGAGGCTGCTTTCTGAGGGAGAAATACCTGGAGCCACACGCATGCCTTGTACCGGGGGAGTACCGTGCTCAGGCTGTGACCCTGCGCCGTTCCCCGCTTTGCTATCGCCAAGCTTGGTATGGCAGGCCCAGCAGAATTCGCGTTCGATCTCATTCTCCTGGTTACAGGAGAGGCAAATTCTTTTTTCCGGCCCAACAACTGCTGAAGGCGCTGCTTGAACTACAGGAGATTCATCGGAACCAAGGCTCAAGTCTGTTTCAGTGGCAGAAATTTCTTCGGGAGCAGGAACGCCCTCGGTCGTAGAAATATCCTCAGGAAGAAGCTCTACGCCTGGTTCAGCGACAGAAGCATCCTCTTCGGAAAGGAACCTGAATTCAGTGTCACTCATGCTTGATCCCCCTTCTCCCCTTCAAAAGGGTGCACGTATACTTCGCCTCAGCGCTACTTTTAAAGCATATTGCATGCCAACGCCTGCATGGACCTTGCCGAACCCAGGGAATTCAAATTAACTCGTTGGAAATAAATGACTTAAATACATCTTGGGGTGAATTGGAGACCGGGACATCGAAAAACACTTAACCTATTGTGTCAACTACAGTTAACACTTGATGCCAGAGAACAGGGAAAAGAAAAACTGAATTCGTTTTGAATCTGGGATTTGGGATTCTGACTTTCCAGCCGGTCTGCCGGCTGGTGTCTGCCGACTGGTATCGGTAGTCTGTATTCGAACTTTGTATTTGTACGCTTGGCACGATCCCTTAAAATGCCAGTGGCCTTCTTATGCCTCTGAACAAACTCTCCAAAGAAGAAATCACCGAAAACTACAATAAAAAGGCTTTTTGGTACGACATCCTGGAAAAGATCCCTGAATTACTTGGAATCAACCGGATCAGGAAGAACCTTTTGCGAAAGGCCTCGGGAAATGTTCTGGAGGTGGCTGCCGGGACGGGAAACAACCTCCGTCACTACCCCGAAGATTGTAAAATCACGCTGATCGATTTGAGTCGTGCCATGCTGAAGATCGCTTCACAGAAAGCTCAAAAACAAAGGCTCGAGGTCTCTATACAGGAAATGGATGCCGAGAGCCTTGAATTTCCAGATGACGCCTTTGACACGGTCGTAGACTCTTTGAGCTTGTGCACGTTGACACAACCCGTACAGGCTCTTCGGGAGATGGCCCGCGTGTGCAAACCCAACGGCCGGATCCTTCTTCTCGAGCACGGCCGAAGCAGCAGGGAGGGATTGGCACGATGGCAGGACAAGCGAGCCGACAAGCACGCCAAACACCTTGGCTGTAACTGGAACAGAGATATTCTGGGGCTGGTCGGGGAAGCGAACCTGGAGGTTGTTTCAAGCAAACTTTACTGCTTCGGTGTCTTTCACGCCATCGAGGTCAAACCCACAAGCATGAGCATCGAGAGTCTTCGTAAGCAGATGAGTGGGTGAACCTAATAGCTCAGGAGGAAGCAATGAAACTGACGGTTATTTCTACACTCATGGTAGTACTGGTCCTGACAGGCATCGCCTATGGACAAGATGCCGAGCGTCTTTATGGCGTTTGGGAGATGACTTACTATTCTCGGGCAGGTCAGGTGGTGGATTGGACGGGCATTATGATCATTACCCCGAAGTACTTCACCCGCAACTACATGGCCAAACAGCGTCACTCTTTCCGAGATCAATATGAAAGCCTGGTCGATCTTCCCGAGCGGGAAAAGGACGACATGCTCGAGGCCCTCTATTCAAAATATGGGAGCGCCAGCGGAACCTATAGAGTTGAAAACGACACCCTGACTTTCGAGCCGATCGTAGGTGGAAATCCCGCCCTCCTGGGTCGACGGCCCTCTCGCCGAATCGAGTTGGATCCAAGCGGCACACGATTGAGCCTGAAAGGCACCATGACCCGCGGCTACGGCGTGGAAGAGGTGTGGGAGAAGCTGGAGGATTTCGATTAGCGGGCCACGAGTTCAATTCAACTTGCAGAGGTACTGCCCGTTTCGGAACTCACTGAAGAAGTGGTCACACAGGGGATGGTCTATGGGGTCGTGCCGTTCATCCGGCTCCAGGTTTCTTTCCGCAACGTAAGTTGTATGCTCTGCCTGATCAACCAGGACATGATACCAGGGCTCGTCCTTGGGGGGGCGGCTTCCGGCCATGTGCTCATACCATTCCTCCGTGCCCTGAAAGGTTGCATCGACATCGACGATGGCCCCGCGATAATCGAAGAGAAGGTGATGAATGAGCTGACCAATGGAAAACTTACAGGTGGTTTCAGTCATAAGCCTTGAGCCACGATATTAGCATCTATGTCCGATTGCAAACGCCATTTTAAAAGGAAACTCAGGCGATGAAAACCAATCTGGATCGATTGATGACTCTCATCGTGCTATCGGCTGCAACGGCTGGCTGTGGGACGCCCGTTGAACGGTCTGACGTCCTGATTACCAACGCTCGCCTCATCGACGGTACGGGTGGGGTCAAGGAAGGGGCTATGATCGCGATCTCCGGAGATCGTATTGTAGGAATCTTCTCGGAGGGCGAGCCCAGAGAAGGCGACCTCACGATTGACGCTGGTGGCAGAACCGTGATGCCCGGGCTAATTGACTCTC
>Ga0209997_10000831_pt1 | contig 10873 bp, 7 predicted proteins | sample CR04metaG_FD_182079 | JGI IMG/M metagenome (GOLD analysis project Ga0209997, IMG submission 182079) | Deep subsurface microbial communities from Mariana Trench to uncover new lineages of life (NeLLi) - CR04 metaG (SPAdes) (version 2) | ecosystem: Environmental > Aquatic > Marine > Ocean trench >...
AGAATGATCTTCGTCGGCGGGTGCCGGTCATGAACCTTGTCGATCCACACCCCGTTCATGGCGGCCAAGGCTTCAACGTTCGCGTCGGTGGCCAGAAGCTCCGTCTCGAAACGCCCCATCTGGCTGGAGGATGCGGCCTGTCTTTCGACGGCCTTGCCGCCGACGATCCACCGCATGACCGGGTCGAGGCTGAGCCGGTCGGCATCGTTCACGTCGTCGTATCCGCCAAGGCGCCCGAAAACGGACTGGCGGAACTGCCCGACAAGACCGTGACGACCGTTCTTCCCACGACGGGTATCCGTGAGTACGTCCCCGGCAATCTCGCTCAGTCCGACCGCATCATCCAGTTCCCGGTACGGCAACAACCCAGCGTCGGAAGTGACCTTGGAACCGTGGAACTCAAGCTTCAAGCAACGGTCAAAATACAGCCTCAGAACCCCCTCTTTCGATTCACCCATCGGGTGAGCCATATCAACACCCCAAGTCTGCCTATAACGTAATGATTCTTATACCAGAATCCGGGTGCGCTGTCGTCAAATCACAGGGTTATCTGGGCAATGCGGGTTGACCTGAGTCAAGTGGCTGGTGTGTGGGGCCGGCCGGTGCGCTCACGCGGGCAGCCGTTGCTGGAGGGAGGCGTTGCGCACGGACTTCTGCACCTTGTCGAAGGCGCGCATCTCGATCTGGCGCACCCGTTCGCGCGAGATGCTGTGCGTCCGGCTCAAGCCTTCCAGCGTGGTGCGTTTTTCCTTGAGGCGGCGCTCGGTGAGGATATTGCGCTCGCGGTCGTTCAGGGTTTTCATCGCCCGCGCCAGAAGCCGGCGCCGGTCGCCAAGCTCCTGACGTTCGGCGAGCACGGTTTCGTGGTCGTCGCATTCGTCCACCAGCTCCTCCAGCCATTCCCGTTCGCCGTCATCGTACACGGGGGTGTTGAGGGAGTGATCGGGTTTCAACAGGCGGCGGTTCATGCTGATCACCTCGTCTTCCGACACCTTCAGGTGCTTGGCGAAACTGGTCACGTGCTCGGGAGCCAGTTCGCCGTCCTCGATGATCTGGATTCGGTTCTTGAGCTTGCGCAGGTTGAAAAACAACTTCTTCTGCGCCGCCGTCGTCCCCATCTTCACCAGCGACCACGAGTGCAGGATATATTCCTGGATGGCGGCGCGGATCCACCACATGGCGTAGGTGGAAAAGCGGAACCCGCGTTCGGGATCGAACCGCTTGACCGCCTGCATCAGGCCCACGTTGCCTTCCGATATGAGCTCCCCCAAGGGCAGGCCGTATCCCCGGTACCCCATGGCGATCTTGGCCACCAGGCGCAGGTGGCTGTTCACCAGCTTGTTGGCCGACTTGGTGTCTTCGTACCTGGTCCAGCGCCGGGCGAGTCTCAACTCCTCGTCGGCGTGCAGCATGGGGAATTTGCGGATTTCCTTAAGGTAATGGGACAGGCTTTCCTCGGGTCGGACGGACAAACCATGGAATGACGCGGTCATGGGGGATCTTCCTCTTCGAACGACGGAATTCCGAAATACGGATCACCCGGCGGGTGTCCGCAATTTTCCGTATTGTCACGCCGTTCGGCACGGCAGGAAAATTATCCACTGGCATAGGACACCTATACGAACGGATAAATTTCGGTGGGAATTTCGGAGGGTAATCCCCGGCTTCACGGGCCGCGTCCGCTTGGCGGTCGCCTGAGGGCGGCGCCTCCCGGGACCGGCCAAGCCGGCGCCGCCCCGCTTGCCGGGGTCTATGCGGGCGTTATTGGACGAGCTCCCAACTGCCGTCGGGCTGCCGGCACGCCTTGCCGTAGAGCTGTTGCTCCTTGCCGTCGATGGTGCCCTTGGTGATGTATTCGCGGCAGTAGCGGTTTTGCCTGTCCTTGTAGATTTTTGTCGGCGTCAGTTGGTACCGGGTGCCCGTTTGGGGATTGTTCCAGACGATGGTTTGTCCGTCTTCGGCGCGCTCCAGGGCCTGGCCGACGCAGTTCTGGTCGACCTGGTCCATGGCCCGGCCCAGGCTGCCGCCGACAAGCGCGCCAAGGATGGCGCCGCCGACGATCGCCGCCGTCTTGCCGCTCCCTTTTCCAACCTGGGTCCCGAGGGCGGCGCCGGCGGCGGCGCCGAGCGCCCCGCCCAGCAGGTCCCGGTTGCACTGGCCAAGGTCGATGCCGAAGGTGTTGGGTGGGAGAACGTGCTTGTATTTCTTGAACTTCTTGCCCTTCTTGGCCCGGTAGCCGTGGGCCGGAGCCCAGGGCGGCGGGTCGGCGAAGGCGGGGGGCACGACCGCGGTCGCCGTGAAGACGGCGATAACGGTCGCGGCGCACGCGGATACAAGGGCGTTCCTTCGCCGTGACATGGGGTAACCATAAACGCCATCGCGGCGGAAGGAAAACCCCCTTGTACCCTCTATCACAATAGGATGACACGTGTGACGGCCATGGGTGGCCATTCGGCTAGGAGCGTGGTTCGAAGTGATGCGGCGCATCACGAGAGCCGCGCGACGACGTCCGATGGCCGCCCATGGCCGCCCGAAGGGTCGCTTTTCGCGCCTTTTGGGGACGTCAGCGCCGCTTGACGATGCCCCGCATCGCCAGCGCGACGCTTCCTGCCCAAAAGACGCGAAAAGACGATCACACGTACCATCCTATTGTGATAGAGGGTACTGGGCGTCCGCCTCAGGGGGCGCCGCCGACGGCGCGCTCCAGCCGCGGATAAAGGAGCGCCAGGGTCGCCGCCCGCGCTGCCATCAGCACCATGAACGCCAGCCACAGGCCGTGGTTTCCCATCACCGGCATCAACGCCCAGACGGCGGCGACGTAGAGGGCCAGGGAAACGGCCATGGCATTGCGCATCTCGGCCGTCCGCGTGGCGCCGATGAAGATGCCGTCCAACTGGAAGCTCCACACGGAAACGAGGGGGGACAGGACGACCCAGGGAAGATAGGCGCGGGCGGTGACGCGCACCTCGGACACGTCGGTGATGACGTCGATCAGCACCGGGCCGAGGGCCCCATACAGCACCGCATAGCCCCCGGCAAAGACCAGCGCCCACCGGCTCGTGGCCCTGACCGCGCCCCGGAACCGCGCGCGGTCCCCGGCCCCGACGGCGCCCCCGGTGAGGGCCTCGGCCGCGTGGGCGAAGCCGTCGAGTCCGTAGGACAGCAGGCTCTGGAAGATGAGCAGCACCGCATTGGCGGCCAGCACCACGTCTCCCATGCGCGCGGCCATGGCGGTAAACAGGAAAAAGGCCGCCTGCAGGCACAGGGACCGGATGAAAATGTCCCGGTTGACCGCCACCATGCGCTTCAGCCGCGCGCCGCCGACGGCGCGGTCCAGACGCCAGCGGCCTCCCACGGTGCGCACGGTGCGCCGCACCAGCACCAGGCCGAGGGCCAATGCCCCCACCTCGGATATCAGGGTCGCCCACGCCACGCCGGCGACCCCGAGGCCCAGGCCGAATACGAACCACAGATCGAGCGCCATGTTGGCGCCGTTCATGGCCACCTGAAGGAACAGCGCGGCGCGGGTGTTCTGGACGCCGATGAACCAGCCGAGAATGGCGAAGTTGGCGAGCACCGCGGGCGCCGACCAGATGCGGATGGAAAAATAGGATTCGGCCAGGGGCGAGACGCCGGTGCTGGCGTCGATCAGCCCGAACGCGGCCCACGCCACGGGTCCCTGCAACGCCACCAGCCCGGCGCCCAGCGCCGCCGCCACGAGCAGCGCCCGGGCAAGCGACGCGCGCACCTCTTCGGCGTCGCCCGCGCCCAGCGCCTGGGCGGTCAGGCCCGTCGTTCCCATGCGCAGGAAGTTGAAGCCGAAGTAAATGAAATTGAAGATCAGCGCCGCCACGGCGACGGCGCCGATGGACTGGGGACCCGGCAGGTGGCCGACGACGGCCGTATCGACGGCGCCCAGCAGGGGCACCGAAACGTTGGCCAGGATGATGGGTCCGGCCAGCCGCCACACCCGGCGGTTCCAGTTTTCCGCCGCCATTGCCGTTAAGTCCTGTGTCTTTCCATTGCCGCGGGGATGACCGCCGGCGCACCATGGCATAGAATTTCGCCAACGCCCACGCCGATTCCGGGGCCGCCGCCGGACGGAGAATCGCGGTCGGGATACCGCCGACGGCCTTTTTCCAATAGACTGGACGCGCCAAAACCACGCGCGCAGGGAGGAACCCCCCATGGCACGCGAGCGTCCACGCCCGGCGCACCCGTATGTTCCGGAGCTGGAAGAGCAGTTGCGCACGGGTGTCGTCGACAGGCGCGGGTTCCTGCGCACCGTGACCCTGCTCGGGATGTCGGCGGCGGCGGCCTATGCCGCGGCGGCCAGGATCACCGGCGAGTCCCTGGTCTCCACGGCCCACGCCCAGGCCCCGGCCCCGAAGAAGGGCGGGAACCTGCGCATCTCCATGCGCGTGCAGGAAATGACCGACCCGGCGACCTTCGATTGGACGGAGAAGTCCAACGTCGCCCGGCAGATGGTGGAATACCTGTTCGTCACCGGGCCCGACAACATCACCCGGCCCCATCTGTGCTGGCGCTGGAGCGCGTCCGATGACCTCAGGACCTGGACGCTCGGGCTGCGCCGCGGCGTGAAGTGGTCCAACGGGGACGAGTTCAACGCCGACGACGTGGTCTACAATTTCACCCGCTGGCTCGATCCCCGGACCGGCTCCTCCAACCAGGGCCTGTTCGCCTCCATGGTCACCGGGACGGACACCGGCAAGAGGACCAGGGACGGCACGCCGATCCTCTCCAAAACCATGACCGCGGGCGCCGTCGAGAAGATCGACCAGTACACGGTGCGTTTGCACCTGAACCGTCCGGAGCTGGCGATTCCGGAGAACCTCTATAACTATCCGACCGCCATCGTGCATCGCCGCTTCGAAGACGACGGCGGCGACCTGGCCAGGAACCCCGTGGGGACCGGTCCGTTCCTGTTGAAGGGGTTCGCGGTCGGCGAAAAGGCGGTGCTGGCGCGGCGCAGGGACTACTGGGGGGACGAGGCCCATCTGGATTCCGTCACCTATATCGACCACGGCGACGAAGCGGCCACCGGACTGGCGGCGCTGGCTTCGGGCCAGGTGGACCTGGTGCACGAGACGGCCGTCGGGCAGATCGACGTGGTCGAGGCCATCCCCCATGCCCGGCTGTTCGAGGCGGTCACCGCGCAGACCGGCGTCGCCCGCATGCAGGTGGACAAGAAACCCTTCGATGACGTGCGCGTGCGCACGGCCGTGCGCCTGTGCCAGGATCATCAGCGGCTTCTCGATCTCGCCCACCGGGGCAGGGGGGCGCCCGCCCAGGACCACCACGTGGCGCCCGTCCATCCCGAATACGCGCCGATGCCGTTGCCGAAACAGGACTATGCGCGGGCCCGGCACCTGCTCGCCCAGGCGGGCCATGGGCAGGGCCTGGACCTCAGCATCGATTGCCGGAAGGACCCCCCGTGGGAGTTGGCGGTCGCCCAGGCGATGGCCGAGATGTGCAAGCCGGCCGGCATTCGCCTCCGCATCAACGTCATGCCCAACGCCCAGTACCAGGACATCTGGGACAAGACGGTGTTCGGCTTCACCGCCTGGACCCACCGCCCGCTTGGCGTCATGGTGTTGAACCTGGCCTACCGCTCGGGCGTGCCGTGGAACGAGACCCATTACAGCAACCCGGAGTTCGACCGGCTGCTCGACAGCGCCAGCGGGATGCTGGACGTGAACGAGCGCCGCACCACCATGGCCAGGTTGCAAAAGATTTTGCAGGACGACGCGGTGATCGCCCAGCCGCTGTGGCGGTCGGTCTTCGCCGCCGGCCACAGGAAGGTGCAGGGGTACACGTTGCACCCGACCATCTATCACCAGTTGAACGCCGTGTGGATCGCGTGACGGCTTCTGCGGACGGCGGCCGACGGCACGCCGTGGCGGTGTTTCCCTAGCACCGGCGCGGACGGGGCCCGGCAACGGGGCCGGTGCGTTCCCGGGCCGGCCGGGTGGAGCGAGCGGCGAATGGCAGTATTCGTATTAAGACGGCTCGGCACCATGGCGATCACCATGTTCGCCGTGTCGGTGCTGGTGTTCCTGCTTCTCGAGATTTCCCCGGGCAGCGTCGCCACCAAGGTGCTGGGGCCCTATTCCACCGACGAGCAGCGCACCCTGTGGCTGGAAGCCCACGGCTATTTCCAGCCCCTTTGGGTGCGGTACGGAAACTGGCTGTGGAACTTCGTCAACGGCGATTTCGGCGATTCCCTGCGCTTCAAGGTGCCGGTATCGGAGATCCTGTGGCCAAGGCTCGCCAACACCGCCATCCTGGGCCTGGTCACCTTCGCCGTCATGATCCCCGTTTCCCTGGTCCTCGGGGTGGCGGCCGGCATGCGCGAGGGCTCGCGGCTGGACCGGGCCATCTCGGTGACCAGCATCGTCACCACCTCGGTGCCCGAATTCGCCAGCGCCGTGTTTCTGTCCGCCGTCTTCGTCTTCTGGCTTAAATGGCTGCCCGGGACCAGCGGCATGGCGGAAGGCTTTTCGTTCAAGGAGCTGATCCTGCCGGTGCTGGTGCTGGTGATCTACGACATGGGCTACGTGGCGCGCATGACGCGCGCCTCCATGGCCGACGTGATGACCACGCCCTATATCCGCACCGCCGTCCTCAAGGGGCTGCCCTATGGCCGGGTGATCGTGCGCCACGCCTTGCGCAACGCCCTGATCGCGCCGTTCACGGTGATCATGCTGCAGATCAACTGGCTGCTTTCGGGCGTCATCGTCGTCGAGTTCTTTTTCGCTTACAAGGGCTTCGGCGCGCTGTTGCTGGAGGCGTCGCTCAATCAGGATATCTTCGTCATCGAGGCCTGCGCCATGGTCGCCGTGTTCGTCGCCGTGGCCACCCAGACCATCGCCGATGTGGGGTATGCCTTTCTCAATCCCAAGATCCGGTTCGGCTGAGGGACGCCGGCGATGAACCAGCGCCTGCCGTCCGCGCCCGCCCGCGACAGCGCCTTCAGGCGCGCCGTTCGCCGCGTCGCCCTTTTGCGGGAAAGCCCGGTCGGCATGATCGGCGCCGGCATCGTCCTCTTTTGGGTGCTGGTCGCGGTGCTGGCGCCGCTGATCGCGCCGTTCGAGCCCAACGCCACCTATCATCCCTACGCCAGGCCGGGCGCCGGCCACGTCGGCGGCGGCACCTTCTGGCTGGGCGCCGACATGATCGGGCGCGACATCCTTTCGCGCATCATCTGGGGCGCGCGCACGGTCCTCGTCTACGCGCCGCTGGCCACCTTCTCGGCCTATGTCCTGGGAATCCTCATGGGCCTGGCGGCGGGGTACAAGCGCGGCTGGGTGGACGAGGTGCTGTCGCGCCTCGGCGACGTGTTGCTCTCGTTTCCGGTCCTCGTGCTCTACATCATCGTGATCGCCACCGTCGGCGCCTCGGGGGTCAATATCGTCATCGCCATCACGGTTGCCGGCGCCCCGGGCGTGATGCGCATCGTGCGCGGCCTGACCCTCGAGATCGGCAGCCGGGACTTCGTCGCCGCGGCGCGGCTTCGCGGCGAGCCGGCGTGGTACATCATGGCCGTGGAGATTCTGCCCAATGCCCGCGGACCCCTGATCGTCGATGCCTGCCTGCGTCTCGGCTACGTGACCATCACCATCGGGGTGCTCGGCTTTCTCGGCCTCGGCCTGCCGCCGCCGGATGCGGATTGGGGAAGCATGATCAACCAGGCGCGCGGGGTTGCCATGGCCTTTCCCCACATGACCGTATTCCCGTGCATCGCCATTTCGTCGCTGGTCCTGGGCTTCAACCTGCTCGCCGACGGGCTGCGCGAAATCTCGCTCCGGGACTGACCGGTGGTGGACGCGAAGGACCCGCCCCTGCTCGAGATCGACGGCCTCAGCCTGACCTACGTCACGCGGGCCGGCGAGAACCCGGCCGTGCGCGGCGTATCCCTCACCGTGCGGGCGGGGGAAGCCGTCGGCCTTGCCGGCGAATCGGGGTGCGGCAAAACGACCCTGGCCCTGGGCGTCATGGGGTATCTGGGCCGCGATTGCAGGCGCACCGGCGGCGCCGTCAGGTTCCAGGGTCGGGACATGGGCGCCCTCGGCGCCGAAGAGTTGCGCCGCATCCGCGGCTCGGAAATCGCCATGGTCTACCAGGAGCCCTCGTCCGCCCTCAATCCCAGCCTCACCGTCGGCGCCCAGCTCATGGAGGTGCCGATGATCCACGGGCGCGTCACCGGGCCCGAGGCCCGGGAACGGGCGGTGCGCATGCTCGCCGACGTGCACCTGGCCGACCCGGAACGGATCATGGCCGCGTATCCCCATCAACTTTCCGGCGGCCAGCAGCAGCGGGTGGTGATCTCCATGGCGCTTCTGTCGAATCCGTCGCTTCTTCTGCTGGACGAGCCGACCACGGCGCTCGACGCCACCATCGAGGCGGGCATCGTCGAGCTGATCGCGGAGATACGCCGGACATACGGAACGGCGCTGCTCTTCATTTCCCACAACCTGGGACTGATCCGCCAGGTCTGCGACCGCGTCGTGATCATGTACGCCGGCCAGGCGGTGGAAGACGGCGGCGTCGCCCAGGTCTTCGCCGCGCCGCGCCACCCGTACACCCGTGGCCTTTTCGGCTGCATGACCCTGCCCACCGCCGGCCGCGCCGCCAGGCCCCCGATCCCCATCCCCGGCCAGCCTCCGCCGCCCCGCCAGCGGCCCAGGGGGTGCACCTTCGCGCCCCGCTGCGGCCACTTCGTGGACGGGCTGTGCAACCGGGCCGAGGTGCCCATGGAGAAGGTGCCCGACGCCGGCCCCGGACACCATGTCCGCTGTCTGCGATGGCGCGATGCGGGCGCCGGCGAACGGGCCCGGCAGGCGGCGCCCCTGGCCACGCCGGGCGAAGAGATCCTGCGGGTGGAGGGGATGGGCAAGGACTACGTCGTCCATGACCGCGCCCTCGGGGCGCTCGTGCCGGGCGCCGGCGGGCGCCGGCTGAGGGCCAACGACGGCCTCACGTTTTCGGCGCGGCGCGGCGAGACCGTGGCCATCGTCGGCGAAACGGGGTGCGGCAAGTCGACCTTCGCCAAGGTGTTGATGGGCCTGGAAGCGGCGACCAGCGGCCGGGTGCGCTTCGACGGCGCGGACGTCGGCCGCGTGGCCGTGGACAAGCGCACCCGGCGGCAGCTTCGCGCCCTGCAGATGGTCTTCCAGGACCCCGACGGCACCCTCAATCCGAGCCTCAGCGTCGGCGCCCAGATCGGCCGGGCGGTCAAGACCCTCGGCGTCGAGACGGACAAGGCGGGAATCCGCCGGCGCGTGTTGCGGCTTCTCGACCTGGTCAAGCTGCCAAGCGAAATGGCCGCCTTCAAGCCGCGCCAGCTTTCCGGAGGCGAGAAGCAGCGCGTCGCCATCGCCCGCGCCTTCGCCGGCAACCCGGCGATGGTGGTCGCCGACGAGGCGTTGTCGGCCCTCGATGTCTCGGTCCAGGCGGCGATCCTGGAGCTGTTGACGGACATCCAGCGCACCCGCGGCACGACCCTGCTGTTTGTCACCCACGATCTCGGCGTGGTGCGCTACATCGCCCACCGGGTGGTCGTCATGTACCTGGGCCGGATCATGGAGCAGGGCTCGACGGACGAGGTCTTCGCGCCCCCCTACCACCCCTATACCGAAGCGCTGCTGGGGGCGGTGCCCATCGCCGACAAGGGGGTCGTCCACAGGCGCGTGGTCCTCAAGGGCGCCGTGCCCAGCGCCCTCGACCCGCCGTCCGGGTGCCCGTTCCACACCCGGTGTCCACGCAAGCTGGGCGCCGTCTGCGAGACCGAGACCCCGCCCGAGCGGATCGCCGGCGAGGGCCACGTCATCGCCTGCCACATCCCGCTCGAGGACCTCGCGGCCGTAGAACCGGTGATCAAGGGCGCGTCGTAATCCGCGTTTCAAGAGTCCGGCGCCGCGAAATTTCTGTTAAGGTGCTCAGACGTTTTTTTCAGGAAGGATTGTGGGCAGGGGAGGATCATGCGGATCATCGTCAACGGACAACAGGCCTTCGGAAAGGCCGTCCTCGAGGCATTGCTGGACAAGGGCGAAGAGGTGGTCGCCGTGTTCTCGGCGCCGGACAAGCCGGGGCGCAAGCCCGACCCGTTGAAGGAGTTCGCCCTGGCGCGGAACCTGCCGGTCCATCAGCCGCCGTCCTTCAAGGCGCCCGAGGTGCGCGAGCAGATCCAGGCCCTCAACCCCGATCTCGCGGTCATGGCCTTCGTCACCCTGCTGGTCCCCGAAGCGGTCCTCGACGCCCCCACCCACGGCACCATCCAGTACCACCCGTCGCTGCTGCCCCTCCACCGGGGCCCGAGCTCCATCAACTGGCCGATCATCTTCGGCGAGACCAGGACGGGCCTCAGTATTTTCTGGCCCGACGACGGGTTGGACACCGGCCCGATCCTGCTGCAGAAGGAGGTGGAGATAGGCGGCGACGACACCCTCGGCAGCATCTATTTCGACAAGCTGTTTCCGCTTGGGGTGGAGGCCATGCTGGAAGCCGTCGATCTGGTCCGCGACGGCGGCGCGCCGAAGGTTGCCCAGGACGACTCCGCAGCCACCTATGAAAGCTGGTGCCGGAAGGACGACGTCGGGATCGATTGGGAGAAGCCGGTCGCCGACGTCCATAACCTGATCCGCGGCGCCGACCCGCAGCCGGGGGCGTGGACCACCCACGCGGGCAGGACGGTGCAATTGTACGACGCGGCGAAGGTGGCCGGTGGCGGCGGCTCCCCCGGCGAGGTGACGGAGGTTGCCGGCGACGGGTTCACGGTCGCCGCCGGGGGCGGAGGGATTGTCGTCAAGCGGGTGCGCGCCGAGGGTGAAGGCAAGATCGCGGCGTCCGAGTT
>Ga0209997_10000833_pt1 | contig 10863 bp, 10 predicted proteins | sample CR04metaG_FD_182079 | JGI IMG/M metagenome (GOLD analysis project Ga0209997, IMG submission 182079) | Deep subsurface microbial communities from Mariana Trench to uncover new lineages of life (NeLLi) - CR04 metaG (SPAdes) (version 2) | ecosystem: Environmental > Aquatic > Marine > Ocean trench...
CACGATGATGTATTCCCGATCGCCTTTCGGGCTGGATTCGATCTCCACCCGGGCGCGCACCTTGATCTGGCCGCGGCCGCGATGGTAGGCCGCGCGCAGGCCGTTGGTGCCGTAGACCAGGCCGCGTGTCGGAAAGTCCGGACCGGGAACAATTTTAATGAGATCGTCGATCACGCAGTTGGGGTGATCGATCAAATGGAGGGCGGCGTCGATGATTTCCCGCAGGTTGTGCGGGGGGATGTTGGTTGCCATGCCGACGGCGATCCCGGAGGAACCGTTGACCAGCAGTTGTGGAAACGTCGCGGGCAACACCGTCGGCTCTTCGCGCGACTCGTCGTAATTGGGCGTAAACGCTACGGTATTCTTCTCCAGGTCTTCGAGCAACTCCTGGGTGATGGACTGCATGCGGATTTCAGTGTATCGCATGGCCGCAGCGGAATCGCCGTCGACCGAACCGAAATTGCCCTGGCCGTCGATCAGGGGATACCGCAGAGAGAAATCCTGCGCCATGCGCACCAAGGCATCGTACACGGCGGTATCGCCGTGCGGGTGAAATTTACCCAGCACTTCCCCGACGATGGCGGCGGATTTTTTGCGCGGCCGATTGAAGGTGTTGTTCTGCTCGTGCATGGCGTACAAAATCCGGCGATGCACCGGTTTGAGCCCGTCGCGCACGTCGGGCAGAGCGCGCCCTATGATGACGCTCATCGCGTAATCGAGATACGAAGTCCGCATCTCGTCTTCGATATTGATCAGCTCGATGATTTCGCTCATAGTGATTGGTGTCGGGCGGGGCGAAAGAAATTAAATATCCAGGTTTTTCACGTCCAGGGCGTGCTTCTGGATGAAAGCGCGCCGGGGCTCCACGGCATCCCCCATCAGCGTGGAAAACAAATCTTCCAGTTCGACAAAGTCGTCCGCGCGGACCTGGAGCAGAACGCGGGTTTCGGGATCCATCGTGGTTTCCCATAGCTGGTTCGGGTTCATCTCGCCCAGCCCTTTATACCGCTGGATCGCCAAGCCGGATTTGCCCGCTTCCATGATCGCAGCCAGCAGGGCTTCCTTGGAATCGATCTGAATCGAATCGTCTTTATGAACCAGGGTGAACGGCGGTTTGTCCAGGGTGGCCAGCGGCTGGTACAACTCGAACAGATTCTGAATCAGCGGCGATCCGATGAACTTGGAGTTGATTTTGACCTGAAAGTCCCGGCCCTGCCGATGCCCCGCCAAGGTGAATTCGTACAGTTCTTTTTCGGGATCATAATCGATGACCAGCTCGACATCCTTGATGAGCGGATCGATCTCGATTTTATCCTGACCGTGATCGGTTTCGGCAACATAGACGTTTTCTTCCCAAGGCTTCATGTCGACGCCGAACGCTTTAAACGCTTTCGTCTCCTCAGCACTTAGCTTCTGCCCGTTTTTCAGGACCAGCGGAATATTTTTCAGGTTGTCCCGGATGCCGAATTTGTCTTTCTCGGTCTTGGCGATGAGATGGTTCATCAGGCCGGAAATCAGGGCCAGCGTCTGATCGAGGGTTTTGAAACTGTCCTGTTCGAGCTCCAGGTTGACCAGAGCGTTTAATAATTCCGTCGGGATATTGTTTTTCGCCACGGTGTTGCAATAGTCCCGAAACCGAATCAGGTGGTTGATAAAGTCTACCAGCTTTTTGCCGGATATCGCCGGGCCCTTATTCTCGATCAAAACTTCCTGCTTGTCGGTGCCCTGTTCCACGAGTACCTGCGATAGCCCCTTTTCATCCTTTACATATCTTTCCGATTTACCCTTTTTCACTTTGAACAACGGCGGTTGGGCAATGTAGAGATAGCCCCGCTCAATCACCGGCAGCATCTGCCGGAAGAAGAAGGTCAACAGCAGAGTGCGGATATGAGAGCCATCGACATCGGCATCGGTCATGATAATGATTTTGTGGTAACGGATTTTCTCGATATTGAAATCGGTTTTCCCGATGCCGGTACCCAGGGCGGTGATCAGGGCACGAATCTCGTCACTGCTGATCATTTTGTCGTAGCGCGCTTTTTCAACGTTCAGGATTTTCCCTTTGAGCGGCAGGATGGCCTGGTTCTTCCGGTTGCGACCCTGTTTGGCGGAGCCGCCGGCAGAATCTCCCTCGACAATATACAATTCAGAGAGGGCGGGATCTTTCTCGGAGCAATCGGCCAGCTTGCCCGGCAGGGAGCTGATTTCCAGCGCACTCTTGCGGCGCACCAGGTCCTTGGCCTTCTTGGCCGCTTCCCGCGCCTGTGCCGCGCTGATGGCTTTGCCAACGATGCCCTTAGCGAGAGCTGGCTCCTCCTCGAAGACCCGGCCCAGTTTTTCGTTGACGATCTGCTCGACCATGCCTTTAACTTCGCTGTTGCCAAGCCTGCCTTTGGTCTGGCCTTCGAATTGCGGCTCAGGAATCTTGATACTCAACACCGCCACCAGTCCCTCTCGTACGTCGTCGCCGGAAAGGGAAACCCCTGTATTTTTCAAATAGCCGTTCTGCACGGCATAGCTGTTGATGGTACGGGTCAACGCTGAGCGATAGCCGCTGAGATGGGTGCCGCCGTCTTTGGTGTTCACGTTGTTGACAAAGGTAAAAATTTCATCGGTATAGGTGTCGTTGTACTGCATCGACAACTCTAGGGTAAAATCTCCTCTTTCGCGGGTGATGTAAATCGGGTTGGGATGAATAACCTTTTTGTTTTTATTAATATGCTCCACAAAGGACACAATGCCGCCTTCATACAGAAAATCATGGCTGCGACCGTCACGCTCGTCGTGGATGTGGATTTTAAGACCCTTATTGAGAAAGGACAACTCCCGCAAACGGTTGGAGAGAACATCAAAGCTGAAGTTGATCTCTGAAAAAATATCACCGTCGGGTTTGAACACAATCCGCGTACCGGTAGTGTTGGTTTTACCCACCACTTCCAGCGGGAACAAGGATTTGCCCCGCTCATATTTCTGCCGGTACACTTGGTTGTCGCGTTTGATTTCCAAATCCAGGGTCTCCGACAAGGCATTGACCACCGAAACGCCGACACCATGGAGCCCCGCCGAAACCTTGTAAGTGTCCTGGTCGAATTTACCGCCGGCATGAAGGACGGTCAACACCACCTCGGCGGCAGAAATCTTTTTTTCCTTATGAATGTCCACCGGGATCCCCCGGCCGTTGTCGGATACCGTCACACTATCGTCGATATGCAGAACAACCTCGATCTCGGTGCAAAATCCGCCGATCGCTTCGTCCACGCTGTTGTCGACCAATTCGTAAACTAGGTGATGGAGTCCGTCCTGATTGGTGCCGCCGATGTACATGGCAGGACGCTTCCGGACCGCTTCCAGACCTTCCAGAATTTTGATTTTGGAGGAGTCGTAAACTTTTTTTTGAGCGCTTTCCATCTAATCCAATAAATTAAAAATTAAGAGTTAAAATCTTGTAGAAGTAGTAGGGACTGTGTAAATGTGGGAAAGCCATCTAAATCATTAAAAATAAAGATAAAACTGACCGAGTAACCTATGCGTTTTATGGCTTTCACCGTGGATAGGTGGGGATAGTTTCTAACGCGGTTTATTATACCTTAATTTGGATGTTTTTATCATAGTTATTGCACAGGTTTTTTACAGCTTATCCATTTTCAATCAGTTTTATTATCTCTTGAGCCCGGTTCCCTATTTCTTTGTTTTCCTTGATTAAACCGGCTACCTTACGGTAAGAGAAAATGACCGTGGTGTGGTCTTTGCCGCCGAACTGGCGACCGATTTCGGGGAGCGATGCCTGGGTGTATTCGCGACAAATATACATGGCAATTTGACGCGGCACGGAGATGTCCCGGGAACGCTTTTTTGATTTCAAATCCGCAACCCTCAGTTGGTGATATTGGGCCACGACTTTCTGAATATTGGGGATGGTGAAATGGCGGTTTTTGTCGATAGTGAAATCTTTAAGCACCTCCTGCGCCAGCTCAAGGTTGATCTCCTTGCGGGTGAACGACGCATAGGCGATGAGCCGCAATAACAGGCCTTCCAGTTCCCGGATGTTGGATTTGATGTTGTTAGCCAGAAACATGGCGACATCTTGGGGGAGACCTTTCTGGTGAATTTCAGCCTTTTGGTACAGGATGGCTATTTTGGTTTCCAGATCCGGCGGCATGAGGTCGGTGATCAACCCGCTTTCGAATCGCGACCGGAGCCGCTCCTCGATATTTTGCAGGTCCTTGGGATAGCGGTCACTGGAAATGATGATCTGCTTGTGATAATCGTACAGGGAATTGAAAGTGTAAAAGAATTCCTCCTGGGTGCGCTCTTTCCCGGCGATGAATTGAATATCGTCCACCAGAAGAACATCCAGGGGCCGATAGCGTTCGCGAAAATTCTGCATACGGTCTTTTTTGATGGATTCGATCAAATCCACCGTGAAACTTTCCGCGGAAATGTATCGTACCCGGGCCTCTGGATTGTTTTTGACAATGGCATTGCCGATGGCGTGGAGCAGATGGGTTTTGCCCAGTCCGACCGCCCCGTATAAAAATAATGGGTTGTAATTGTGTGCCGGGTTGCCTGCTACGGCTTGGCAGGCGGCATGCGCGAACTGGTTGTTGGGGCCCACCACGAAATTTTCGAAAACATATTTTGGATTCAAAAACCCTTGGTGAAACAGCGGCGTGGGTGGCAACGGGCTCCGGGTTTGTTGCGGCTCCTGAATGTCCGCGGAGGCCTCTGAACCTGCGCCTTCCGGGTTGACCCTGAAACGGATCTCCAGTTTTTCGTCAGACACTTTTTCCAGAGCGTTCTGAATCAGATCTAGATAATTTGCAACCAAACATTTTTCGTAGAAACGATTGGGAACCGCGATGGTCAACGCCTCTTTATCTTTGGAACAGGGGTACGTCGGGGTAAACCAGGTATTGAAAATTTCCGGAAGGACTCTTTTCTCTATCTCATCGAGACAATTCTTCCAAAGAACCTCCATAAGAGTCCTCCCGCAACGAATCTGGCGTGAAATTTAAAAATATATCAGGTGGGAAGACCGCAATATAGTCAACCGCCGAATTGAAATCAACCCTAAAAGAAAACAAAAATGTAACCGGTGTTCTAAGTAAAGCAATAACATGATTTTCGCGTTCCAAACTTTTTTTAAAAATTTCCCCCGCCCCTTTCCATTTTTCAACCGTTGTCCTTACCTCATTTTTTGTATTGGCAATACTTTTAAAACCAAACGGTTATGAGACGCACACCTTGTTTGGTTTGATAACTTACAGAAACCCGTAAACGCGGGCGGTGCATTCAGGTGGGAATGTGCCTCAAGGGTTTGAACGAAACTCTTCGATTTTAAAAGCACAAAAATTTATCAATGATTGCGGTGGCAACCGCCAACGTTCCCACCCGCCTTCGTGCGCAGAAGGCGCGATCCCCTTCCTCCCGGGACGGACCGTTCGAACCGGTCCGTCCCCACCCGCCTTTTTGGTTATAGGAAAAACTTTCTTCGGAGATGACTATGTATTGGCTGAAAGGAAAAAAGACTTACCTCATTGCGGGGTTGATGGTTCTGGTGTCCATGCTTCACTTGGTCTTCGGCGACATGAGCCTCGCGGAATTCGTCACCAGCGAGCATGTGAATACTCTTTTTGAGGGTATCGGCCTGGGAACTCTGCGGGCCGGTATCTCTAAAAAACCGATCCGTTAGCCGGTGCAATGCAAACCTTCAACGGAGAGGAGTCGGCATGACATCTCAATGGACCCGCCTGGCTTTCACGATAGGGATCGCGGCCCTCGGTATGTGGATTCCCGTGTCCTCCGTGGCCGGGTTTGGAGTGGTTCTACAGCCCCCGATGCGCGCCGCCTGTAGCCTCAGCCTGAACGACACCACCCCCATTATCGAGGAAGTCGGGGTCGCCGACAGGACCGGGACCGCTTCCATCGTTTCGGCGTCGAGCATTTCCGCTGACGGCATGTGGTTTCGGATCAATGGCTTCACCGGGGCCACGGCCGGCAACCCGGCCATCTCGAAGGAAGACGCAATATTAACCTGTGACGCGGAGCTCTGACCATGAAACGATTTTTATTCACGCTGGTTTTTTGTTTGTGGACGGCCACCGCCTCGGCGTCGCACCTGATTGCGTCGGCCAAGTTTGTCGATGGAGGATCAATCCAGGTGGTGATGAACGACGGCCAGATATTGATCGTGCCGGACGACTTGGCCAACCGCCACCGCAGGGCGTTGCAGAAATGGGTGAACAGCGGGAATACCATTGCTCCTGCCGATCCCGCTCCCGAGCCGACCCGCCAGGAAAAAATCCGGAGGGATCCGTCTTATCCGTCGGCAGATGAATTCATGGAAGCGCAGATCCACTGCCGTTACGATTCGGATTGCTCTGCACTCGATGCCCTTTACTCCCGAATCAAACGGCTGGAGAGTCAATATCCCTAAACCATCGCCCTTTCGCGCACCCCGGGTTATCGGGATTGGGCGGTATCAATGATTTTCTGGATGGTCTGGTGGATGGATTTGATATCGATCGGTTTGGTGATGAAACCGTCCATACCGACGACCAGACAGGAGGTTCTTTCCGTTTCTTCGTCGTGGGCGGTCATCGCAATAATGGGCGTGTAGGGCGGAGTGTCAATGGCGGCGGCCTTTTCCTTCGCCCGGATTTGCCGGGCGGCTTCGATGCCGCTCATCACCGGCATTTCCAGGTCCATGAGAATAACGTCGAACACGTTCTCCAGAAAACGGTCCACCGCCTCCTGGCCGTTTTCGGCGGTGACGACTTCATGGCCTCTTTTAGTCAACAGGCGGACGGCCAAATCCAGATTGGCAGGATTGTCATCCGCCAGGAGAATTTTGTAGGTTACGGTGGGCATTATAAATCCTTCCATGCGCCAATAATTTTGCCGACGATGGGTTGCGGGTTTTCGTTCAAATAAATGATTTGTACTTCGGCATTCGGGTTAAGGGGTCGCAGGATGAGCAGATCGTTTTTCCGCTCCAGGAATTTCGCGGTGAGACCCCCCTCATGATATATGGCAAATATCTTGTTTTTGACAATTTTTTTGTCGTCCCGGTCGATAACCACAATGTCGCCGGGGTGGAGCATGGGCTCCATGGAATGCCCGTCTACCCGGCTGGCCACCAGGTTGGACCGTTTGCCGGCGGCCCGAATGTGCAGGAGGACAAAATCTTCAATACTTTCCTGGGGAATAATTGGTTGGCCGGCGGCGATGGCCGCTTCCGTCAGCGGCACGGAGACAAAATCCTCCCCGGAAATTTGAGGGGTTTTCTGGGTGCTGGTGGTCTGGAAAATCTTGAGCTGGGGGCTGTGGACCAGCAAAGGCCCGGCATCGGTGAGCAACTCGCACGGGTGAACCTGCAGAATTTGGCTGAATTTCTGGATCAGGTCGGTGGAAAACCGAAATTTTCCCTGTTCGTACATTTTCAGAACCTGGGGTGCCAGAGACAATTTCACGCTCAATTCTTCCTGGGACCAGCCCCGTGAAATTCGGGAAACCTTTATTTTCCTGGCAATGATCTGATTCAAAGTGGAGGAAGATTCGGTCCCGGAGATCAACCATTGGAGATCCATATGAAAATATTCGGCGATTTTGGAAAGCGATTCGGAATCGGGCAACCCGTTGCGCTGAATACATTTTTTTGTGTTTTCATAACTCAATCCCACCTTCTGGCAAAACTCCGCCAGGGACTGACCGGCCTGCAGTGCCAGTACTCGATTTAAAATTTCATTGATTTTAGACTTTGGCATACCAAATAAATGTTGACAAATAGGGACAAATAGGGACAAATATCCCATATTATAACACTAGTGGGGAAATAAGTCCCCTGTTTTTAAGACACTGTTTTTAAAAGAGTTTTCAGCTTACAAGAAAAACGCCGAGTTCTTGCCCTTGGGTTTATCTTTCAAGCATCGCATAAAGAATTCCGTATGCCAATAGGTTTATAGTCGTTTGATCAAAAAAATGCAAGTGGTGGGTGGGCTGGGAGTCGTTTGTCCATAAACGGCAAATGGGATCGGCTGGTGATGTTGAGTGTATAAATTGTATGGGAGATTTTGATGAAAAAATTGCGATTGGTGAGGACCCCTGTCAAAAAAACCGGCCCGGGTCTGGTTCAATGCCCGGTGGTAATGTTTTCTCTGGCTAACGGCGAGATGACTAAACGCGGGTGCGGCCGGAAGGGCATGTCGGAATTTGATGGGGGTTTGCGATGTTTGTATTGCGGGAATTATATATACAAGAAATCGCCTAGTCTGGAATCGATGTGGTTCCATTTCCGCTGGGCGCGGGAGTTTTGGAGGATTCACAACGAACAGGGCCTGGATTTTGTAAATGGGATCCCGGTCACCGGCCGGGCCGAAACCCTGCCTGCCTCCTGTCTGCCGGACTTGGCCGAGTCCCAGCCACCCCGGTGGTTTGCTTACTTTCTGAAGTACAACGACCGGGAATTCCGGGAGTACCTCTTCAATTCTAAAACCGGTTGAGACGGATGATGCCTTCCCTTAACAATCAGGAAGCGGCCTGCGACGTTCAATCTCTGTCCCCGAAAACCTGTATAGGAGAGGTGACCGAGGTGGAGCTGGTGCCGGTGGATTCTCCGGACGGGAATTTATTTCCTCCCCGGTTGCGCCTATGTCAGTACCACCATCAACTAGAGTTGATGGTCTGGGGGATCCGCACGTTTTTTGAACGGTATCCCCTGTCCGCTGCAGGCATCCGGGAGATGGCCCATCCGGATAAAGAGCAGTCGGGCCATGCGGCGGACTGGCAGGCGGCCTTGGCGCCTATACCGGACGATTCGCGTTTGTATTTCTGTCTGCCGGACGATCTGGAATTCTGGTTGAACCGTTTGACGGCGGACCCGGCGGACCGCGGGTATCACCTCCGGCCCGAGTACGATCACCTGAAAGATATTTCGATCGATCTGGGCCAGATCCGTCTGACGGACAAACAGCTGATGGCGGTATGCATGGTGTTTTACGGCGGCGTCAAAAAGAAACGCGCCGCCCAGGCCATGAACATCACCAGCCAGGCGTTGTCCGACCATATCAAGGCCGCCCTCAAAAAAATCGAGGACAACATCGCCCGCCATTAACCATGGTGAATTAACCGGGGAAAGGCCAGGGGGGAGGGGTGTCGAGGTGGACGATCCCGTTTTTTCCGAGGCGTTGCCATACCGGGTGGTCGGGGGCGCTGTCCCGGCTGCGTATGAATAGTTTGGAGATGGGGTCCTGATAAATCTTCACCCAGCCTGGCATGCTTTCCATCAGCTTGTGCGGCGCCTCGAATTTTTTGGTCAGCACCAGGAAGGTGGGGAAATCATTAAGCAACGCCAGTCCCTCCGGCTTGCCGTAGGCGAAGGCCCGGTTCATCTCGATGATGGTTTCCGGATACACGGTACGGAACCGGCCGTCGATCGATACCCGGGAGCCGGGCGACTTCCAGATCATGTATTCCCCCCAGTCGAACGGCACCACCAGGTTGCCCTCGATGTGATTGGCCGTCATGAACTGCGCGGCGTAGGCCGGATACACGTGCGGGTCCACGCGGATTTTAAAATCATCGTCGGCGTGCAGGTTTATTTGCAACCCGAATAGAAAGGCAGTGAAGAGGCCCAGGGCGCCCTGCACGGCCCAGTGAAAATGCGGGCTCAGCCGGTCGTAATAGGTTTTGAGGTCCCATTGGAGCCAGCGCCCGTACTGCAACAGCAGGTAAGGCGCCAGCAGAATCGCCGCCAGCACCGTGTGGCGTTGATGCCGGATGCCGTAAACGATCGCCAGCACAATGATCAGAATTTCCCAGACGCGTTTTTTGTTCGGCAGAAAAAAGCTTCCCGCAAACAGCAATACCAGAATCTTGAACTGCCAGTGGCTGGCATCGAACCATCCCACCGGTGCCCATTCGCTGATGGTCCGCGGCGTTCCGAGCGAGTGGATGAAAAACAGCCAAAGGTGATATCCGTAAGGATTGATCAGCACCGCTCCGCAGGACAGCAGAAAATATTTCAGGAGCAAGCCACCCTTGGCTTCACCGGTCTTACGGCATCGAATGAATTCCACCACGGTGACCGCGCCGAATATACCCAGCCCGGCCACTACGCCGCCGTGGCTGTTGACCCACACCAGCATGAGGAGCGGCGTCCATTTGAGGATGCGGTGATTGCCATCGAAGAATTTCTGGAAAATATAAACCAGCAGGGTCAGGCCCAGAAAGGTAGCCAGATGTGGACGCGTCATGAATCCCGGTGCCATCACTGGAATGATGAGCGCGAACAGAATCAGGTAAACGGTATGATTGCCGGCTCGCGCAAAATATATCGAAGAGAGCAGGTGGACGATGAAAATTCCCAACAGGGCTTTGAACAGGAGCAGGCCGGTGGAGTCGAGCGTTATATAAATCAGGTAAAACGCCACCTCCATGAGCCATTCGTGATTGATCCAGCGCTGTCCCTCGGCGGTATAGGAAAACGGATCGGTGTCGTGCACTCGGCCCTGTTCCCAGATGTCCTGGCCGAAGCGGATATGGCCCCATAAATCCGGGTCCGCCGTGAGATAGGAAAATTGAGTGAAGGCGAGCACGATCACCAGGATGCGGATCACGATATGGAATCCGTCCCGGGGGTGGGCCGGCGACAAGGTATTGGAATCGTTGTCAGTCACTCTACTTAATTTATGGGACGAAGCCGCCGGGGACAAGCAAAAAGTGACCGGCCCGGTCAGCAAAATCGCCGGGGTTGGGGCTTTGCTTTTAAAAAAGGGAATGCGATAATAGGCCCCGTTTTAAAAATCCCGTGATCAAGGAGACCTCGTGAACATTATCGTCTGCGTCAAACAGGTGATCGATACC
>Ga0209997_10000839_pt1 | contig 10837 bp, 8 predicted proteins | sample CR04metaG_FD_182079 | JGI IMG/M metagenome (GOLD analysis project Ga0209997, IMG submission 182079) | Deep subsurface microbial communities from Mariana Trench to uncover new lineages of life (NeLLi) - CR04 metaG (SPAdes) (version 2) | ecosystem: Environmental > Aquatic > Marine > Ocean trench >...
AAGACAAAGGCATTGCGGTGATCATGGAACGAATCGATGGCGACCGTGAAGCTGTCATCGTTGTCAAGAGGGCTGTCTCTCTGCAAGTCGCTGGCCCGAATCTGAAGCGGTTCGCTGTCCAGAAGTTCGACGCCGATATAAAGGTGAGTTTGATCATACAGAATGTAGACTGAAGTTCGTTCGGTCGCTGCCTCTCCCTCCACAGGCTCCTTCTGATAGAATTCCGACGCTCCAGTAACGTTCTGCCACACGGCATCATCCAGCCGACCGTCGATGGCGGGAGCTTCCTCCACCCTTTTGGCTCTCATGACAGGTCGGTCTTCAGTGGGCGAGGTCTGCGCAAACACTGCCTGGGAGAAAAACAGGAGGCCCAGCAGGAGAAAGGTTCCTCTACGATTTGTCGCAGCTTCAGAGCAGAAAAGAATCACGATAGCGCATTATAGAACAGCTCCCCTATCTGGCGTGACTTTTTGCATCCTTTTCATGGACATTCTACAATGGCTATTGACACGAACTATTGACCAAGCGAGGCATCAACCATGCGTAAAACACTATCCATTTGCTTGTTAACCGGATCGTTTCTGGCCCTGAGCTGCGGTTACCTATCCGAAACCGGTGGGGGTGGGTCATCCACGGACCTGCAACCTCGCGGTCCGGTCTCGCTCGACAAGAACGATTATCCCGTCTTTCCCGATGCCGACGCGGGGGCCGATCCTTCAGTTTCTGCCGAGGATGGGGGAAAGGGATTCACCGGAGAAGGATGGGAAACCAATACCGATTTTGACTTTATCGGGGATCCTCGGGCTGTGAAGGGAGGACTGCTTCGAGAAGCCATGTCCGATTTTCCCGGTACGCTGCGGATCGTCGGTCCGGAATCCAATACGATGCTCAACTCGATGCTGGGAGGAATCGTTTACGAGACCCTCTTGAGCCTGCACCCCACCACCCTCGAATACATTCCCGCCCTGGCCACCCACTGGAAAATCTCCCCCGACAAAGTAACCTATCGCTTCCGAATCAACCCCAATGCCCGCTGGGCCGATGGTCAACCGGTCACGGCAGAGGACGTCGTTGCCTCCTGGAACTTCCACATGGATGAGGGATTACAGGCCCCGTTTTCCCGCATGACCTGGAGCAAGTTCGCACAACCCTTCGCCGAGAGCAAATATATTGTTCGGGTCCAAAGCACCAAGGTGAACTGGCGCAACTTCCTCTATTTTTCAGGGTCGCTGCCTATCTTGCCGGCCCATCTCCTCAAAAATGTGGCTGGAGACACATACATCCGTGATTACAACTTCAAGATGATGATGGGGAGTGGCCCTTACGCCGTTCAGGAACAGGATATCAACAAGGGAAACTCCATCACCATTCGTAAGCGCAATGACTATTGGGCCGAGACCCATCGTCGAAATGTAGGCCTGAATAACTTTGAGCAGATCATAGAAATCGTGGTGCGAGACCGTAACCTCGAGTTTGAGATGTTCAAGAAGGGCGATCTCGACTATTACTTCGTCAACCGTGCTCAAATGTGGGTGGAAGAGCTGGATTTCGATCGGATCCAACGGGGTCTCATTCAAAAACGGAAGATCTTCAATCACTCGCCGAACGGAGTCCAGGGCCTTGCCTTCAATATGCGAAGAGTACCGTTCGATGACACCCGGGTGCGAAAGGCCCTCTTTCACCTGCTCAATCGGGAACAGCTGATCGAAAAACTCATGTACAACCAGTACCAGCTTCAGCATTCCTACTATACCGGCAGCGTTTATGAAAACCCCGATAATCCGAAGATCTCATACGATCCGGGCCTGGCCTTGGAAATCCTGGCTGAAGCGGGCTGGAAGAATCGGGACGAGAGAGGGCGGCTGGTGAAGCGGGGCAAACCATTTGAATTGGAAATTCTGTATTCCGCCAAAGCCTCGGAAAGGATCTTGACCGTCTATCAGGAAGACCTGCGCAAAGTGGGAATCAACCTCAATCTGCGGCTGGTGACACCGGAAACCCTGTTCAAGCTCGTCATGGAGCGACAATTTGATATCGTCTCGATGGGATGGGGCGGGTTGTTGTTCCCGAACCCGGAGAATTCATACCATTCCACAATGGCCGATGTGAACAATACCAACAATATCACGGGGATTAAGAATCGCAGAATCGATGAAATAACCGACGCCTATGACAGCATGTTCGAACTGGATGAGCGCATCGCCGCCATTCAGGAAATCGATGGCATCCTGACAAATCTCTACCTCTATATTCTGGAATGGACGGCCCCCTATACGCGAATCGCGTACTGGAACAAGTTCGGACACCCGATCGGATACATTTCCAGGGTCGGGGACCACACGGACCTCCCCTCCATGTGGTGGATCGATCCAGAAAGATCACAAAGGCTGGATGAGGCCCGGGGCGATTCAACCATTCAATTGAACGTGGGCCAGAGTGAAGATCGGTACTGGTTGCAGTTCGACAAAGTGGAGCAGCAGGCGCCCTCCCCTTAGAACACCATGACCGCCTACTTCATCCGCCGGTTCCTGCTGATCATACCCACCTTCCTCGGCATCACCCTGGCTGTCTTCCTGATCATGCAGTTTGTCCCGGGCGGCCCCATTGAGCGTCAGATCATGAGTTACCAGATGGCGTTGGCTCAGGAGGGCGGAGCCGGCGGGAACGCGCTGAGACTGGATTCCAATATTCCTGAAGCGGCGATGGAGGAGATGAAGCGCTACTACGGGTTCGACAAGCCCGTCCATATTCGTTATGCCCAGTGGCTCTGGAACGTAATGCAACTCAATCTGGGTCGATCCTACATCTACCAGGAGCCGGTCTGGGATGTCATCAAATCACGCTTTCCCGTCTCTATCTTCCTGGGCCTCACCGGTTTTTTGCTGAGCTACCTGGTGTGCGTGCCGCTGGGGGTGTTCAAGGCCATTCGACACGGATCGCGCTTCGATTTCACCAGCAGCTTCATTGTATTTCTCGGCTACTCGATCCCCGGATGGGCGCTGGGAACCGCCTTACTGGTGGTGCTGGGAGGAGGCAGCTTCTGGAACCTCTTTCCTCTGGGCGGATTCCGACCCATCCAGTGGGAATTTCTTAATTTCGGACAGAAGATCGTGGCCCAGCTCCATCACATGTTCCTTCCCGTGGTCTGCTATATGATCGGCTCGTTTGCCACCCTCACCATCCTGACCAAGAACTCGCTGATGGAGAATCTGGGACAGGATTACGTCCGCACCGCCTTCGCCAAGGGCCTGAGTGAGCGGCGGGTCATCTTTTTGCATGCCCTGCGGAATTCCCTGATCCCCATCGTCACCGGTCTGGGACATTTCTTCAGCCTGATTCTGGCCGGCTCCTTTCTGATCGAGAAGGTATTTAATATCGACGGCATGGGCTATCTGGGATATACCTCGATCCTGCAAAGAGACTACCCGGTGGCTCTGGGAATCGTGGTCATTTCCAGTCTCCTCATGCTGATGGGCAACATTATCTCGGACATCATTTACGTGTTTGTCGACCCACGGATACGGTTTCGATAATGAACCAGGTCCCACCCCCTTCCCTGTCCATCTTCCGCAAGCGTTGGCGCAAGTTTCGGAGCCTCAAGCGAGGCTACTACTCGTTTCTGGCTATCCTGGTAGTCTACCTGGTCTCCTTCCTGCTGCCCCTACTGGTCAGCAACCAGCCGCTCGTGGTCCGTTATCAAGGCCAATACTATTTCCCCAAGCTGCGCTTCCACAGCCCGGCCGATTTCGGGCTGGAGGCCTTCGGCGAACCCGATTACCGGAAGATGAAGGAACAATTTGCCGCTGAAAAAGAGGCCAACTGGGTCCTTCTACCTCCTTACCCCTACAGCCCCAGCGAATCCCTTCTCGAGTTGGAGGGTGTCCCTCCCCACCCGCCTTCCCTGGAGCATCCCTTCGGAACCGACGATCGAGGCCGGGACGTCTTCGCCAGGCTCGCCTATGGCTTCAATATCTCGATGACCTTTGCCCTGCTGGTTCTCATTTTGAGCTTTACGCTGGGGATTGCCGTGGGTGGTCTGATTGGATATTACGGCGGAAAGTTGGACATTCTGGGACAGCGGTTTGTCGAAATCTGGTCCTCTCTGCCCTTTCTCTACACCATCATGATTGTCAGCTCGATCGTGGTGCCCATCTATCTGCCCGGAAGGAGTCAGCTGGTGCAGCCATCCTTCTGGCTTTTGATCTTCATTATGTCCGCATTTGGCTGGATGGGAATCACCTATTACATCCGCGGCGAGTTCTACCGTGAAAAGGCCAAAGACTATGTGGGGGCTGCTATTGCCATGGGGGCGTCGGACGGGAGCATCATGTTCAAGCATATTTTGCCCAACGCCATCAATCCGGTGGTTTCCTTCGCCCCCTTTGCCATCGTGGGTAATATCGGAGCGCTGGTGGCCCTGGACTTTCTGGGATTCGGCCTGCCCGCCCCCACTCCCAGCTGGGGTGAGCTGATTGGACAGGGCATGAGTTTTCTGACCAAGTGGTGGCTGGTCTTTTTCCCGTTGGCCGCCCTCTTTCTGACCTTGCTCCTCATCGTCTTGATCGGCGAGGCGATTCGTGAAGCCTTCGACCCCAAGGAGTTTTCCAGATTGCGATAAGGATATGCCAGGGTTCTTCAAAGGTGTTCTCATAAACCAACAGAAGTACGAAGAAACGACAGCACGACAGCACGACAGCACGACAGCGCGAGGGCGCCACCATGCCTGAGAAATTACTGCAGATCCAGGGTCTCAAGACCCACTTCAAAACCGAATCCGGCATCGCCGAAGCGGTCGACGGGGTCGATCTGGATATTTACGCCGGAGAGGTGCTGGGCCTGGTGGGTGAATCGGGCGCGGGAAAGAGTGTCACGGCCCTGAGCATTCTGCGTCTGATTCCCAACCCTCCGGGAGAGATCGTAGCCGGCTCGATCCTGTTTCGGGGACAGGACCTGCTGAAACTCTCCTGGCAGGAGATGCGAAAAATCCGGGGTAAAGAGATCAGCATGATCTTCCAGGAACCGATGACCTCCTTGAATCCGGTCTTCACCATCGGAATGCAGTTATCCGAAGTGGTCTTGGAACACGAGGGGTGTTCCAAGCAGGAGGCATTCGACCGAAGTGTTGAGATGCTCAAGCTGGTGGGAATCCCGGAGCCGGCCCTGCGCATGTCCGAGTACCCCCACCAGTTCTCGGGAGGAATGCGACAGCGCGTCATGATCGCCATGGCGCTGGCCTGCAACCCCTCACTCCTGATTGCCGATGAGCCCACCACTGCCCTGGATGTCACCATACAGGCTCAAATACTGGAATTGATGCTGGGAATCAAAGAACAGCGAGAGGATGCGGCAATCCTGTTGATCACCCACAACCTGGCGGTGGTGGCGGAAACGTGCGACCGTGTGGCGGTGATGTATGGCGGCCGGATTCAGGAGATTGCTCCAGTTATAGAACTGTTCAAAAACCCACAGCATCCTTATACCCGAGGGCTGCTGGCCTCCTTACCCAGCCTGGATGGAGAGAAAGCCGAGCGGCTTCCAGCCATCCCCGGCAATGTCCCCAATATTCAGGATCTGCCGGTGGGCTGCAAATTTGTGACCCGATGTCAGGAAAAGCTTGATCACTGTGAATTGACCGAACCCCAATTGCTGGAAATCTCCCCCCGGCACTGGGTGCGCTGTCACCTTATGGACGAGGGCAGGCCCTAATGGAGAAGATTCTCGAAGTCAAAGATCTGCGGGTCCGCTTTCCCGTCTTCGGCGGGGTCTTCCTGCGTAAGATTGCCGAGGTGAAGGCGGTCGACGGAATGAGCTTCGATCTGTTCAAAGGCGAAACGCTGGGCCTGGTCGGCGAGTCGGGCTGCGGTAAGAGCACGGTAGGACGCGCCATCGTCAACATCCTGCGCGCCATGAATTACGGTGTGGAGATTTCCGGGCAGGTGCTCTACCACGACTCGGGGCAGACGGTAGACCTAAACCAGCTGAGCCGGTCGCAGATGCGTCCCTACCGCTCTGCCATCCAAATGATCTTCCAGGATCCCTATTCTTCGCTCAACCCCCGTATGACGGTCCGCCAGATCGTGGAGGAACCTCTCAAGATCCATGGCAACTATTCCAAGAGTGAACGTCGGGATCGGGTGGTTTGGCTGCTGGAAAAGGTGGGTCTTACCAGCCGGCACGCCGCTCAGTACCCTCATGAATTTTCCGGTGGCCAGCGCCAGCGTATCGGCATCGCTCGAGCTTTGTCGACCAATCCCAAGATTGTCATTGCCGACGAGCCGGTCAGCGCACTGGATGTATCCATTCAAGCCCAGGTGATAAACCTGATGCAGGACCTGCAGGAAGAGTTCAACCTTTCTTATATCTTCATCGCCCACGATCTCTCGGTAGTCCGCCACATTTCCGATCGAATCGCCGTGATGTATCTGGGAAACATCGTCGAGCTGGGACCGGGCGAGAGTGTTTACAAAAACCCCATCCATCCCTACTCCCGAGCCCTGCTTTCGGCCGTCCCCCGTCCCGACCCTACGGCCACCCATGAGGAAAGAATCCGCCTGGTCGGGGACGTCCCCAATCCCATCCGAAAACCCTCCGGATGCAGCTTTCATACCCGCTGTCCCATTGTCCGTCCGTCCTGCTCGGAAGAAGAGCCAGCTCTGGAAATAAGGGAAGATCGGTCTGTGGCGTGCCCGTTCAGCTGACAATATCAGCTGAAGGCACACAGACAACAGACCGCATACCAGATAACACTGACATCTTCACTCTCCGCCCGTTGCCTTCCTGTAAACACTCGTTTACGTTTCGGTCGACTTACTAGCCCTCTGCAGGGTCCTGTTCACTTCTTCGAAAGCCCTATCAGGACTGGCTTTCTAAAAAAAGATGGGTGCTTTTCACCCATTGGAACGGAACTTGCTTTTCTTTGTGGCATGTCGAATAAATATTTAGTTCTAGCTGATATCGAAGGTGAAGTTAAGTTCCTGTGCATGAGGTCAAATGGATCCGCAGAAGAAGTGGAACAACTCTGTCACGAGATGACAGAAAAGCTGTTCTCGAATCAGAAGGTAGGCAAGCTTTGGGTCGAGCCATGGCCCTTGGGCGGCATGACCCATCAACCTCCTCTTACGGGTTCCATTGAGCCGTTCTTGACCAGACGGGCCAGTTAGTTTCTGAAGGACTTCACTTCAGCAATCTACTTTTTCCGGGTCTAATCCTCGATAGCAAACCGATCACTTGCATCTCGACGGGTTAATCCCCAACCAAACCGATAGTTCAGCGGGTAGGAGCAAAATGGGCAACACACTTATGATCATTTCGCGCATCAAAGGAGGACTGCTGCTTGGTGGCTTTGGATTTTCCCTTTGGGAAGGTGCATTTGCACCGATGGACTGGGCAGTGCACTTCCTGGCAGCAATCTCTCCAACCTTCAGAGACGCCGTCTACCGAGAGGCGACCAAAGGCTTCGATTTGATGCACTCAGCCGCAAGTTTCACAATCTTGGCACTGACGGTTGTGGCGATCGGCTATGTCAGTCTCTGGGGAGCCAACTACCTTCTAAAAAAGTTCAGCCCCGAGGAACAGACTGAAACCCTTTTCCAATTCGCCAAACATCACATCATTTTCAATGCCGTTGCCATCATGATCATCCTGAGCAGTTTGATCGTGAACATGCAGCTAAGCTACAGCAAACAGGTCATGACCTACTCAATGAACTCGATCGAGGTGCTGGCATCGGAGATCCCGAATGCCACCCGCTTGCGACTGCGACTGGACTTCTTTTGCATTAGAAACGCCGACGATTTCTACCTCTTGAATGAGAAGCTTCACAAGCTGTCCAAGGAGACGGGCACACAACTGCCGACCTTTAAACCCGTCTAAGTTCTTCTCCAACATTGATTTGTCTGGAGAAAATTAGGGACAAAAGTTAGGGACAGGCTTAAGCCTGTCCCTTTTTGTCCCTAATTTCTCCAGATGAATCCCAAGCGTGCTCGCTTCGTTCGAGGAGCGAGTTAGTGGCCCCGTCGACCCCGGGACATCACGATCTGAGAACCACCTTTACCGTTGGGTTCGGTCCAGGCCACAAAGACGCCTTTCTGGTGGTCTCCCGCTAACGCAGGATAGCTAATGGAAACCCCGTTGCCCGGAACCGCGGTTGGCGTCTCAACCACGCCATCATCGCTGATTTCAGTCACATAGGCGGTCACCGGACCCCACTCCTCCTCCTGGCTCACGGCACGGCCTTCGAAAACCAGTAGGATTCTTCCATCAAAGGACTGACTCAACACTGGATGATTGGCATAGACGATGCCCGAGGAGACGTATACGGGTGGAGCAAAGCTGGCTGCTCCATCATCGGACCAGGAAAGGCGAATGCCGGGCTCTGCATCACCCCCGCCCGTGAACCAGGCGATATAGAGCCGGTCTTCCACTTGAAGCAAGGAGGGTCCGGAATGGGGACACCCCTTGATTTCCCAGTTGTCCTCGGAAACTCGCACCGGCGGAGCGAAAGTCTCCCCACCGTCCCGGGAAGTGGCAACTACCATGTCGCGAATGCTCCCTGGGAAAATTTGTCTCCAACTCACAAAGACCTCTCCCTCATCTCCAAAGGCCACGGGCGGTCTGCAGCAATCACAAACCTTTTGCGCCACTCGAATATTCCGTCCGAAACTAACCCCCTGATCGGTTGATTTGGCGAGATAGACCGAGGTATTCGGGTCCGGATCGTCCAGGCCGTCACGATCATCCAACCAGGCTGCATAGAGATCCCCATTGGGCGCAATGCTCAGCGAGGCGAAGCCATTTCTGGAGGGGACTTTTTTATCGGTGACCTTAAAAGGAGGATCAAAACGATAGCCCAGATCCAGAGAACGCCTAAACATCAGGTCTGGTTCTCCACCCTCGGTCTCCTGCTCCCAAAGCACATACAGCTCGCGGGCATTTCCCAAAACCAGGCTGGGATTGTTCTCCCCATGCGAGCTGACACTGACTCCCGGCTCAGTCAAAAACATCGGGGGAGTAAATGAGTCCCCGCCATTGCTGGAGTAAGACAAACCTAGGCGCGACACACGATCCTCTGTGTGGACGCCCATCACGAAGAGGCGGCCAGCAGCCCGCAGGGCGACCCTGGGATGTCTTGAAGACTCGATTTGAAGCGGTTCAAAAATAGCCCGGGAATTGGGTTCGAAGCGGTAGGCTGGAGCAGAGGGAGTGGAGTCCGCCAACCCCTCTTCGATGTCAGAACAGGCACTCAAGGCCGTCAAAAAAACCGCACTCACAAGCAGTAAGCCAATATTCCTCATGAATTTACCCCGCTGAACTGCAGAAGTTAATAATAATTTCCGTAAGTATACCCCTAAACTTGCTTGCCCTTCAAATAGGATGTTATGCATGAAATGTGCCCGCGGCAATCCAACTCCAGCCCCCAAAAGGTGGTAATCTTAAATTGCTTTCACAGCGGCTCAGATTTAGGATTTAGGCCTCACAGGGTGGCGCTAGAGTATGTTGAATGGCAAGAAGGTGGTCGTTGTAATACCTACCTACAACGCCTCGAAGACACTTCGTAAAACGGTCGAGGAAATTCCCCAGGATGTAGTGGATCAGGTCATTGTGGTGGATGACGCCAGTCATGATGACACTGTCACAGTTGCGACATCGTTGGGAGCTTTGACCTTTGTCCACGAGGCAAATCTTGGTTACGGCCGCAATCAGAAGACCTGCTATAACGAGGCGCTGAAACTCGACGCAGACATCGTGATCATGCTGCATGGCGACTACCAGTACACCCCGCGCCTCATCACGGCCATGGCGAGTCTGATCGCCTATGAGCAGTTCAGCGTTGTATTAGGTTCCCGCATTCTCGGAGTTGGTGCCCTGGCTGGAGGCATGCCCAGGTATAAATACGTGTCCAACCGGTTTCTAACTTTGTTCCAGAACCTGTTTCAAAGCCACAAGTTGTCCGAGTATCATACCGGCTATCGGGCCTTTTCTCGTCAAGTTCTGACCACACTACCCTTGATGGAAAATTCGGACGATTTCGTCTTTGACAATGAAATGCTATCTCAGGTCATCTACTTCGGTTTCGGGATTGGCGAGGTGAGCTGTCCTACCAAATATTTCGAAGAAGCCTCCTCAATCAATTTCAGTCGTAGTGTCAAATATGGCTTTGGGGTGCTCTGGACTTCATTGCGGTTCCGATTACAGCGGTGGCACTTGGGCAAGTTCCGGATCTTCAACTCCTCGGGTCGCAAACTTCCGGTTGTGGAAGAAAATCAACCCTACTACAGTGCTGCGACCCCGTCTGACTGATCTTCTACAGTTTGGCTAATTGTCCCGCCAACCTTGCACAACCATCAGCTGTAAATTTTCGAATTCGTTCACCGGGTCATCGACAGGAATCCTGACAAACTGAGAACGCATGCCGTGTGTTAGGAGAAAAAAGTTAACCTGTAATGACCACGCTTCCAGGTAAGGCCATTCATGCCAGCCCCACGGGGAATTTGGGGCAGGCGGCAAAGAAGGCACAGCTGCTTCAGATTCTGGAAAATAGATGGAGCCAACAACCCACACGCGGTTGCCGGATTGAAGGGTTTTGACAACATTGTGAAGTACATCGTCGATAGGATCGGAAGACTCCATCTTGGCTTTCACCAAATCGTAGCGATGTATTCTATTATCGGCAAGGGCTGGAAGCGTCATCCAATTCGCAGCCCCCCTATAGTAGCGATTAAAACTGACCCCAAAAAACCAGGGCTCCACAAGGATAAAATCCTCCGCAGAGGAGAACTTTTCCAATTCCTGTATGACGAGGTCGATATTCGTCTGTCGCACCTGCACTTTCTGCCAC
>Ga0209997_10000843_pt1 | contig 10823 bp, 10 predicted proteins | sample CR04metaG_FD_182079 | JGI IMG/M metagenome (GOLD analysis project Ga0209997, IMG submission 182079) | Deep subsurface microbial communities from Mariana Trench to uncover new lineages of life (NeLLi) - CR04 metaG (SPAdes) (version 2) | ecosystem: Environmental > Aquatic > Marine > Ocean trench...
CATATGGTGTTATAGCTATAGTTGGTGTTCTTGCTGCAATAATTTTAGGATCTATCGCTGTAGATCCTGATGGTATTATAGAACCCCGAATGATTCCTGTTGAAGAAATGGCAGTTGTTTCAGAACTAACAACAGTTACAGAACCTGAACCAGAAGAAGATCTAACTGTTTGTACAATGCAATGGGATCCTATGTGTGGTATTGATGGTGAAACTTACGGTAATTTGTGTATGTTAAATGCCTCTGATGTTAAATTAGATTATCAAGGTGAATGTGTGATTGCAGAACCTGAACTAGAAGCAGAACCTGAACCAGAAACATTACCACTAACAATTTCAATTCCTCAAGGTTCTGGAGCTCTTGGATGTGAAGAAACCGATGAATGTTATTCTCCATATTCCATACAAGTAAAAGTTGGTGATACTGTAACAATGACAAACACTGACAATGCTGGAATACATACATTCACAGCAGGAACAGTTGATGGTTTTGTTCCTACTCCAAGTGGTGTATTTGATTCTGGTATTCTAAATGTGGGTGATTCTTTTGAATACACTACAGATACAGAAGGTGAAATTCCATACTACTGTATGCTTCATACATGGATGGCAGGAATTATTAATGTTAGTTAAAGCGCAGTAACTTTACTTCCTTGTTCTGATGATTCAAATTTGTAAATTCTTTCTACAGTTGAATCCTCAAATATTTCTGCATCATGTGTAATTATTAGAAACTGCATTGGTGTTTCTGAATTTGAAATATTTGATAACTGAGACAATACCCCTACTAGTGATTTTTTTCTCTCAGCATCAAGGTGAGTTGTAGGCTCATCTAGTATCATAAGGTTAAGATTTGATGCTCCTAGAAGGCTTGCCATACCAAGTCGTAAAGCCAGCGCTACACTTACCTTCTCTCCTCCACTAAGAGATTCTAATTCTAATACTTCATTTTTTGAATAACAAGTAATGGAAACATCTCTTGTTTTTTCTGATAATAAAATCCTCTGAATTTTTGTATTAAGTAGTGAGAGATATTCTGAAGCTTTGACAGATATCGTATTCAGTGCCCATGATCTTAGACTTGTAGCAACAGGCCCATCTCTGCTAAAAATATTTATTTGAATTTCATCAAGACCTTTTACATATTCTTTTACAATCTTTAGTTCTGAAATTGCATATTGAATTACGTTGATCTGTTCTTCCCCTTTAGAAATTTTTTCTGAAATTGCACCAATTTGTTGATCTATTTGAGAAAGATTCATCTGTTTTTCATTTACTAATTTTTTAAGATTTAAAAATTCTTGTTCCTTAAATCCACTAGTTTCTATTTCTAATTTTAAAATATTTTCAAAAATTATTTTTGTGCGCGAATCTATTTGTGATATTTCTAATAAACTTCCATTAGTAGTTAAAGGAATTTTCTGTATGTTTTGTTTCTTTGTCTCTACTTCCACTTGGATTTTCTTTAATTCTTCTTTATTGCTAATAGAATAAGCTCTAAGCGTTGCTTCTGCATCTCGTGCATTCTGTAATTTCTCTGAAAATTCTTTTCTTTTTTGATTATACACATCTTTTTCTTTTTCTTTTGAAATAGTTTTTTCTTTTAACAACACCATCTCTTGTTTGAGATGCTTTTCTTGGAAAAGTGGATTTAGTTTTTCGACATTTGAATCACATACTGGACATTTGTTATCCTTTAACTGGAGTTTTGATGCTAGTAATTGTTTTTCTTTTAAGGATGCAGTTTGGTTTGTTAGTTCTTGGATTTTCTTTATAGTATCTTCTATTGCTTGCTCAACTTTTTGAATTTTTGACTCTAAATCTTCTTTCAGACTAGCATGCTCAAAACAACCTTCACAATCACGTATTTTACTCTCATTTTCATTAATTTCATGCTGAATTTCATGAATTGCTTCCTTTGCATATGCTATGAGCTCTTTTCTTCTTAATCCCAGTTGATTGATTTTATCTATTTTTGGGGCTTCCGTTTCTACCTTTTTTCTTAGATCATCCACTTCCTTTTGTAATTTTCCCTGTTTTGTCTCTAATTGGTTTTTTTCAGGTTTCGCCTCTTCAATTTCTTTTTGATATCTTTCTAAATCCAATGATAACTTTTCAATCTCTGTATCATCATATCCAATTTTTTCTCTTATTTTTTTACGAAATTCTTTATTTACTATCTTCATCGATTCTGATGCAACATCAAGCTTATCGATTCCTATAATTGCGTTAAGTAATTCTTTGAATTCTTTTGGTTTTGCATTAATGATTGCATTTAGCTCTCCTTGTTGAACAATCGATGCTATCTTTAATTTTTCAAAATTTAGGCCAATAGTTTTTTCAATTTCATGAGTCATTGATTCACCAAATTGTTTCCTTTCTCCAGCTGCAAGTTCAATACGATCATCTCCAATTATCTCAGAAAATTTTGCAGAAAGACTTCCTTTATTGTCTATTTTTCTTACTGCTTCGTATTGTTTACCATTAATCGAAAATCCTATTTTTGTGAACCCTTGATTTGAACCACGTTTAATCAAACTTTTGTTTGATTTTCTTGTATGTTGTCCAAACAGTGCAAATGTTATTGCATCAATTATACTAGATTTTCCTGCACCATTATCTCCTACAAAAACTGTAACTCCATTTTCAAATTCTAGTTTTGTATCTGAATGTGATAGAAAATCCACCAATTCTATTGACGTAATCATTATTTTTTCTCCTTTTTGAATTTCTCAAAATTCTCAATAATTATTTGAGATGCCTCCTTGATTTCTCCAGATACTAAAATTGGAAGCAACTCATTTATTGCAAAATTTGCAGCTTGTTCAGAACCTAAGACATCAACTGACAGTCTTAACATTTCATCATCAATTACATTTGGCCTATCTAAGAATACAGATGAATCAGAAACCTGTTTAGTGGTTATTCTCCAAAAACATCTGAGAACTAATGAATTTAGCCTAGCAATTTGTGCCTGAATGTGATCTGTTTCTATGTTTTCGCCCTGTATTTTTACCTCAATAATCGGTTTTTTTCTAGAACCTACTATCTTCTCATAAATTTCATCAATTGTTTTTGATAATTCTTTGTATTCTGTTTTAAATGAAAATTGAGGTCTTGTATCTACTTGAATCCAATTGGGGATGGCCTCTTCTCCAGAAATATCTACTTCAAAGAATCCTTTTTTTGCTTCTTTAATTCCTTCACTGGTTGTTAATTCAATAGAACCAGGATAAGCAACTAGTCCATTTAGATGATTAAATTGTTTGATGTCTTTATCGTGAAGATGTCCCATGGCATAATATGTAAAATTTTTTGGCAAATCCGTTGATTGTATCTCTGCAGCAAACTTGTTGAATTCTGTAATTCCTTGATGCAACACTAAAATCTTATGTCCAGAATAGTTTTGTGCAAGTTTATCTATCTCTGCAAATTTTTCTTCATATTGTGGCATTTCTGTTTTCCTAATTTTATCAAATCCAGCAAGAAGTATCCCTTTGTATTCAATTGGCTTTCCTTGGCCTATGTATTTTGAAAATTCTAAATTATGGTACACATATGGTATTGGTGTAGTTCTAATCCTGCTAATATCATGTTCTCCTAAAATAAAAAATGAATCAATGCTATTTTGTTTTAATCGTTTTAACCCATTTGCCATTTGAACAATTGCGGTTCCATTTGGATTAGGTACATGAAACATATCTCCAGCAAAAATTACAAAATCTACATGATCTTTTATTGATATATCAATTGATTGATTAAATGCATCATACACATCTTGTGCACGTTCCTCTGACCCATACTGTACTAATCCTAAGTGCGTGTCTGAAATATGAGAAAATAACATTTAGTCTAATAACAAATCTTTTTGAACAAGTCCCTGTGTTGATTCGATTGCAGCTTCTTTCATTTTATCTGCATTTGCCCAAGCATTAATTGCACTTTGGTCTGCGCCCATTACTTTCTCCTTTACTTCCTCAACATGTACCATTGACGGCAGATTTGTCCATTGACCAACAAGAATTGCATCTCCTACATTAAGCGAGGTCAATTGAGAAATCAATTCACGGCTAGTGGATTCTGTTGCTGAGGCTATTTGGCGCTGGTCATCTTCTTGAATAATCTTCATTATGGCAAATGATCCCATCTGACTGAGTACATTTAGGTCTACACTTCGTGGTCTTTGAGATACAATTCCTAGACCTAGTCCAAACTTTCTTCCTTCTCTTGCAATTTTTGCAGCCCAGTATTTTGCACTGGTATCATGATCTTTCGGAATGAATACGTGTGCTTCTTCTATAATTACAAAAATAGGTGAATTAAACCTGTAATTTATCTTTCTTTTTGTTCTTCCATGTCTTGCAATACTGGCATCTTTTCTATCTTTGAGCAGTTGCTGTAAGTAAAATGCAACTGCAACATTAGCTTGTTTTTCGGACAACTCTGAAATGTTAAGAATATTTGCACGACCCTCTTTGATGAAACTGATTGGATCGCCCATATCAGGATCTAATATATCTTCAAATCTTCTCTGAGCTTCTTCTATTATATCTTGAACTCGATATGCCGATGTTCGAATCTCTTTTAGCTTTTTATCTTCTGAATTTATAATAAAATCAACTTCATTTTCTAATTTACTCCAAAATTCTTTTGACTCTTTGACATGTTTAGTAAATGCCATTCTCAAAACTCGTTGTTGAACATTTGCCCCATCTCTGATCTCTAATACTTCTGATAGTTGATCTGCATCTAATAATCTAGGATTTATTTTTGCATCAATTACATTGATACGTGGAATGTTTAGAGTTGTGTAATCATTATGGTAGTCAAAAATTATTACAGTTCCTTTTAATTTTGAAATTTGTTTTGTAATTAGCGAGACAAGATTACTTTTTCCCATTCCTGTCATTGCTAAAATTCCTAAATGCCTTGAAACAATCTTATCCAAATTTATTTTGGTATCGATTGTTTTGTTTCGTAAAAGAGTTCCAATCTTTACCCATCCTTCATTTTTTGGGCTGAAAATTTCTTCAAGGTCTTGTCTGCTCGGTTGAGTTATTTCTGTGCCTGGAATTGGTGGGATTGAGGGTATTATTGATTGACCTTTCCTCAAATTTTCTAAAAATCCTAAAATTCCAATGTGTGCCGTGAAAGTCTTGTCTCTTTTGTTAAGTTCTGCGATTTCAGTGCTTTCTACTGCTTCATCAAAATTTCTGACATCCGTAAAAGCCGCACTTGATATAGAAGATCTTTCAACTAGTCCAAGAATTTCTCCTTCATCTGACTTTATTTTGATATATTCACCCACAGATAGTGCTCTTGAAGTAATCGCTGTTACAAATGTGGGTTTTGATTCCCCTATCACAAAACCTAAACTCAACCTAATACCTCCCGTGAACCAATTTCATTACTTAATCCTAACAAACTAACCATTTTTGCAAGTTCCTTATCCGATATTTTACAGTTATTATGTGCAAGCTTAAGCGCATATGGATATCCACCTACACTTGTCTTGTATAATTTGTTCATTGCTGACTTTATCTCATCATTATCACGATGATCTCCCAAAAATTCTAATTTGATTATTGGAGTTGAATCACTTAGTCTTACAAATGTTGAAGAAATTACTTTGTCTGTACCATATTTTTTTTCTACAAAGATCTTACTAAACCCTGGATTATTTGTTATATGATTATAATAAAAAATATCTCCAGCAAGAGAACCTAAACTTTCAAATTGTTTTTTTGTATTTGATGTCTTTGCAATGAATATCACATTATCTCTTTTTTTCATTATTTTAACAACTAATGCATCTAGAAATGATTGCCTTGTCATAAATTGAGAGTGCAGCGAACCATCCATCAATACCAAGTCCACCAAATCTACAGTTTTTTCACAAGCATCAATCTCCATTTTGCTTGCAATTCTTGAAAGGTCTGTATCAGAACCTAATCCTGAATCATGTAAATCTACTAGAATTTCCCCGTCGGATTTGATTGAAACTGCTGTTGTTGCCCAAAGTTCAATTCCTTGAAATTTTGTATTGTTAAAACTACTATCAATTCCTGCTGAAACCACCTCTTCTTTTGTAGGCGAATATTCTACCCAATTCTCTCTTGCTTTTTGTAAAATTTGCTCAAATTTAGGGCCTTTAAGAATGGATAACATCTTGTCTCTGTTGATTATGGCATCTTTGTATACTGTATTGAGCACAACAATAGTTAGTTAATTCGAATAAATTCTTTAGGTTATGCTGAACCTTGACAAAACTGATCCATTAAAACCATCTATCTGATGCGATTAGTCCAATTAGAATTAATTAAGAGATAGTTTCTAGTATTGCTGATTGAAAAAAATTGGCTTGTTGGGTTGTGGAGCAATAGGTACTCAAATTGCTCTTGCAATTGACTCTGGAAAAATACCTGCAATTCTAACTCATGTTTATGACATCTCTAAAGAAGCTTCAGAAAAACTTGTTTCAAAATTAAATACAAAGCCAGAAATTGTTGAAAATTCTCACCTTCTATCTTCATACCCAGTGAACATTGTAGTTGAAGCTGCTTCCCAGGATGCTGTAAAAGATGTTGCACTAAGTGTTTTGCAAAATAAACGTGATTTGATGATTATGAGTGTTGGTGCATTACTTGATGATTCCATCTATGAAATTTTGTCAGATGCTTGTAAAGATTTTAAAAAAACAATCTATCTTCCTTCTGGTGCAATTGCTGGCTTGGATGGAATAAAATCAATCAAAGATGAATTAGAATCATTATCCATTACTACAACCAAACATCCTAGATCTCTTAAAGGTGCCAAGTTTTTTGAAAATTCTGACATTGATTTAGATGAAATTAATTCTCCAACAACAATCTTTGAAGGAACTGCAAAAGAAGCTGTCTCTTTATTTCCTGCCAACATCAATGTAGCTGCACTTTTATCATTGTCAGGAATAGGTAGTGAAAAAACAAGTGTAAAAATTGTTGCCGATCCAAATACTGATAAAAACACTCATCACATTGAAGCTTCAGGAAAATTTGGAAAGATGACCTTTACAATAGAGAATTTTCCAGATACCAATAACCCAAAAACAAGTAGACTAGCAATTTTATCTGCAATTGAAACTCTAAGAAAATATTGCTCAGATGAGATTCAAATTGGTACCTAATATGGCAATAATTGTCACATTTAGTAGTTTTTTAGAGAATAATAGACTCCTTCCCATTCTTTAAATCCTTACCGAGTCAATTTTTTATGGATTATGCTAGTACAACAAGCTTCAAAACTCAAAGATGAGATTATGAAACTCAAAAAAGAAAAAGATGTAGTCATTTTGGCACATAATTACCAAATTCCTGACGTACAGGATGTAGCTGATTTCACAGGGGATTCTCTAGGTCTTTCAAAACAAGCTGCAAAAGTTAAACAAAAAACAATTCTGTTTTGTGGTGTAACCTTTATGGCAGAAACTGCTGCAATCATTAGCCCTGAAAAAAAAGTACTACTTCCAGATTTAGAAGCTGGATGTTCACTCTCTGACTCAATTACTGTTGACGAATTACGAAATTGGAAGAAACAACATCCAGGCGCTATTGTAGTAGGTTATGTTAATACCACTGCAGAAATTAAAGCAGAACTTGATTATTGTTGCACATCATCAAATGCTGTGAATGTTGTAAACTCAATCCCTGAAGATAAAGAAATTTTATTTTTACCTGATATGTTTCTTGGTTCTTATGTTGCAAAAATGACTGGAAGAAAAAACATGCGCATATGGGCAGGTGAATGTCATGTTCATGCAGGAATTACCCCTGAAGATATTAATAAAAAATTAGATTCAATGAAAGATGCTGAATTTGTTATTCATCCAGAGTGCGGTTGTACTACTTCAATGATATATGATGTCGCAGATGGAAGTTATGATAACAAAAAAGTTTCAATACTTTCTACAGAAGGAATGCTAAAACATGTCCATGAATCAAAATCAAAAAACTTTGTTGTTGCCACTGAAACTGGAATATTGTATAGAATGAGAAAACAAAATCCTGGAAAAACATTCATTCCTGCATCAGAAAAAGCTGAATGTCAATACATGAAGATGATTACGCTTGAAAAAGTGTATGATGCGTTGGTAAATGAAAGATATCTTGTCACTGTTCCTAAAGAAATTGCTGATAAGGCTCGTCTGGCAATTAACAGAATGCTTGAAATTAAGTAGACTTGGTGACTATTTTGGTTGGGTTATTTAGCAGAACACCAAGAGATCTTCAAATAAAAGATAATATTCAAAAGTTCAAAGAACTTAAAAAACTTGTCAGAGAAAAAAAGTATACGGCTGCTCTGAAATTGGGCACAGAATATTTAGAAAAGAGTCCTAATCATCATGATATTTTGTTTATTGTAGGTGGAATTCACTATATGAAAAATAAGCATAAGACTGCTATTTCGTACTTTGACCGGTCTCTTGAAATTGGCTCTCACGATATTGATGTCTTACTTTTGAAAGCATATTCACATCAAAAATTAGGTGAAAACAAACGAGTAATCCAATGTTGTGATAAAATTCGAGAAATTGATCCAAAAAATAAAGCGGTTTCTGAATTATTAGAACAATTGAATTCTTAAATTTCTAAACTCATGTCAATTCCTTTCACAGAATTTGTAATGCTACCAATTGAAATAATATCAACTCCAGTTTCACCATACTTGGATATGTTCTTAGAATGTATTCCTCCTGATGCTTCAAGCAATACCTTGTTTCGTAATTTCTGATTCTTGAGAACCTTAACTGTTTTCATGATTTGAGTTGGAGAAAAATTATCTAACATAATTATTGTTGCTCCTTCTTTTGCAGCAAGAACTGCATCTGAAGTATTTTCAACCTCCACTTCGAATTTTTTATATTTTCTCTTCGCTTTTTTAATTATAACTAATAATGAATTTTCAACAGCAATGTGATTATCTTTAATCATTACCATTTCATCCAGCCTAAGTCTATGTTTTTTACCTCCACCTGTTTCAACTGCTTCTTTGTCAAAATATCGAAGACCTGGAGCTGTCTTTCTTGTTGCATACAATTTTGTTTTATTTGGAATTTTTTTCACTAGTTCATTCGTTTGGGTTGCAATTCCGCTCATTCTTGTAAGAAGATTTAGTGCAGTTCTTTCACATGTCAAAATCTTTTCTGCATATCCTCTAATTATCATAATGGTTTGATTTGGTTTTATTCTAGACCCATCTTTTTTCAAAATTTTGCTGTTACATCCATTTAGTTTAAAAATTTCTTTTGCATATACTGTACCTGCAACAATAGCATCTTCTCTTGAAATAATTCTAGCTGAAATTTTTATCTTAGGTAAAAGAGCACTTGTAATGTCACCTTTACCTATATCTTCAGCAAGAAATTGCGATAATTGTTTTTTAGAATTAAATGACAACATTATGATAAAATGGTAATGTAATTTTAAAGATTTAGGAAAATTTTATGTCACTTTGATAGCGTACTTGCCTTTTTGAGTGATACCAAGAGTTTTTGAAATTTCTGAATTTGTTGGTTCAACTACAAGTACAATTCCACTCCAATCTGGCGTCAAGTCTGATGATTTACAAATTGGACAAACTTTTCCTATTGTGATAAATTTGCATTTTCGACATGCCATTTCTCGTACCATCTTAACTTGCCTCTACTTCGGCTTCTTTTGCCTTTTCGCCTTTATCACTGCCAGATTTCTTAATCTCTTCAGCAATCCATGCATCTGCCCCAAGGAATGGTTGTCTACATGTAATTCCAATCTTACCCATTGAAGCAGCTTTTCCTAATGAGACCGCAGTTATTCTTGCACGAAGTGTAGAACCAACTTTTAGTGTTCTGCCACTTTGATTAGCTAGAATCATTCCAGATTTCACGTCACTCTTAAGATAATCATCCATTATTTGTGACAAGTGAAGTAACGCATCAGTTGGGCCAATTCTTACAAATGCCCCAAAGTCTGTAATGTCTACAATTTCTCCTAGAACAATTTCTTGTAATTTTGGATAAAATGTCAATACTTCAAATTCAACTTTATGGAATGTTCCACCATCACCTGCAATCATCTTTCCCATTTCATCAACTTTAGCATCTAAAATCATAATGATATAACCCAAGTCTGCACTAATCATACTCTCGTACTTTTCTTTGAGAATACTTACTGCAGCCTTTTTGAGTGCAGTTCCAAATAGGCTTGGAGGAATCCTAACAACATCAAGTAAGGTAGATATAGAAAACAACTGTATTATTTTTTTGAATTTCAATTTATGAATCTTTGGATAATTTAGGCTTAAATTTCCAAAGATTTTGCTGATTTTGCATATAATTGTAAATTTCTTTTGTTGTCTGACCTATGTTTAAATAATGTAAAAGGACTTTTTCACACAATGGTTGGAATCGATCAAGTTCTTGAAAAATTAAGTACAGTCATTGATCCTGATTTGAAAAAAGATATCGTATCTATGGGTATGATTAAAGATCTAGAACTTGATGAAGGCAATCTGAAATTTACTTTAGAATTAACAACACCTGCGTGCCCTTTCAATGTCGAAATTGAGGAAGATGTTAGAAAAGCGATTGATGAAATTTCTGACTTGAAAAATTTTGATATGAAAGTAACTGCAAAAGTCATGGAAGGACGTTCACTTGAAGCAGATACTGCAATGGCAGCTGTCAAAAACATCATTGGTGTTGCTAGTGGAAAAGGAGGTGTAGGAAAATCAACTGTTTCATTGAATTTAGCTTTGGCATTATCTCAAACAGGAGCTAAAGTTGGATTGTTAGATGCTGATATCTAT
>Ga0209997_10000844_pt1 | contig 10822 bp, 5 predicted proteins | sample CR04metaG_FD_182079 | JGI IMG/M metagenome (GOLD analysis project Ga0209997, IMG submission 182079) | Deep subsurface microbial communities from Mariana Trench to uncover new lineages of life (NeLLi) - CR04 metaG (SPAdes) (version 2) | ecosystem: Environmental > Aquatic > Marine > Ocean trench >...
TAAGATGCTCTTCATCACCTGTTTGGTACATTTCCATCCCATGTTTTTTGCTCATTTCTGCCATTTCCTTAAAAGTGTTGGCATGAAATTCTTTATCACATGCTCCGCCCAATTGTTTACAAGTCATTGTTTTCATAATTCTATCCTTATTATGGTTAATAATTAAACTATTTGATTTTTTGTGATATCATTCAATAATCTTTTATTCTTTTAGGGTAAATATGTTTTTAACATGGTACATACTTCTTAATAAACCTGTCTACCGATAGGCAGGCGCAAATTACATAATAAAGTATAACTTTTAAAATGAGTATAAACATATTTGTTCATTTATGAGATTTTGCTCCTCCCCCACTCCCGAAATCATCCCGGTGTGTAAGGTACACCGTGTTCTTCCAAAATCAACCTAACCACGTTACTGCTTTCATTAATCTTTCTGCCAAATGGTATAAGAACAAAACAATAGAGTCTCATTTTGTTGCCAGTTCTTGCAGCCATTCTTCACTCCAGGGGTAAAGATTAATACCATAATTCATCAGCACTTTTGGTTTCTTTCCATTTGTATGTATTAATCGAATCGCATAAACAGGTCTGTCATTTTCTATTGTCATCTTGACTTCTTTGCGAACCCATTTACTTAAATGAGTTGTCTCACCCGTAAAAACAATTGTCCGTGAAGTTCCATTCATAGCTTGCGTAATTGCCTGATGTATAACAGCGGTGTCCTCAGTATCTGATCTATTCAATAGATCTTTAATCCGAAAATTTAAATTGTGATACAGTGGATTAACTGCTCTACCCATAATGGTCTCAACGACCTCACGGTCATCCTCAGCGAAACTAAAAAAAACTACGTTTGGCATAATTCCCTTCTTTTTTTAAGCGTTAAAATACTATAATTTTAATTATTCAAAATTAAAGTGTTTAGTTTTATTAATTCCTCCTCCACTCAGGAAATCTTCCCGGTGTGTATGGTGCGCCGTATTCTTCTAAAATCACTTCAACCTGTTTTATTTCATTATCTATAGATTTAAGAAATACTAAAACATCATCAAACTTAATTGCAGCGTCATCGTAAGATTTTATAAAAGTAGTAGTTGGCGCTGCAGTTGTATTCCACAAAGCACCTGTTATTAAATCAACCCTGTCTTTTATGGATGATGGGGACCCACCTTCATACCTGCCTCTTAATCTGTCTCCATTCAGTTGCCGGTTCAGTTCTTTCAGGTTTAATTCTGCTGATAAAATTTTATTATATGTATCTTCAGGCACATCTGCTGCTTCAATCGTTGCTTTTTTCAAGTAAGACAGTTTATTAACTAATTCTTTGCGGTAAGAATCTGCACTGTTTATTGCTCTTGTAAGCTCTGCAACTTTTATATTGAACTGATCCAATGCTAGTTTGTCCTCTGCAGGCAGGCTTGTAATATTTAACGGTTTACATGTAAACTGTTTTGGTGAAACTAATTCAGTAAAAGTTCCACCTTCAAATTTACTTAGCGAAACATTATAATTACCGGGAACAACCATATAACCCCTATCCGGTTCATTCCATGGAACCGTATCATCAAAAGGTTCTATTGACAGAGGAACGAAAGCATTGTACCTGAAATCCCAAACAATTCTGTTAACGCCTTTTTTAGGATCGGTTTTAATTTTTCTCACAACACTGCCTTGCTCATCGGTTATAGTAAAAAGCAAATAAGCATCGGGTTCTTCCTGTTCCTTCTTTAATGTTTGGTATGAAGGATATTCAATATCTTCTCCCTTTTCCTGTTTCTCCTTTTCTGTATCTCTTCTTTTTTCTTTTAATGATTTTATTTCATCCTTCAGGTAATAAGTAATCGTTGCACCTACCTCAGGGTTTGGTGCAGTATAAAAACTTGCGCCTTGAAATCCTACTCCTCTAAATCCAAAAGGATTTGCAGGGATAAACATCTGTGCATCTTTTATCGGGAATACTTCTGCTTCTTTCTTTAATGTTTCTTTGGATAGATAACGCATAGGTGAATAATCATCTAAAATATAAACACCTCTTCCAAAAGTTGAAACAACAAGATCATTTTCTCTACGCTGAATGTCGAGATCCATTACAGTTGCCGGCGGCATTCCTTTTTTAAAAGGGATCCATTCATCACCGCCCGTATTTGTAAAGTAAACTCCGAACTGAGTGCCCACAAAAAGTAAATTCTTTTCTACATGATCTTCTGCAACAGAATATGTGCATCCTTCTTCAGGAATATTACTGTTGATTGAAAACCATGTGTTTCCTCCATCAATAGTTTTATAAAGATATGGCTTACGGTCTCCGCCAACATAATTATGGCAGGCAGCATAGGCGATAAGCTTATCATACCGCGAAGCAATTATATGGTGAATTCGTGCATACACGGGTAAACCAGCAACAGATGATCTTTGCCAGTTAGTTCCCCCATCAGTTGTGTAGTGAATTAATCCATCACCAGAACCAACGAATAATATATTTTCATCGAGATTTGATTCTGCAATAGTTACGATTTGTGCCATACTGCCTTTGCGTACAAGCTGATCAATACTCCAGCTTTGTCCCATTAATTTTTGCATCTCTTGTGGGACACCGCGAGTAAGATCGGGACTGATTTCTCTCCATGTACTTCCCTGGTCATCACTGCGTAAAAGTTTATTGCCGCCAAAGTACAATCTTTTGTTATCGTGTTGGGAAATTAATAACGCTGCATCCCAATCAAAACGGTAAGCCGTATCTGCAAAATCCTGCGGTTTGATGAAAAGATTTTCACCACTCTTTTTATCAAAACGAACAAGCCCTCCAACTTGTGATTGTGAATAAATAATATTCGGATCTGTCCAATCAACCTGTGTTTCAAAGCCATCACCGGCATTTGTAAAATACCAATCCTGGTTCATAATCCCGCTTGAGTTAATTGTCCTTGAAGGACCACCTAAACTGTTATTATCCTGGGTGCCGATGTAAACATTATAAAATGGTTCAGCGTTATCGGTTGTGATTTTGTAGATCTCAGTAATCGGGATGTTAGCTTTAAAATCCCAGTTTTTTCCCTTATCATAAGTTTCATAAACACCACCATCACAACCGGCAATTATATGATTGTTATCATCAGGATCAATCCACATTGCATGGTTATCTACGTGTTTTTTATCATCACCAAGATTGCTCCAGGTTTTTCCTCCATCATTCGTTACCTGAATAAAAACATCATCACTGTAAACCCTGTTTACATCTTTTGTGTCGCAGTATAACTTTTGAAAATAAAACGGGTAAGATGAGATGTAACTGTTCTGCTTTGTCCAGCTTACGCCGCGATCAACACTTTTGTAAACTCCTTTATCATCTTTAGTTGCTTCAATTATTGCATAAATTACATCTGGATTAACAGGTGAAATTGCCAAACCTATTCTACCAACATCTTCAGAAGGCAAACCGCTTTTCATTTTTTCCCATGTTACCCCACTGTCTAAACTTCTGTAAATACCGCTTTCAGTTCCGCCGTAAATTCCAGTGTATAAGTTTCTCATTCGCTGATGTGCAGATGCATATAAAATATTTGAATATCTCGGATCCATGTGAACTTCATAACATCCTGTGTATTCACTTATCTCTAAAACATTTTCCCAGGTTTTACCACTATCTGTTGTTTTGTAGATACCTCTATCGCCCCCGGCATTCCTTAAAGATCCCATTGCTGCAACGTAAACTATGTTTGAGTTGTTGGGGTCGATTGCTATACCTCCAATATGTTCGGAGTTTTCGATGCCCATATTCTTCCAGCTTTTTCCACCGTCTTCACTTTTGTAAATACCATCGCCGTAAATAACGTTGTTCTGATTTTTGTTCTCACCTGTTCCTACCCATACAACATTCGGGTTAGTTGGATCAATCTCAACCGAGCCGATTGCATAAGATTTATTATCATCAAATACAGGAGAAAAGGTTATACCATTGTTAGTTGTTTTCCATAAAGAACCATGCCCTGATGCAATATAATATTCGCTGTGGTTAAATGGATTAACGGCAATATCAATAGTTCTTCCACCCGTAATTGCAGGACCAATGCTTCTGAATGATAGGCCTGCCAAAGAAATGTTTTTTAGTGAGTCCGGTTCTGAATCATCTTGTGCTGTTATTGTTGATGGAAATAGTACCAATAAACTGAAAGCGATTGAAGTAAATAATTTTTGCATAGTGGTGACTCTGAATTGATTTAATGAACGGATGATTTGGTGATTGAATCATTGAATGATTGCATAACTGAATGATGTAGAATAATGTCATTATAGAAATTGAGAATAAATACTGCGATAAATTAAATCATAGTTTCTAATAATTCCAATCTTTTAAAGAAGGTTTGTGATGAAGGATAAAAAATAATTTATTTTACATAACGGTTTAAATAATCGCCCGTTCTTGCTTGTCGGCATAAAGTTTAACAGGGTTTGCTTTTTTAGCAAAAATTTATCGGGTAGGATCTGCATCTTTATCTTTCTCACGAACTCTTTCTGTTGGACGAAACAGAACCGGGAGACATTTTATTTAAACCCTATTGAAAATTACTCTCATTTTATCAATAACATTTTGCGGGATTGCACAAACTGTTCTGCCTGAATGCGATAGAAATATACACCACTGCTTAAGTCTGCACCTTCAAATGCAACTTCATAATGTCCCGCGGGAAGCACCTCATCCACCAGACTGATAACCTCTTTGCCTCTTACATCATATACTATAAGAGTGACTTCAACTATTTGAGGTAAGCTGAATTTTATTTTGGTAGTTGGGTTAAAGGGATTTGGATAGTTAGGATATAATGCGAAGTGCGAAGGCAACAAATCAGTATTTAATTCATATGTGGAAGTAACTGTACAGCCAATCCCAAGAGCGCCAATATCAACTCCACCTTCACCCGTACCGATACAACATGAATTATCTGCCAGATAGTAGTTGCCTGTATCGGGGCTGCAAAAGAATGGGTCGCAATCGATGTTCCCCATGCCTGACCAACCACCTTGTACATTGGAATAGGTGATGTTCGGAATTGAAGTACCATCAGCAAAGATTTCGGAACCTACTTCTGCGCTATCATTCCAAACTATAGTATTCGTTATTACCGGGTTTGAACTATTTCCACAGAAAATCCCGCCGCCCAAACTATCGGCTGTATTTTCAGTTATTGTATTACCTGTAATTGTAGGATTTGCACCATCGCAAGAAACACCACCGCCCTCAAGGGCTGAGTTTCTTACTATGATGTTGTTACTAATTGTTGGGCTGGAATTGCTGCAGTAGATTCCACCTCCGGATGCAGCCAAACCATTCCGAATGGTGAAACCGGTGATCACGGCTGTTCTGTCTTCGCCATTTTCAAAAGTCACTACAGAACCCAAAAAATTGCCGTCAATAATGGTTGACGATATAGCAGAGCTATCGCCGAAGGGTAAGAACAGAGACGTAAGGATAATAGAATGACCATTGAAATTAATATTCTCGATATATGTCCCCGGGTGTACCTCTATTGTATCACCCACAACACTGATATTAATTGCTTCCTGTATAGTCAGGTAGTCGCCGGGAACATGAATGGTAATAGGCATTACTTCGATTGTAAAATCTCCACTCTCATCCTGATAATCAGTGCCCACATTATCCATATAGATTCTTATCCTGCCTTGCTGAGTTGATACTCTAGGCACTATCCATTGATAATTGAGAACGGATGGATCTAAATCTAGTTGAATTACCTGCCAGGTTATTCCGCCATCCGGAGAAAAAGTCAAATCCCAGTTCTGAAGATTATGCGTAATTGCAATATGCCATTGTATGTTAACGGTATCTCCAGCAGTAAATGTCTCGCCGCCAACAGGAAAGTCCAGCACTACGTGTGCTTTTGCACTGCCGACTAAGATTATAATTGCCAACACTTTAAAAATCTTCATCATAATTCATACCTTTTAGAAATAGAGTGTGTTCTGACTCAATTAATAAGACTTACTTATTGATGAAGATACACTATTTTCATAAGGTGGTCAAGTTACTACACTGTAATCCAATAAATTGTTAGCTTAGGTAATGAGCAATTATTTTCTCACAATCCGAACAATGTAGTTAAAGTTACGTGCCAGTCATTACTTTAACAGCCATCATTAATCGAAATTTACTTCGCCGCGTAACAATTTAAGTAATTTAACAGAAATGTTATTTGCTAATGAACAAGAACTAATGTTATCTTTCATAAGCCACTTAACCGCAAACAATTTTTCAAGTGGAATCTATTATTACAAAATTGCATCGGGGAATTTCGTTGAAACTAAAAAAATGATGCTCTTGAAATAAGCCTGAAGTCTGATAATTTTTCATAAACCCCTGCTTAATAGTAAAGGCAGGGTTTTTTGATTATTTGGATACCTATTAGTACTTATTGATCTGTATATCAATCCAAATTAAGAACTTCTGGTCAAATCATACTACTAATCAGTCCCATAATTTAGACAGGGTGTTTCCTCTTACTCACCGACTCCGTCTGCGCTAATAGATACACAAAACCAATCAAGGAGAAAGTAAAAGGAAACAGGATGAAAAAACACAAAAGACATCTGAAACACAAATTGGGTAAACAAGCATTAATTTATGAGAGGCTGTTTTAAATCTTATTGCTCTGCCTTATTCACTTCTTCACGCAAAGAATCAATATCCCATCCTGCATCACGTTCAAGTTCAGGATCGGTATCATCGGACTGAATCAACTCTTCAAGTTCGGCAATATACTGTCTTGCTGCTGATAAATATTCTTTTTTATCTTTATGCATCAACGATAGTTCGCGTAATGCTTTTTCATCATGCTTAAGAAATGTTTTCGCAGCACGATGGGCTCTGTATGCTCTAACTCCAAGCATTCTCATTGCATCAATCCCCATTCGTAATGAAACATCAATCGTTTCTCTGTAAACTTCATTAACCCCGGTATTCAATAATTCATAAGCGTCAGGTCTGTCAATTGCCCTTACTAATATTTTAAGATGAGGGAAGTGCTTCTTAACAGTTGCAACGAGGGAGATATTTTTTTCTGCATTATCAAAAGCGATGATAATCAGCCTTGCTTTTTCAGCACCCGCGGTATGAAGAAGTTCGTGACGTGATGCATCACCATAGTAAACTTTTAATCCAAGTTTTCGAAGTATCTCGACACGATCAGAATCAAAATCCAGAACAGTAGTCCCGATGCCGTTTGCTTTTAATAATCTTCCAACAATATTTCCAAACTTATCAAACCCAGCAATGATAACCGGATTATCCTCTTCTATTGTATCAGATTCTCGTTCAACCTTCTCTTTGGTTCCAAAACGTGGAAGAATTAATTTTTCATTAATAACTATCACAATTGGTGTCATCGCCATAGAGAGTGCAACAACAGCAACCATAATGTTAATTATGTTTGTTTCAATAATGCTATTTTGTGCTGCAAATGAAAATAATACAAAGGCAAACTCGCCGCTCTGTGCAAGTGAAACTGAAAATATGAGATTCTGATCGATACCGATTTTAAAGAATTTACCTAATGAAAAAAGAACCAAACCCTTTATGACCATAAGCATAATGACTAATCCTGCAATTAGCAATGGAGATTCAAGAATTAGATTAAAGTTGATTGATGCTCCAACGGAGATAAAGAACAAACCAAGCAGTAATCCTTTAAACGGTTCAATGTCGCTTATTAGTTCGTGGCGGTATTCACTGTTTGCAAGCACAACACCTGCTAAAAATGTTCCAAGTGCAGGACTCAATCCTACTTGTGTCATTAAAACAGCAGTTCCAATTACCAGAAGTAAAGCTGCTGCTGTGAATATTTCAAGCAGTCTGGTCTGTGCTATGAAACGGAATACAGGTCTAATTAAATATTTTCCGCCGACTACAATTGATGCAACAGCAGCAAGTACCGCAAGAGTTTGAGCCCACCCTGGCAGCGAGCCAACTAACGTCTGATGATCATCATAAGAATTTACAGCCTGAGTTGCGAGTAGTGGAAAAATCGCCAGCATCGGTATAACAGCTATATCCTGAAAAAGAAGGACAGCAAATGATGATTGTCCTGAATCAGTTTTCATTAGGCCTTTTTCTTTCATTGTTTGAAGTACAATAGCTGTGGACGAGAGAGAAAGCGTTAGTCCCAAAGCAATTGATGCTTGCCAGTGGACTCCAGCAATTAATGCAGCAACTGCCAAAAGAATTGAAGTGACTAAAACCTGCATCCCGCCTAAGCCAAGTATAGAACTTCTCATTTTCCACAGAAGTGACGGCTCAAGCTCAAGCCCGATTACAAAGAGCATCATCACAACACCAAACTCCGCGAAATGCATAATATCTTGACCCCCTTCACCAATTAGACCTAATACCGCAGGGCCGATAATCACACCCGCAATTAAATATCCCAGAACAGATCCAAGCCCAATCCTCTTTGCAATTGGAACAGAAACAACTGCAGCAGTTAAATAAACAAGGGCCTGAAAGAAAAAAGAATCGTGTTGCATTTATTTTAAGTTTGAATTATTAATGTAGAATCACTCTTAAAGTAGTTCATTTGTTAACTTGTATTTCATCATTTCATTGTAATCATATTTATCTTCACTAAGATTTTGCAATAATCTTGAATATTGCTCAGCATATATTTCAATCTCATCATCCTCAAGCATATGAGTGCCCTGAATTAAAAAAGGCGGCAAACATATCATCCCACAAAGTTTAAAAGATTGTTCTATAGGTACTAGAAATTCGTGAACAGTATGTTTATTCAAACTGTCTTTTTCATACGCCCGGGCAGATCCACCGGTTGTGATTACCTGCATTAGTTTTTTACCAACAAGCGCTTTACCTTGTGAACCATATGCCCAGCCATGTTCCAACACAAGGTCTTCCCATTGTTTTAGCAAAGCCGGTGTGCTATACCAGTAAAAAGGATGATGAAGAATGATCAGTTCGTGTTCCGTTAATAACTGCTGCTCTCTTTTTATATCAATATCAAAATCAGGATATTCTTCATAAAGATCGTTTAGAGTTACATTATCAATATTCTCTGCGGCGCGAATCAATCGTTTGTTCACTCTTGATTTTTCAAGTGCCGGATGAGCAAATAAAATTAGAACTTTAGTCATATTTGTTTTTATCTTTAAAACTTAAGAATAGGTTATATACGAATTTAATTTTTATTTTGGCAAATATAGACAATCCGTGTATGTTAATTCAACCATAGATGATAATATAGTTTCATTATTGCAATGAGTGATAATTTCCAAAAAATAATTATTGAAATATCGGTACTGCTCGTGGTTGTTTTCCAGAACTAATGACATCACCCATTGTGAGTATCATTGGTGTGCTTTTGCAAAACTTATACAAAACTATCACTTGCTAATGGACAAGAAATAATGTTATCTTGCATAAGGCACTTAACCGCAAACAATAATTCAAATTGGAATAATATTGAAAAAAAAGTTACGCATAGGAATAATAGATCTTGTAAGCAAAAGTCCGACTAAAGCATTATGGGCACGCGTAATGTATCCGAATCTTGCCAGCATTATGCCCCAGGTACTTGGTGTGTGGTGCGAGGAAGAAGGGCATGATGTAGCCTTCGTTTGTTACACAGGTTTTGAGGATTTAATTGACGAGCTGCCGAAAGATACTGATTTAGTATTCATTGGTACATTTACCCAATCCGCACAATTGGCTTATGCACTAAGTAATTTATTAAGAAGTAAAGGAATATTAACCGCCATTGGCGGGCCGCACGCAAGGTGTTATCCGCAGGATGCACAGAAGTATTTCGATTACGTACTTGGTTTCACAGACAAAGAAGTGATCCAGCAGGTTTTAAATGATCTTTCCCCACATCGCCCAATGGGAATGTATCTTTCTGCTCAAATTCAACCAAAGAATTTACCAGGTGTAAAAGAACGATGGAAATTTATAGAACCTACATTAAAGAAAGCACCATGGATTAAAATGGTACCTATGATTGCAAGTTTGGGTTGTCCTTACACCTGCAGTTTCTGTATTGATTCTGTAGTGCCGTATCAGCAGCTAGAATTTGATATAATTAAAGAAGATTTACAGTTTCTTCTGAAAAAATTTAAACGTCCCCTTGTTGGCTGGCACGATCCTAATTTTGGAGTTCAATTTGATAGTTGTATGGATGCAATAGAAGAAGTCATTCCCCCGGATAGTATTGATTTTGCTGCAGAAAGCAGTCTTTCACTCCTCTCCGAAAAACATATGAAACGACTTAAGAAAAACGGTTTTAAAGCACTATTACCAGGTGTCGAATCCTGGTACGATTTGGGTAACAAATCCAAAACAGGCAGCAACAAAGGTTTGGATAAAGTTATGCAGGTTTCAGAACATATAAATATGATTATGAGCTACGCTCCTTATATGCAGGCAAATTTTGTAATGGGACTTGATTCGGATGATGGTGCAGAGCCATTCGAGTTAACAAAAAAGTTTATTGATCTCACACCGGGTGCATTTCCCGGTTATTCACTCCTTTCTGCTTTTGGAGAAGCCGCTCCTCTAAATTTACAATTACAGCGTGAGAACAGAGTTCTCGGTTTTCCATTTCACTTTTTAGATAACAGCTCGGCAATGAATGTAAAAACAAAGAATTACTCCTATCCGGAATTTTATAAGCTTTTTGTTGATTTACTTCGCCATTCATTTTCAAAGAAAGCAATTGCACGCAGATTTCAAGCAAATAAGTTCTCGATACCCGGATGGATGAATGTGGTTCGGGCAATTTCTTCGGAAGGACTTGGCAGA
>Ga0209997_10000845_pt1 | contig 10812 bp, 12 predicted proteins | sample CR04metaG_FD_182079 | JGI IMG/M metagenome (GOLD analysis project Ga0209997, IMG submission 182079) | Deep subsurface microbial communities from Mariana Trench to uncover new lineages of life (NeLLi) - CR04 metaG (SPAdes) (version 2) | ecosystem: Environmental > Aquatic > Marine > Ocean trench...
CAGCGTGCCGGATACGATCTGAGCCTCATTCAGATAGGGGCTGACGTAGATATCGGCAGCCCGAATCATCTCGAGCAATTCACTGCGCTCCAGGAATCGGTCGTGGAAGACGATGTTGTCGCCGACGCCCAGTTCCTTTGCGCGATGGTACAAACTCAGACGATAGTCCTCACCACTTTCGGCTCTGCAATGCGGATGGGTGGCTCCAACTACAAAATAAAGTATTTCCGGATGTGAGGCGACGATCTCCGGCAGAGCATCAATCATGAACTCGATACCCTTGCCCGGCGAGAGCAGACCGAAGGTCAGAATTACAATTTTGTCGTCTGCGGCGATCTTTCTCTTACACGGATCCGGATCCAGGAAAGGCACATCGGGAATTCCATGATGAATGAGAGTTATTTTTCTCTCTGGAACCTGATATATATCTCGAAGAAAATCGGCGGCGTGCTCACTCATAACGACTAAGCCGGCAGAGAGCTTCGATAATTGGACGATGATCTTCCTCTCCTCCGCCAAAGGTTCTCGCAATACCGTGTGCAGGGTGGTCAATAGGGGGCTTTTCAAGTTCTGTGCGAGTTCGATAATGAAGCTGCCGCGTTGGCCGCCGAATATTCCGTATTCGTGTTGTAGACAAACTACCGCTGGATTCCTCAGGTTCAGGAAATCCGCAGCGAGACGGTAGTCGTTCAGTTTGTCCTGGCTGATCTGAAATTTGACCGTGTCCGGGTACTCGTAGCCCTCACGCCGATCGTTCATGGCCACGATAGAACAATCTATTCCCGGGTTGTTCTCGAGAATCGCGCTGGCAAGATCAGCAGTAAATGTGGCGATACCACATTGTCTCGGCAGGTACGAGCCGATCAGAGCGACTGATTTTATTGGGGGCAGCATGCTGAGATCCCTCCGGTCTTTCGGTCCCAAATCATAAACTTGAGCGGCAACTCTAACATGCCCGAGCAGCTGATCGCCTTCTTGTGCGGCACTCGACACAGAATCGATCTTGTTCGGGGTGCTGCTGACGACGCATTGATGCGCACTACCCGGAAAACTATCGGCAGGCGAGAATCCAGAAACGGCGATCTTCGTGCCACAACCGTGGCCTGACCTGACGCTGCTTGAGAAAACCCAGCTGCTGTCGAAGGCAAATATTTTCGGCCATTGAGGACTTGAAAATGGCTTTGCAAGCGACCAGCAAGGCAGCGAATCACTGGAAAACCCTCTACGTTATTCATATTTGTATTGTACATAGCATTGAGTTATTGACGGTACCATGGCTCCGATACAGTTTTTGCGCTCTAAGCGCTCAGAGGTGAGGTATGTTGTGATTTCCCCCCTTTTCAGATTGGCTGGGTCATTTCGCTCAAGACCGGCATTTGTCTGTTTCTATGGCCATTACGTTTACTGTTCTAAGCCATTTCGCTCCAGCACTGCGACCCACTTTGCGATTTCCAAAGAGACCCCATCTGTGCCTGCTATACGGGTGGATCGGAAACCTACATTTTTGGATCGTTTTCCCGAAGCACGATCGTTCATCGAAGTACGCTCAACTAGCAGGTAAAATTTACTTCAGTTCTGTGTTTTGTGACATAAACTATACGGTTAAAAATAGGCGGTCCAGATTAGGGTGTTGGTGCTGTCGCGGCTGGTGAAGCTGGTTTTCGGGCCAATGCTAAATTCCTCCTGGAGTTCGTAAAATCGGATGATGGGGCTCCCAAACTGCCCCCATTTCGACGACCGCTTTCGGGTAGGCTTTAACATTGCCTTTTAAAAAGGGGGTAACTTCATAGGACTCAAGTACCGATTTATCAAGACGTGCATGACTAGTGCCCCTATAATCCCCTTTCTCCTACCTCTCCTCTCCTTCCCCCAAGCTCGGCCAGCCAGGCAGCGACTTCTGCGGCTCGGGATAGACAATACTTCCAGCCTCTAACCTGGCGAAGGAGGTTAAGCGGTGCTCTTTCAACCCGTCTGCCGTAACGTGAACTATGGAGATCTTTCTCAGACCGAGAAGAGCATCAGAAATCAATTGGCGATGACAGCGCCAGGGGACGGCTTCGGCACACATGATGCTGGTTGTAGCTTCTGAAGCAATTTCGACAAGAACATCCAGAGCACTCTGAAATTCATCAATCAGCATATAGTCTGCATAGGCACGGAAGCCTGGGCTTTTCCATCCCAGATTGGGAGACTCTTTTTCGCCCAATTTGCGAAAGCCTCCTAAGGCCTTTAAGTGATAATAGCGGATGCCTATTTCTTCTAATTCTCTGATCAGATTTTCCTGGCTGAAGTGTGGGAATTTCCGGGAAGTGGGGAATGATCGAACGTCTACGAGTCGTTCAATGCCACGTTCCTGAAGTAACTGGGCAAATTCCTGGAAACTGCGTGTCGAATGTCCAATGGTAAAAATCTTCATGTCGTAATTATATGGATCTAGAGCCAAAACCTGATACAGCTAAGCCTCGCTCCAGGGGCTCGGAGGCCAGTCCGAAGCCTCTACATTCTCTCAGGGACCTTTTTCTCGGTGCTCCCTGAAAATAAAAAACATTCTGTATCGACACCGAGAACATCATGACTGCGGCTTTGCAGATGGAGAGCCACCCGCCCTGCACCACAGCCGATACTCACCCGCCATAGAGCAAGCTGGCCCGCTAGGTCCATTTTCTTTAAAAAATGACTGGCTATCAAAGCAGCAGGAGGGTCACCGTCGGATACCTTTCTCACCTTCCCGTTTGGACAGAGTATATTCAGCTTCGTACAAACCACCGCAACAACGACCCTGGCAGAAGATTGTGAATCTTCGCTCAATCTTCAGTTATTTTTCGAATGATCTCGCCATTGATCTAGGTACTGCCAACACACTCATTTATGCCCGAGGACGAGGAATCGTTGTCAACGAACCTTCCATTGTCGCAATTAACAGACGGAACAATAACTTGGAAGCAGTCGGACACGAAGCCAAAGAGATGCTGGGCCGTACGCCTGTCAACATCGTCGCCATCAAACCAATGAAAGATGGCGTTATTGCTCATTTTGACCTGACTGAGGAGATGCTCAAATACTTCATTAAGAAGGCCCATGCCCGCAAGCATTTCCTGGCTCCCCGAATAGTCATAGGCATCCCATCGGAAATCACCCAAGTGGAAAGAAGGGCGATTATGGACACGGCCTGGGGTGCCAAAGCCAGCGAGGTCCACTTGGTGAAACAGGCACTGGCTGCGGCCATTGGTGCCGGCCTCCCCATTACGAAAGCGGGGGGAAACTTGATTGTAGACATCGGAGGGGGAACGACTGACATCGCCGTGATTAGTTTGTTTGGCATAGTCTATGGCCGCTCAGTCCGGGTGGCAGGGAATGCAATGGATGAATCCATCATCCAATACCTCAAAAGGAAGTACAATCTGCTCATCGGAGAACACGAAGCTGAGCGAGTAAAAATCGAAATTGGCTCAGCTGCACCGCTGGAAGAAGAAATGACGATGGAGATTAAAGGGCGTGATCTGATCCAAGGCATTCCTAAGGTCATGACCATTACGGATGGAGAGGTGCGCGAGGCCTTGTCCGGCACCATCGACACCATTGTCAATGCCGTGCGGGTGGCCTTGGAACAGACGCCTCCGGAACTTTCCGCGGACATCGCGGATAGGGGCGCCGTCGTGACCGGAGGTGGAGCTCTCTTAAAGAATTTGGACTTGAGACTTAAGAATGAGACAGGATTACGTGTGCTACTGGCTAAAGATCCTTTGTCTTCAGTGGTCCTGGGAGCGGGCAGAATGCTAAGTGATATGGCCCTCCTCAAGAGAGTCAGCTCTTCGTGAATTTGTCCAAGGGGGATAGATAGCCATGCCAGTTGGACATCAACGCACCGCGACTCCTCTCCACCGGCAATTTCCATTGTCTTCAATCCTTTTCAAGCGTTGGCATCTAGGGAAATCTCCTAACATTTTAGGGGACAACACTTCTGGGCGAGAAGACCATATCCTACTACAGGATTCTGGGAAAACTCGGAGAAGGCGGTAATGCCCGATATTGTCCCGGACCCGTTGGGGAGAGTTCAATCACCTGAACATCGCAGCGATTCATTGCCTGGAAGAAGCGGATGCTGCGCAGTGGAGCGCAGTCCGCGTAGAGGTTCAAGGGAAAACGCCCTACTTCGCTCTATTACTACCGTGAATTACAAAACCTCAGAGATCCTCTCCATTTTCGCGCGGAACGGAAGACTCTGCCGGCGGGACGGAGCTAGCATGAGCCAGACTGCCATTCAGGAGATCAGACCCTGGGACCGGCCTTTTTTGGAAACCTGCCCGAGGCAAAGTGGTGGTTCTTACTTATCTTGTCTTGATCCATGTATTCGCCTTCATCGGGCTGATTCTTTTTTCGCTGTCGCGGCTCTGTTCATCTTGGGCCACCAGGCCAGCGCGGCAGCTGTCGTTGTAGAATGGTGAACAGAATCATGAAAAAGTCCGGTATTGGCATCCTAACGGGTGGCGGCGATGTACCCGGTTTAAATTCGGTGATCAAGTCGGTGGTCTATGGGGCCAAACATCTTGCTCGCGAGGTCATTGGGATTCGCAGAGGCTGGCAGGGTCTCACCGATGTTAACCTCTCTCAGCACCAGGACCCCGGGTTCATCATGCCTCTAAACAGAGTGAACACTCGCACCATTGACCGAACCGGAGGTACGGTTCTCCATACCTCCCGCACCAATCCCGCCATGATGAACAAATCCAAACTGCCTGCGCATCTTTCCGCGGAAGAGTTGCGTCCCCTCCAGGTTGACGAAGACGCCTATGATCTCACACCGATCGTGATTCGAAATCTGGAGCAGCTGGGGATCGAGACCCTCATCGCGATCGGAGGAGATGACACACTGGGCTATGCCGCGCACCTGAGTGGCGAGGGGTTTCCCGTTATTGGCATTCCAAAGACCATGGACAACGACGTACCCGGCACGGAATACTGTATCGGCTTTTCCACTGCTATCACCAGGGCTAAAGAATTGATCACCCGCCAACGCACGACTCTGGGCTCGCATGAACGCATCGCCGTGTTTCGGATGTTCGGACGCGAGTCAGGCTTCACGGCCCTTTATACGGCCTACGTTACTTCCACCCGCTGCCTTATACCGGAATACCCTTTTGACCTAGAGACGATCTGCCGCTTGATGGTCGAGGACAAATACAATGCCCCCAGTCGTTACTCCCTGATCGTGATTTCGGAGGGGGCCACCTGGCGAGGACAACAGAAGGCAGAGTTCGGCGAGGCTGATGCCTACGGTCACCGCAAGACGGTGGATATCGGTCATGCTTTGGCAGCGGAGATTCGACGCCGAACTGGAGAGGAGACTATGACCTCAGATCTCACCTATGATTTACGCAGCGGGGATCCCGACTCACTGGACAGTCTCATTGCCACGACTTTTGCCAACAACGCCATGGACCTGATCAGCCAGGGAATGACGGGTCAGATGGTCTCGGTCCGAGATGGCCGTTACCACCATACCACCTTACCCGATCCCGCATCTCCTCCTCGTCGGGTCAACGTGGAGAAGCTCTATGACACCTCCCGCTTTCGGCCGCGGTACGACAACAAGCTAGGCTCCCCCATACTCCTTGACCACGTCTAGGAGCTTTTGTGCTCGGGTGGCTGAGCCGCCGGGCCTTCATTCCGCCCTGAGTTTATCTCAGCCCGGGGCCTACCGCACGCTAGCCAGAGCTGTTGCAGTCCAAGCTGGAAACCGCAGGTAGCTTCCAGGCCGACGGTCGCCGAACCGTGCCCAAGCCTCAGGGCCCAAATTAGGCCACTTCCTTTTCCATTGCTTCATCGTAGCTTCCGCTGCGGGCAGCCCCATTGCAGCTGGCGCGGTGGTAGAAGGCCTTCTTGGCGGCTTCGATGTTCCGGCTCTCCCCCTGCCAGGCCTCGAGAACCGAGGCCTGGAGGGCGCGGCCGAAGGAAAAGCTGAGTTCCCATGGGAACTTGCCCATGGCATTCATGGCATTCAGATTCTTCGTGGCCTGTACGTCAGACTGCCCGCCTGAGAGAAAGACCACTCCGGGAACAGCCGCTGGGACATGACGGAGAAAACATCGCAGAGTGGCTTCCGCGACTTCCTCTGGATGCGCCTGAATGGTGCAGTCCTTCCCAGGCAGAACCATATTGGGTTTCAATAGGATTCCTTCCAGGAGTATGCCACTTTCATACAGGGCGCCAAAGACGGCTTCCAGGGTCTTTCCGGTCTCCTTTTCACAACGGTCTATACTATGAGCTCCTTCCATCAAAACTTCGGGCTCCACAATGGGAACCAGGTCTTCTTCCTGACAGAGGGCAGCATACCTGCCCAGAGCATGCCCGTTGCAATGAATGCAGTAGCGGGATGGAGTCTCCTCTCCAATGGCAAGAACCGCTCTCCACTTGGCGAATCTGGCCCCCAGCTGCCGATACTCCTTCAAGCGAGCTCTGAGACCGTCCAACCCTTCAGTGATCTTCTCTCCACGGCTGAAGGGTAAGGGGATGGTGCCCTTGTCTACCTTGATGCCTGGGATGATCCCCTCCTTCAGGAGAACATCGGTAAAGGCTTGGCCCTCCGACGTGGTCTGTCGGATCGTCTCATCGAACAAAATGACGCCACTGATGAACTCGTTGGCCCCGGAAGTGGTGAAAAGGATTTCGCGATAGGCTCGTCGACTGTCCGCCGTAGAAGCCACATCGATCGTCTTGAACCGTTGTTCAATGGTGCTGAAGCTCTCGTCGGCTGCCAGGATACCCTTGTTCGGGGCTACCAGGGCCCGGGCCGTCTCTCTCAATGTATTTTCGTATTCGTACATTAGAACACCCCATTTGTTGCCGCTGTTGACAACCTCATTTAAGGAAATCCAGAGCTGCGGGTCAACCATGAACCACACAGGTCATAGGTTCTTGAAGTTTTTGGGGTCCAGACGATGGCAATACCCTATCTAAACGAGAGATAGGGTGAAAGACTCTTCAGATTCCGGTATTTCGGGTCGTACGAATAGCCAACCGTGTCATCCAGTCATCAGGTCTCTTTCTCAGAAGCGATTCAGAAGCTGAACGACACTGAGCTTGAAGGCCGAAAGCTGGCGGTGAATGAGGCCAAACCTCAGCAGCCGCGATCCGGGGCTGGCGGTGGCGGCAGAGGAGACTACGGGCGCCACCGCTGGTAGTCAGAAGCTAAGCCACAGGGGGGGGGCGCCAGGTCGGTTCACCTCTTCTAGTGCTCTGCGGGACCCTTCACTTGGAACCTTCCCTTCTTCACTAATTTGGAAGCCTCGCTAATGATGCTTAGAATCCTGTGAGAGTTTCTCTCCCTCGCTTCCAAGACCTGCTGTGACGGATGAACCTGGAGCCGTAGCTGTCCAGGTTTCAGTAACCTCTATTCTCTTTTTGGTGGGCGAAGATCACTGAGAAATCAGCGTCGTCCTCCCATCTGGGCAAACGGATCAATCTCTTTGTAGCCATCAGGGACGGAAAACAAATCGTTACTCAAGCTCTGCCGGGTCGCCGACTTCAAGAAAACCTCGCTGCTGGCATGGCCCCCGTCAAATTCCCGCACTAGAACCGGAAAGCCATTAATCTCATCCAAGAACTGGAACGGGTTGTCCAAGGGAGCGGCTAGAGGACTCTGCTGGACAGACTCAGCGAATTGCTTGGAAAAACGGCTCATGGCTTGAAAAGCCTCCATCGCTTCCTCAGCGGCAGCCACTTGGCTGACAGGGGCGGCGCAGACCTCTTGTGTCTTTTCCGTTCCCCGGTACACCGTGTACATGGTGCAGGAATATTCACCGACTTGCTCATCTCCTCCCACCTCAATTCTCCGCTGCGGGCGATCCGAGCCCATCCCGCCTGGCATCCCCCCCGGCATCCTGCCTTTCATCATCCGTTCCATCATGGCACGCTGTTCAGGGGGTACATTTGCTAACTGGGCCTCCATTTGCTTCATGGCCTCGCTCATCTGGGAACTCATCCGGTTCATCGAGTCCTTGTCCATGCGGTGGTAGGTCTGATCCTGATGGTTGACAATAAAGAGGGTCTCATCCCGAAAAATGGTGGTGGATGGGTTAGTTGTTCCTTCTTGGTGTGATTCTATCCGCACCATGGTTCCCTCTGTATAGATCTTGTCAGCAGACGTCTCCTGGTTCGAGCTCGCATCCCTCGACACCATCTCAATCACAACTCCAGCGAAGGATTGGCAAGAAAGCGTCCCCCAGATCGCAGCACTCCAGATAATGTTCCTCATGACTCAATTTCCCCTTTCGCCGGGCAGTATAAGGAATAGTCTGGGATAGTGATAGCCCCCCATACCCCTAAGGCGAACTCATTGGGACAACTCTCGATTTTTCTAAAATTTTTCCCTAATTTTTTTAACGGTAGGAGTCCCATTGGTGCGGGGTACACAGATAGTATCCGAAGGTCACGAAATGGAACGGGACTCCTAGCAAAGGGGGTTTTTGTTTCCAGAGACCCAGGTCTGCTGACTCGGGATTGGTCACCTCTGAACGCCTCTTCATAGTGTGAGCCAATCTAATAGCCAGATGAACCCTATAATCAGAGCCGCTAGACCGCCATATATGAGGCACATTATCAGTGTGAAGATTAGGCGGCTCTCTGGCTTCTCCTCTTTCATGTTAGTCAGCCACCTTCATTTGATGAAGTACCTCCCACCGCAGGATTATACCACCCCACCTAAGCTTTTCTCTTGGCCCAATATGGCCATCATCCCGAAGGTCACGAAAGGAAACGGGACTCAAACCAAGTGAGGTTTTTGCTTCTAGAGTGGCATCAAAAAAGGAAAGATGCGGTTCCCGCCCACACTGAGGGGTAATGGTCGGATTCAATCCTGCGAGAACCGCACTAGCTAATACGCTGGGGGGATCAAGTGTGTTTCACGCCAGTGCCCAAGAAGTGCCATCTATCCATGCAGGAGAAGGGTGTTTGTCCCAATCTTGTTTAGTGCTCGTACAACCCCCCTCCCCCCGCATGGACAGCGCTGCAACTGGAGTCCCGCCGAGGTGGTTTTGCTTGCTGAGCTGACTGGGGGATAGCAAGACTTCTTGCTCAGCTGTCGCTCTCCAGCTTCGCCATTTCCTGCTTCTCTTTCAGCTTCTGGGCGTTACGAGTCAGGACTGCTTCCAACTTCTGGTCTGGCTTCCCCCCTTTACCCCTGGCCCTGCGAAGGGCATAGATGCTAATCAAGCCATTGTCACTGCTAATCTCGAACGCCCCACGTCTGGTGCGCCGGTTAAGGATGCCCATTTGCCTCCTTTTGGACTATTTCCAGAAAACACCTCCCCCATTCAGTGAAGATAAGTAGTGGGGGGTTGCTGTGGCGAGTACATCGAGTCATAGAGGAACCTCTCTATGCGTGCTCGTCGGCCCGGCCTTCGCGAAGTCAAAAAAGAAAGGATGTGGTGGAGGGTGGGTTTGTTTATCTGCCCACGCTGTCCCTCAATCCCTTGCCGGCACGAAAAGCCGCGACTGTCCTGGCTTTGATTCTGATTTGCTTTCCAGTCTGAGGATGGCGTCCGTTTCGGGCCTTGCGCTTCCGGGTTTCGAACGTTCCAAAGCCGGGAATGGTGACTTTTCGATTCGCCCTTAGCTCGCTAGAAATCACGCCTTTTCTTGAACCATCGAACAAGGCGCTAATCAACGCGTTCGCGTCTTTTTTCGAGAGGCCAGATGCTTTGGCGGTTTTTTCAACAAGTTCTGCTTTGGTCATGTTCCCTCCTAACCTTAGTGGACAAAATGCCCCCAGGAATAACTGATAGACACACCTTTTGGACGAGTTTTAGTCTATCTTGTGGCCACCTTGAAACAAGAAAAAAAGGAAAAGAATTTCGCTGCACAAAAAATGTGGAAAACCCGGTTTCTGCCAGAAAGCTCAGTTTAATGTTTTCCGAGAAGACAGCTCACAGATTATCCACAGCTATTTACACACCCCTTGTTGAAAAATGTTTTCTGCTAGGCTTTCGCAAGCAGGAATTCGATTGATTTAGTCGATGTGTCAATCGTATGCGTTTTCCTGATACCTCACTTCATCTGCTCGATAAGAAATTTCCTCAATTCTTCCAGGTCCATATCCTCTTCCTCCTCTTTTCTCCACCAAGGAAAAATCTCTGCCAATCGCTTCTCATGATCTTTCCAGTCATAACTCAGCCCATCATCCAGACCATTCTTTCTCAAGAAATAATGCAGTGCTTCCCGTAACAGTTCGGTTTTGGGGCAGTTTCTTTCTCGAGATAGTCTGTTTAGAAGTTCTTTCTGATACTCGGTTATGTACGAATTAAATCTAACGCTTTTGAAGAATTTTGGGTTCATAAACATAATAAAAAAGAAATAAAAAGCTAATAAAAGACAACAATTTCGAATTAATCTCTACCTCACGGGAGGGCTAATCGAGCCTCCCAGCGGTAGGGTAATGGCCTCAGTTTGGTGAGCAATAAGTGAGCAATAAGGCCCAAACAACAGGTAAAACCAGGTAACAGCATCGACGTAAGTGATTGAGCGGACAGGACGAGACAATATTAGATTATTCTCCGGAACCAAAGGTCACAGGTTCGAATCCTGTCGGGCGTACCATTTGTTTTCAATGGGTAAAAGCTAATCCATGAGCGGTGAGAACCGCCAAAAAAGGTCTCTCATCAACAGCGGTCAACCATTAGGGCTGTGAGGATGGAAGTTTTTCGAACGGGTCGTTGAGGCGAAGCGTCAAGCCGGCTGGAACACTTCAATCGGATTTCCAGACGGGTCCTCGGCGATGATCTGTTTCCCGCCAACGCCGCTGATGATGTCGTTGCG
>Ga0209997_10000846_pt1 | contig 10811 bp, 11 predicted proteins | sample CR04metaG_FD_182079 | JGI IMG/M metagenome (GOLD analysis project Ga0209997, IMG submission 182079) | Deep subsurface microbial communities from Mariana Trench to uncover new lineages of life (NeLLi) - CR04 metaG (SPAdes) (version 2) | ecosystem: Environmental > Aquatic > Marine > Ocean trench...
CTGACTTCACGGCTGTCGACGTGCACATGAGTGACCTGCTCAGCGGCCGCGATGCTCTGGATAACTACCAGGGTATCGTTGCTTGTGGAGGTTTCTCTTTCGGTGATGTGCTCGGTGCCGGTGGTGGCTGGGCGAAGTCCATTTTGTATCACTCTCGCACACGCGATCAGTTTGCGGCGTTCTTCGAGCGCAGTGATACCTTTGCCCTGGGTGTGTGCAACGGCTGTCAGATGTTGTCGCACCTGCGCGAGTTGATACCCGGGGCGGACAGCTGGCCACGTTTCCTGCGCAACAAGTCGGAGCAATTCGAGGCGCGTCTGAGCCTGGTCGAGATCGTGGAGAGCCCGTCGCTGCTCCTGCACGGTATGGCGGGTTCACGCATCCCGATTGCGACGTCGCATGGAGAAGGCAGAGCCGTTTTTGCCGATGACACAGCACGGGTCACTTCTTCGTACACGATAGCGCTGCGCTACGTTGACAATCGTGGCGAGGTTGCCAATCAGTATCCGGCGAATCCCAATGGCTCGTCAGACGGCATCTGCGGACTTAGCAACGAAGACGGTCGTGTGACGATCCTGATGCCGCACCCGGAGCGCGTTGCCATGACAAGGCAGAATTCATGGCATCCGCAGGACTGGGGAGAGGATGGGCCGTGGATGCGCATGTTCCGCAACGCACGAATGGCCATAGGTTAACCAGGTTGACTAGGCGGATTGGCGCTTGCTGTTGTTTTCGGAGACAAAAAAGCGACGCACTTTGATTGCGCGTGAGAGTTTCCCGTGGCGGACGAAGCACTGATAGAACATATCTTTCAGCACCTCCAGCAAAATGCCTGCCTGTGCTCGGTTCAACAGCGGCAAATCTTCGTACTGCCCGGTGCCAAAAAGTACGGTCTTGATTGGTGCGAAGGTATCGTCATCAATGCCAGCGATCTCCTGCGCCTCCATGACCTCTTCGAAAGCGCGCAATTTACCCCCGTCGCCCAGTGCTTCAAAGGAGCCCTTGGCGGCGCGCCGGCACATTGAGGCGAACGCGTTAAAATTGTTGGCGGAGTAGCACGACAAGGCTTCGCGAAACAGTACCTCCGTGTGGTCCGGCAAATACGAAAACGCGAAGCGTTCTTTGGGTCGCTCAAGCTCTACGAAATTGCGGTAAAGTTCCACACGGTTGTCAGCATACTCACGAACGGCAAAACGCAGGAACACGGGCGCATGGCACGCATCGCACTGGTAGACGAGCCCGACGTGCTTGGGTTTGTCACGGATGACTGCAGCCGCATCGGGAAAGGCCTGCGGGCTCATGTGTGCGAACACGCCACAATAGGGGCATTCGAGCCCTATGCGCTCCTCAAGTTCGCTCTCGATCCCCCGATCTTTATCTAAGACAATCGCCATTTCGTTCGATGTATTGTTGTCGTATTCAGTATGCACTATCCAAAAGTGGCCGAACCTCTTGGTTTACATAATCCAACAATCGTTACTGCCCCCAGTCGCCCACGGCTTTTCGTGCGGCTTCATTTACGGGTCGCGCAATCAACGCGTCGCGGCTTAGCGTGACTTCGAATCGAGCCCCGTCTGCCATTGGAACATAGGTAGCGGTTCCATAATATGCGTCGACACCCGGCACCAGTCGCGGAAACTGGCGTGCGACCCGCCAAACGTCGAGTGTCAACTCCTCGGTCAATGCATACACCGTTCGTTGCTCCTTCATCTCGTCGTCGATGTCCGAGTAGCGACCGCTGAGCCGGTCGAGCTGATAAATCGGATCCAGCCCCAGCAGCGTGACGGGTGGTTTCCACAGGACGACGCGTGCGTCTATCTGCCACTCATCACCGCGCAGTTCCAACAAGCGGTCGGGTTCGCCGTCGATCATCAGTCGGGCTGTGAACTCACCCGGTGCGGACTGCGAGAATTCAATCTTGCCGACGACTTGCTCGTCAACCAGTCGGCCATAGCCGTAATAGCTGAATGCAAGCAAAATACTGGCGCCGCCCAATACTGTTGCAACGAGTCCGCCCGCCAGCGAACCGGTTGCCCGCACCGGTCGACGGCGGCGGATGTGGCGTGTCATTGAGAAAACAAAGAACAGCGCGATGAAGGTAAAAACCGCACTGGCCGTCAGCAGCAGATTCATCGGTCGCTCTCCGTTAGCCCATCAGGCGCTGAGTCTCTTATACTTTATTCGATGCGGATTTGCTGCGTCGGAACCCAGTCGTCGCTTGCGATCCTCTTCATAGTCCGCGTAATTCCCGGCGAACCAGACGATCTCACTATTGCCTTCGAAGGCGAGAATATGCGTGGCAATTCGATCCAGGAACCAGCGATCGTGCGAGATCACGATGGCGGAGCCCGGAAATTCAAGCAACGCTTCTTCGAGCGCTCGCAGCGTCTCGACATCGAGATCATTGGTGGGCTCATCGAGCAGCAGGAAATTGCCGCCCGCGCGCAGCATCTTGGCGAGATGCACCCGATTGCGTTCGCCGCCGGACAACAAGCCGATCTTCTTCTGCTGGTCCTGACCGCGAAAATTAAAGCGACCGACATAAGCGCGTGACGACGTCTCGTAGTTGCCAACTTTAATCATGTCCAGGCCGTCGGAGATTTCCTCCCACACGGTATTGTCGCCATTGAGACTTTCACGAGATTGGTCGACACTCGCGATCTGCACCGTTTCGCCAAGTCGCAGCGTTCCGGAATCGGGCTGTTCCTCGCCCGTAATCATGCGAAACAGGGTTGTCTTACCCGCGCCGTTCGGACCGATGACGCCGACGATGCCGCCCGGCGGCAGTTGAAAACTCAAACCGTCGATCAGCAATTTGTCACCAAAGCCCTTCTTCAGGTTGTCGACCTCAAGCACGACATCACCCAATCGTGGCCCCGGCGGTATGTAAATCTCATTGGTCTCGTTGCGTTTCTGATACGCGGTGGAGGAAAGCTCCGCAAACTGTCGCAGGCGGGCCTTCGACTTTGCCTGCCGAGCCTTGGGATTGCTTCGCACCCACTCGAGCTCGTGCTGCATCGCTCGTTGACGGGCCTTCTCACCGGCTTCTTCGATTCTGAGGCGTGCCTCTTTTTGTTCGAGCCAGGATGAATAGTTGCCTTGCCACGGAATTCCATGGCCTCGATCGAGCTCCAGAATCCAACCCGCGACGTTGTCGAGAAAATAGCGATCATGAGTGACGGCAATAACCGTGCTGGGATACTCGTCGAGAAAACGCTCGAGCCAGGCAACAGATTCCGCATCGAGATGGTTGGTCGGCTCGTCGAGCAGCAGCATGTCGGGTTGCGAGAGCAGCAATCGACACAACGCGATGCGGCGGCACTCACCGCCGGATAATTTTGTGACGTCGGCGTCCCAGGGTGGCAGGCGCAAGGCGTCGGCAGCGATTTCAAGTTTACGGTCGAGTTCCCACGCACCTTCCGAGTCAATCGCATCCTGCAACTTACCCTGTTCTTCGAGCAGCGCATTCATCTCATCGTCGTTCATGGGCTCGGCGAACTGCATGCTGATCTCGTTGAAGCGGTCGAGGAGCGCCTTGGTTTCTGCAACACCTTCCTCGACGTTGCCACGCACATCTTTTTCGGGATCGAGCTCGGGCTCCTGCGGCAAATAGCCGATCTTGATGCCGGGCTGTGGTCGCGCCTCGCCGTCGATATCGGTATCGAGGCCCGCCATGATACGCAGGAGTGTCGACTTGCCGGAACCATTCAGACCCAGGACGCCGATCTTGGCGCCCGGAAAGAATGACAGGGAGATGTCACGCAGAATGTGCCGCTTGGGCGGCACAATCTTTGCGACGCCGTTCATTGTGTAGATGTATTGTGCCATGGTTCTTTGCCCGTCCTTGCGCGCATTATCCGGTATGCTGCGTCGCATGAAAATAGCCACGATCGACAAAGTGCTGGTTTACAAGGGGGAGGAGATTGCGGCCTATGGCTTCGGTGATCCGCATCCGTTCGGTACAGACCGGCATGATGTGTTCCACAAGGAACTCGACGCGGCCAATCTTGCCGATGCCATCGACTTCGGCCATCCGCGTCCTGCCGAAGTTGACGAGCTCGCCCTGTTTCACAGCGCCGACTATATCGACAAGGTTTCCCGACTGTCAGCCGCAGGTACGGGTTGGCTCGATGATGGCGATACGCCGGCTGTGCCCGGCATTTACGACGCGGCCTCGGCAGTCGTCGGCGCGGTACTTTGCGCGGTGGATGAGCTCATGCATGGCAACTACAAACGCGCGTTTATCCCCATTGCCGGATTGCATCACGCCGCTCGCGATTCCGCGGCCGGTTTCTGTGTCTTTAATGATTGTGGCATCGCCGCCGAGTACCTTCGCAAACAGTTCGGGGTTGCTCGAGTCGCCTATGTCGATATCGACGCGCACCATGGCGACGGCATGTTTTACGGATTCGAGGATGACCCGGATCTGATATTCGCCGACATCCATGAAGACGGGCGTTTTCTGTATCCGGGCACCGGCGCCGCCGAAGAAACGGGAACCGGCAGGGCGCGCGGCACGAAACTCAATATCCCACTCGCGCCGGGCGCCGACGACAGCGATTTTCACCGCGCGTGGGCACGGGTGGAGACCTACCTGGAGGAAGCCAAACCCGAGTTCATCCTGATGCAATGCGGGGCGGATAGCCTGGAAGGTGACCCCATCACGCACCTGTGCTTGACCGAAGAAGCGCATGCGAGTGCTGCGGCATCGTTGTGCCGGCTGGCAGACAAACACTGCGGAGGCAAAATCGTCGCCATGGGAGGCGGTGGTTATAATCGCCGCAACGTGGCTCGCGCGTGGACCCGCGTAGTCCAAGCCTTCGTGGAAACACGCTAGGTCCACAGGTAAGATCGCGAAACTTACGTCGCCACCATTCCCGGCCATCATTTTCGATCACTTATGGAGCCCCCATGTTCAACACAGCAACGACTATCGATGCCTTCGATCCCGAAATCGCGAAAGCCATCAGCGAGGAAAATCGCCGCCAGGAAGAACATGTCGAGTTGATCGCCTCCGAGAATTACGCGAGCCCGCTGGTCATGGAGGCGCAAGGAACGCAATTGACGAATAAGTACGCTGAGGGGTATCCGGGCAAACGTTACTACGGTGGCTGCGAATACGTCGATGACGTAGAGACGCTGGCTATCGAGCGTGCCAAGCAACTCTTTGCGGCAGATTACGCCAACGTACAACCGCACTCAGGGTCGCAAGCCAATGCGGCCGTCTACCACGCGCTGGTCAATCCCGGCGACACGATTTTGGGCATGAGCCTGGCCGAAGGCGGGCACCTGACGCATGGCTCAAAGGTCAACTTTTCCGGCAAGTTATTTAATGCAGTGCAGTACGGCCTGGTGGCGGACACTGGCCTGATTGACTACGACCAGGTGCAGGCGCTGGCGAATGAGCACAAGCCGAAAATGATCGTGGCCGGCTTCTCGGCCTATTCCCGGATTGCCGACTGGGCACGCTTCAGGGAAATCGCCGATAGTGTCGACGCTTATCTTTTCGTGGATATGGCGCACGTTGCCGGACTGGTCGCGACAGGGCACTACCCGAGCCCCATGCCTCACGCTGACGTATGCACGACGACGACGCACAAGACGTTGCGTGGTCCTCGAGGTGGCATGATACTCGCGCGCGAAAACGCGGAGCTGGCAAAGAAATTCAATTCGCTGGTTTTCCCGGGCACACAGGGTGGTCCGTTAATGCATGTCATCGCGGCGAAGGCTGTGGCTCTCAAGGAAGCGCTGCAGCCCGAATTCAAGGACTATCAGGGCAAGGTATGCGAGAACGCCAAGATTATGGCCGGGGTGCTGGTCGAGCGTGGCTATCCGATCGTGTCCGGTGGTACTGACAATCACCTGATGCTCGTGAGCCTCATCGACAAAGGCATAACCGGAAAAGACGCCGATGCGGCACTTGGCAGCGCTAACATTACGGTGAACAAGAACGCCGTTCCGAATGATCCACAGTCGCCTTTTGTCACCAGTGGGTTGCGTCTGGGTACGCCCGCGATCACGACACGCGGATTTGGCGTGGACGAAACGCGTCAGCTTAGCGGCTGGATAGCGGATATACTGGACGACCTGAAAAATGAGGAAACGATCGAGCGTGTCAGAAACCAGGTGCTTGATCTTTGCAAGCGATTCCCTGTTTACGTTTAGTTGTTAGCCAGCCATGCATTGCCCATTCTGCGCCCACGAAGAAACCAAAGTCATAGATTCGCGTCTTGCGGGTGAAGGCCGGCAAATTCGTCGGCGCCGGCAGTGTCTGGCCTGCAATGAACGCTTCACGACGTTCGAATCGGCGGAGCTTGTCATGCCAAAGCTGGTCAAGTCCGACAACAGCCGCCAGCCATTCGACGAGGCCAAGTTACGTTACAGCATGGTGCGTGCCCTGGAGAAGCGTCCGGTGCCCAGCGACGACTTTGAGCAGGCGATTGGTCGTTTGATCCATAAGCTCAGAACGATGGGCGAGCGAGAGGTACCGTCGCGCCTGGTAGGAGAGCTGGTCATGCAGGAACTGCATGAACTGGACGAGGTTGCCTACGTGCGATATGCGTCTGTGTATCGACGCTTCCAGGACATCACCGAGTTTGAAGAAGAGATCAAACGATTGCAGAAAATTTCGCAGACGGCGGCAAGTCGCGAGCAAATGTCACTACTGCCTGAATTGCCTGGTAAGAAAAGCAAGAAATAATGTCTCGTCCTGAGTATTCCGCCGAAGATTGCACGCATATGGCGCGTGCATTGCGACTGGCCGCCCGCGGCCGTTACACGGCACACCCCAATCCGATGGTTGGCTGTGTGTTGGTCAAGAATCACAACATTGTCGGCGAGGGCTGGCACGTGCGTACGGGCGAGGCCCATGCCGAGATCAATGCCCTGCAGGCGGCCGGTGGCCAGGCCCGGGGGGCAACGGCCTACATAACACTGGAACCTTGCGCTCATCACGGCAAAACGCCACCTTGCACCGACGCCCTGATCGAGGCGGGCGTGCGCAACGTCATCGTCGCGATGCAAGATCCGTTCGCGGGCAATGCAGGAAGCGGACTGAAGCTGTTGGACGACGCCGGCATCACTACGAGTGATGGCCTGATGGCCGCCGCCGTGGCCGAGCTGATTGCCGGATACCTGCAAAGAGTGACCAAACAGCGACCGTATGTGCGCATGAAGCTGGCCTCCAGCCTCGATGGCGCGGCCGCCATGGCCAATGGAGAGAGCCAGTGGATCACCGGTCCTGAGGCCCGCGCGGATGTGCAAATCCTGCGGGCTCGCTCGGGGGCAGTCATGACGGGAATCGGTACGGTACTTGCGGACGATCCGTCTCTGAACGTTCGCGCGACAGAAATTGACACAAGTGGCCTGCAGCCCTTGCGCGTCATTCTTGACAGTCGCCTGCGCATGCCGCTGGCCGCCGGAATGTTGACGCTGCCCGGTGCGACGTTGGTTTGTTGTACTGGTGACCACGATGCCATTGCGTTGCAAGAGGCAGGTGCCGAGGTGATGTCCTTCCCTGGGTCTGAGGGTCGTGTTGATGCGAGCGCGGTACTGACCGAGCTGGCCGTGCGCGGTATCAACGACGTGCTGGTCGAGGCTGGGCCGACCCTTGCAGGTTATCTGCTTGAAGAGGACCTCGTCGATGAGCTTGTGATTTACCAGGCGCCCCATATTATGGGTAGTCAGACATTGGGGTTGGTCAATACGCCGTCCTGGTCGTCGCTTGCCGATCGCAAAGTACTCAAAATCAAGGATGTCCGCTGTGTCGGCACAGACATGAAAATTACGGCCACACGGGCAGACTGACACAGAATGTTTACGGGATTAATAAAAGCCAAGGGGTCGATCACTGCCATGAACCGGCGGGGTGGCGATGTGCGCATGACCGTAAGTTCTGACGCATTACCCTGGAGCGAGTACGACCTCGGCGAGAGTATTGCTGTAAACGGCGTCTGCCTGACGGCCGTCGCGCTGCACGACAATGGCTTTGACACGGACGTGTCCGTCGAAACACTGGACGTAACGGCGCTCGGTAATCTGGTGACGGGCTCCGACGTCAACCTGGAACCGGCGATCAGCCTGGGCGCACGACTGGGCGGACACTTTGTGAGCGGGCACATTGATTGCGTTGGCAACGTGACGTCCAAGTCGGCCGATGCCCGATCGATCCGACTCGCGATTGAAGTTCCAGCCGAATTTTCGCGCTACCTGGCAAGAAAGGGCTCGGTATGCGTCGACGGCGTCGGCCTTACCATTAACGAAGTATCGGGAAATACCTTTGAATCAAATATTATTCCCCATACTGCCGATGTCACGATCATGGGCGGCTACACGGTGGGAACGGCCGTCAATGTAGAAGTTGACCTGCTCGCGAGATACATTGAGCGACTGATCAGCAAGGATCGCGATGGCATTTCGATCGAATTTCTTAAGGACCACGGCTATGCCTGACAAGACAACACTACATCCGAGCGCGATCGACGCTGCATTCAGCGACATCAAAGACATTATTGTCGATATTAAAGCCGGCAAGATGGTCATCATGGTTGACGACGAAGATCGCGAAAATGAGGGCGACCTCATCATGGCGGCGGTGAAAGTTCGCGCGGAAGATGTCAATTACATGGCGACGCACGGTCGCGGTCTGGTGTGTCTGACGCTATCGCGCGAGCGCTGCGATCAACTGCGCTTGCCGTTAATGGTTGTTGGCACGGACCAGCATCATGCGACCAATTTCACGATTTCGATCGAGGCGGCCGAAGGCATTACAACCGGCATCTCGGCACACGATCGCGCGAAAACCATACAGACCGCGGTGGCGCAGGGCGCGCGGCCCGAACACCTGAATCAGCCCGGACACGTTTTCCCGGTCATGGCGCAACCCGGCGGTGTTTTGACGCGTGCGGGCCACACGGAAGCGGGCTGCGATCTTGCCAGGCTTGCAGGGCTGGAGCCAGCCGCCGCGATTGTCGAGATATTGAAAGAGGACGGCAGCATGGCACGGCGTCCGGACCTCGAAAAATTCAGCCGCGAACACGGTATCAAGATCGGGACTATTGCGGACCTGATTCGCTATCGACTGGAAACCGAGTGCAGTATCGAACGCATTGGCAAGGAAATCGTGGCAACAGCATACGGCGACTTTACGATGTACTGCTACGACGACCATGTGCATCAGGCAGTCCATGTCGCGCTTGTAATGGGCGACTTGAGCAGCGTGGATTCGCCGCTCGTGCGCGTGCATCCGCAGGACACACTCGGCGATGTGGTTGGAGTACAAAGTCCTTCCCTTGGGTGGCCGTTGAGTAAGGCGATCCAACGCGTTGCCGAGGAAAAGGTCGGCGTCGTCGTGCTGCTCCGGGATCAGGAATCCTCACGTGATTTCATGGACTCGGTGGAGTCCCTGGGGAAACATCGCGACGAACTGGAAAGCCGTCGCAGTGGTGCCGAGGTGTTGCGTACTTACGGTGTCGGCGCGCAGATTCTTCGCGACCTCGGCCTCAGTAAAATCCGTGTATTATCTGCGCCTAAACACATGTATGCGATCTCCGGTTTCGATTTGGAAATTACGGAGTACGTCTGACAAAAAATTCTAAGAGTTGGTAGCGCTACACCATGGACAGGATCAAGACTACAGAGGGCGATCTCGTGATTCGCGACGGTCGCTTTGCGATTGTTGCGGCGCGTTTTAATGATTTCATTGTCGAATCGTTGATTAAGGGTGCGATTCGTTGCCTGCGCCAGCATGGTGCGGCGGATGCCGATGTTGAGATTTTTCGTGTGCCCGGTGCCTATGAAATGCAAATCGCGATCGACAAGGTCGCCACAACACGCCGTTTTGATGGCATCGTGGCACTGGGTGTCATTATCCGTGGCAGTACACCGCATTTTGACTACGTCGCGGGCGAATGTGTGCGCGGTATTTCCAACGCGTCGAATAAGCACAACATACCGATAGGCAATGGCGTGCTGACCGTCGATACCATCGAGCAGGCGATAGAACGCGCAGGAACCAAGGCTGGCAACAAGGGCGAAGAGGCCACGCTTGCTGTTATTGAAATGGTCAATCTCCTGCGTCGCATCGACTAGCAATCCAGCCTCTACGTGGAAGGACGCAAGATGAGCAATGCCAGTTCAAAAAGAACGGGTGCCCGAACGCGCGCACGAGAGTTGCTGCTGCAGGCGTTGTATCAGAAACAGCTGGCGGAACATTCGACGGAAGAACTTGTGTCGCAGTTCCACGAGCAAGTGGCATACGAACGGGTTGATAAGGAGTTCTTTGACGAGCTGCTGCCGGCGATCAGCGATGGGCAGGATGATCTCGAGAAAGTGATTGACGAACTGATCGATCGCCCGCTCAAGCAGCTGGATCCGGTCGAGCTTGGCATCCTGCTGATCGGGGTTCATGAATTGCAGTCTCGCCTCGACATTCCCTATCGTGTCGTCATCAACGAATGTGTCAATCTCGCCAGGCGTTTCGGCGCACTTGACGGTCACAAATATATCAACGCATGCCTCGACGCTGCTGCCCAGTCCATTCGTGAGATCGAGATTCAGGCGAAGGGATAACCCGGCCGTGGATGAGTTCGAGCTGATACGACGATACTTCGATCGCCCGGTCACCTCGCCGGGTGCCACCCAGGGCGTCGTCAAGGGCGTCGGCGACGACGGCGCGGTCTTGGTGCCGACCGCCGGATTCGAACTGGTACAAGTCATCGATTCGCTGGTTGAGGGTGTTCATTTTCTTGCCGATGCTGATCCCTCGGATATCGGCTATCGGGTTGTTGCAGTCAATCTGTCCGATATCGCGG
>Ga0209997_10000847_pt1 | contig 10808 bp, 14 predicted proteins | sample CR04metaG_FD_182079 | JGI IMG/M metagenome (GOLD analysis project Ga0209997, IMG submission 182079) | Deep subsurface microbial communities from Mariana Trench to uncover new lineages of life (NeLLi) - CR04 metaG (SPAdes) (version 2) | ecosystem: Environmental > Aquatic > Marine > Ocean trench...
GCAGAAACTGAAGCATAATTTTTTATATTTTCCATTTTTTATGAATTAATTTTAGGATACATTTATGTTTCAAAACCACGTATCATTATTTGACATGTCACAAGAAATGAATGATGAAGGTAAACTTGTAAGTATGATGATGGAGGCCAATCCATACGTAAGATATGCAGCAATCTGTGACCCTAACGGAGTAATTCTATGGAATAGTTACCGAAACAATAGCAACAACGTTCTTTCACTTGAAGAAACAAAGGCATCTCTAAAAAGAGCAATAAGCACATGGAAACAACGTGATGAGCTTTCTGCAAAGATTGGAAAAGGAAAATTTGCAATTGTTGGATACGAAAAAATCAAGAGAATAACCGTTCCACTCAAAAATAATCATATGCTTTTTTTGAGTGTTGAAGGAGACAAACCTGAATACATTAAGGATGTACTAAACATTGTCAAATGGGTAGAAGAGCATCCTTCACAAACCTAATCTACATTAATCAAAAGACTAAGAAGCAAATTTTGTTAGAAACTACTAAACATGAAAAACTTCAATTGAGAGATCGTTATACGGAAACCACATTAAAGGCAAATTTTTCTAAATCATAGGGCTCGTTGCATAGCATGGATAGTGCGAACGCTTGCGGAGCGTTAGGTCGGGGGTTCGAATCCCTTCGGGCCCGCTTTTATAAAGTACAATTTATGGTTTCAATATGTAGATTTACAGAATTAGTTAAGAATCTGTATTTTTACAACCGTTTCTTTTCCTGAAATTGTTCTAGCATGCTTTTCACACATTCGAAAAAACATTCTGCAAGATGGTTTTTTTGAATATTTACTCGCAAAATAATACATGGCTATGAGGATGTAGGCTTCTGCATTACAATAAGGAATTAAACAGATAACCATGTTTTCTTAAAAAACATCACAAGTATAATGGATCTGATTGATTCTACTATAACCTTTAATTAAAAATCAAAAGAGAATAGACTTTATCTGCAGGAGGAAAAACGTTGCGAGAAATTATCATAAAATTAAACGGAAAGGACTATCACGACTTTTTGAAAATATCAAACGAATATGGACTGTCAGTTGAGGAAAAAATCTATGAGATGATTTACGTTTATCTTATTGTTCAAAGAAAACGGTTCAAACAAAGTCGACTTTAGAACTGAGGCTCAGAAATAGTATTTCATTGATCTGGAACCCTTCGTGACAATGTGAAATCTTTTGAATTGATTTTATCCGTTAGTTCTTATAATAGCAAATTTAGGGTCCATTATGTCAGAAGAACGAAAAATGTACCCATGTGTATGTGCTGATTGTGGCAAAGATTCAGAAGTACCTTTTCAACCAAAAGAAGGTAGACCAGTTTATTGCCGAGAATGTTTACCAAAACATAGAAGTAAAAGATTTTGAGTTAATTTTGTTTAAAGTAATTTAAATTCAATTATCTTTCAAGTTTAATACTCACTATTTTTCTTTTTTTATAAACCAATATGGTCCCAGAAATAGTTCAATATTGTATAAGATCCATTTAATCCCTAATATGGCCTATCTCGCATTAAATGACAATCACAATTACAACCTTTTTGACATTTAACACGTCTACAATCAGAACAGATATTTTTATTCCAAATTGGAGCTGTATTCATATTATCTTTAACACTTTCAAAGTAATTAACTCTGCTAGTGATTTTCAAGTTTAACAATAAGTTTGCAAATTTTTTAAATTAATTCTTATTAACTTTACTATCAACTTGTAGGATTTTCATTTTTTTTAAAATAAACTTGTTTGTATAAACTCTAAAAATTTACACAAATACTATTTTAATTTATAAACTAGTTGGCGGTAGTATGGCATCAAGAAGAAGAGGTTCACGAAGATCTGGCGGAAGATCTAGACGAAGCTCTGCCGGAAGATCTAGACGAAGAACCGGAGGAAAGAGCTCAGGTGGAAAAGCTGCAAGACGTGCACGAGTTGTTGCAAACAAAAGAAAAAGCGAACTAAAAAGAGCTAACAACAAAGTAAAAAGCGCAAAGCGAGCACTTCGAATAGCAGAAAGATCTGCTGGCAAGAGAAAGGCTGCATTTAGACAAGCTTTATCGCGTGCAAAAAGAGCATGATCATACACCTCCCTTTTATTTTTCATAAATACAATTTTCTAAAAATGAGTATTAGGAAGGAAAAAACTTAGAATTTCTACTATAGACTTTTTAATAATCAGTTTCAAATTAATCGGTGACTAGCAAATCTAGGACGATCACATTTACTGTAAATCGTAAAACCGCTGAAGCATTTGATGCAATTTTAAACAGCCCTCCAAAACTGATGCCAGATGCTATAAAACATGATGATGGATGGTGGACATTTACTTCCCCTTGGGGTCCAGCTAAACTAAAGTTCCACGAAAATAGGCAACTTGGTATTTTAGATCATCAATTCATTGATGATGAAGCGCAATGGGACGTGCCAATGAGGATAGTTTCTAAAGGAGATAATTCAGAAGTGATTACCACCATCATCAAACCTAATAGTATAAGTGATCAAACGTTTGATGAACGAATGAAAGAAATTGAAAAAATTATGTTATCTATGAAACAAATCATAGAAGAAACTTAGTTTTCTAATATCTAATTGATAATTCTTATTTTAAAAAATAGAAACATACCCACTAAAATTATTTTTTAAACGATATCTATAACATCTCTAAGACATGTTCGTGATTTAATTGACAAAGTCATTAAATCTATGGAAAGAATACAACTTTTAGAATCAAGCAAAACAATTAATCGAGGATTTTCTTAGTGATTTAAATGACTTTGATGGATAATAAAAAAGAATTTCCTGACTGGGATACCTACTACAAAGAAAATAATGTTGAAGATATGCCATGGTATGAAAATAATTTAGATCCTGATCTAGAAAATGAAATAAAATCACGTAATCTATCTGGAGGTAAATTCCTTGATCTTGGTACAGGTCCTGGGACACAAGCCATACAATTATCTAATTTAGGATTTGAAACCACTGGTTCTGATTTATCTGTTAACGCTATTGAAAAAGCAAAAAAACTTTCAAAAGAAGTTAATTTTGTAACAGATGATTTTCTTAATTCTAAATTACATGAAAATGAATTTGATTTTATTTTAGATAGAGGCTGTTTTCATGTTTTTGATATTAAACAAAGACCAACATATGTTACTCAAATCAAAAGAATTTTAAAAAAAAATGGTATTTTATTCTTGAAATGTATGAGTATTGAAGAAAAAGATTTACCTGAAGAAAAAGGCCCTCACAAACTCTCAAAATCTGAACTCAATCAAGTCTTTTCTGCTGATTTTGAGGTAGAAAACATCAAAGACACTGTTTACCATGGAACTCTAAATCCATTACCAAAGGCATTATTTGCTGTAATAAAGAAAAAATTTTAACTTGACCAAGCTGTTTTATCTAAACAATTTTATCCATAAGTGAACTATGAAAAAAATTAATCCTCTTGAGCTTTTTTTGTGGACATTCAGACGAAAAGAAAAAGATGTAGTCAACCTTTATGATTCACTCTCTGATTTGATGCGATTAGCAACTGGAGCTGATATGTTAAATTTTGGTTATTGGGATGATAAAACTAGAACTCCACTTGATGCACAAAAAAAAATGTGTACTATTTTTGGAAAAAAGGCACTTTTATCATCTGAACAAAATATTGTTGATGTTGGAAGCGGTTTTAGCTCTCCTGCTATTCAATGGTCTTTGGAATACTCTCCAGTAAAATTATCGTGTGTTAACATTAACTTTACACAATTACACGATTCAATTAAAAATGTGAATAAATCAATTAAAACAGATAATATTAATGAAAATTTTAATTTTTTAAATGCTACTGCTACTACTTTGCCTTTTGAAAAAGAATCAGTAGAACGTGTATTAGCATTAGAATCTGCTCAACATTTTAAACCATTGAAAAATTTTATCTCAGAATCATATAGAATTCTCAAGAAAAATGGAATACTTGCTCTAGCTATTCCTGTTATGGCTGAAAATCATTATGCATCAATGATAAAATTAGGTTCTTTGTCTATTACTTGGCCATCTGAACATTATAGTACTGAGTTTGTTAACTCAAATCTAAAACAAGAACGATTCAGAAACATTGATCTGCAAAAAATTGGTTCAAATGTTTACGAGCCATTAGCCAAATATTATATTGAAAATAGAGAATATATCAAAAATAAAATACTACAATATTATCCAGCTTATGTAGAAAAAATTTTGTTCAAATCTCTTAATAAAATGAAACAAGTTTCTGAGAAAAAAATTATTGATTATATTCTAGTTTCCTGCCAAAAATAAAAGGAAGTAAGAACAGTTTTTAATCCCCTATACTAAAAAAATCCATGAAACGAATAGACGCCATGGTTCCAAATCTAAAAAGAAAAGCAGTTTGTGAGGCAATTATCAAGGCAGGTGCTAGTGGTGTTACAATTTCAGAGTCTCGTGGAAAAGGTGCTGGTTCCAGACCTATTTTTACTGGTGCCAAAGGTACTGCAAGATATGTTGCTGAATACAGTAGAACAGATACTATTACGACAATTGTTGATGACTCTAAGGTTGACGCAATTGTAAAAGCAGTAATAAATTCAGTTCATACGGGTGCTAAAGGAGATGGAAAGATCTTTGTTTCTCCAATTGATGAAACATATGATATAACTACCGGGCAAAAGGGTAAAGTATAATGGCTGGTTGGCAAAACAAACCATTTGAAATTAATGTAAAATCTGGCGAGACTATAGCTTTTTGCATGTGTGGTAATTCAAAAAATGGTCCTTATTGTGATGATTCTCATAAAGGAACAGGAATTTCTCCACAAGTTGTAACCTATGATATAGATACAACTATTCATGCATGTGGATGTCAACAATCTAAAAACAGACCAATGTGTGATGGTACTCATAAAACAATTACTTAGTAAATTACAAACAAAAAAATTTTTATTTTTTATTATTTATCCATAAATGATACAGTATTCACAATCACAACTTGGCTGTTGTTTAGATTTTGCCAAACATTTCTTATGTTGACCAGCCTGACATTGAACACAAACTTTCTCTAAATTATCAATGGTAGAATATTTTTTTGATTGATCAAAACCAAAACCTCCATCTTTAGGTCCAACCATATAGTAAATACATTGTACTCCTATTTTAGGCAACCGTGTGATTAGATAGTTTTTTTAAGATTCTTGGGAATTTTCCTTATCAGAATCATTACTTTTTGCTTTATTTCTATCCCACATTCGCATAGTTCCTCTAAGCATAAAAAAACCAACTGCTATGGCTATAATGCCACTTGCAATAAATGTAAAAATATTTACAATTTTTTTTAAAAGTGACATACCAAAGATTCCTTTAACTTAATGTTAAGTTTACAGCATCAAATTAGTAAATGTAATTTTATCAAGTACATTCAATTACTCGATACATTTTTTTCAATTAATGGGTAAAAAACAAAACATAGCAATTTGGATAGGAATTTTAGGAGGAGGAGCTGCGTTTTTCTTTTTGTATGGATTTTTAGTGGATATTATGCGATAGGATTTTGATATAATTCCTGTTTATTCTGAAAAAAAAAGCTACTGCTTTTTAACAAAAAAAGGCAAAATTATACATAAAGCATGAATCTCTCACAAAATTCTCTAGCAAATCTTTGCCTATTCTGTGGCGAAAGCTTGAGCTCACCTTTAATGTGTACTTTTTGTGGATTCAAATTTTGTGAAGAACACAAATCAACTGAAAGTCATCAGTGCATTAAAACTCGATATACTGAATTTATTCGAAAAAATTCAGGCGCCAATCCCAATATTTCAAAAGGTAAATTTAGAGTAGTCTGTGATATGTGTGGGTTTTGCACTACGAAGGGTGTTCCAATAGAATATGCAGGTGAGGAATTAATTCAGCATACCCAGATTGTTGGATGTTCTGAGAAAGTTTTTCTTGAAGAATCTAATTCTACAGACACTTCTCTACAAATTGATTCTGTATCTGGCGAAGAAAAAAGTCATGAAGTATTTTCACAAAATACAATCGATGCTCCTCAAAATCCTAATGAGATTTCTCAAAACACATCTTCTAAAAAAACATCAATAATTGATGAAATTGTAAAGTTAGCTACCCTAAAAGAAAATGGAATGATTTCTGAACAAGAATTTTTGTATATCAAAAAAGAACTAATAAGAAAACTACTATAAACTAGGAATCTAAAAACCAAATAATGGGTTTAATCACAAATGAAATAAAGAACTTTATCGAACAACAAAAACTAGGATATGTAGCTACCGTTTCTCCTGATAATACTCCAAACCTTTCACCTAAAGGAACAATTTCTGTATGGAATGACGAACATTTAGTTTTTGCAGATATTAAATCCCCAAAAACTATGGCGAATCTTGAAAAAAATCCAACATTGGAAATTAATGTCGTTGATCCAATTACTAGAAAAGGTTATAGATTCAAAGGAACAGGAACAATTTTGGGATCTGGATTAGAGTATGACAAAATAATATCTCACTATAAAACTATGGGAATTAAAAGTAAAATTGGAAGAGTTGTTTTGATTAAAGTTGCAAGTGTTAAAGGTGTTACATCTCCATTGTACGATTTAGGCTACACTGAAGATGAAATTAAAAAGCGTTGGAAAGACTATTATCTTTCAAGCTAAAGTACGAAAACTATTCTGATTTTTTATTTGCATTTCGTTCTAATTCTAAAGTTTTCTTAACAATTTCGAGTTCTTGTTGTGTTTTACGAAGTTGAGAGTTCAATGAGGCCATCATAGTGCTAGCAGCCTCAATAATGCTTTTTGGAGCATCGCGATTATTAGAAGCATAAATTTGTGATTCAGTAAATTCAAGCTCTTTTTTTGCAGTTACAATTTTTGCTTTAATTTCCTCATAATCTATTTCAAGTTTTAACATCTCTGAGAATTTTTCTTTATCTTTCTCAAGTTTTAATCGAATTTCTTTTTGTTCTGTTTTTGATTTTTCTATTTCAATTCTAATTGAATTTAATTCTATTTTTGATTTTTCATATTTGTCTAAATCTGATTTTATTTCATCATGTTGTTTTTTGAGAGTTTCAAGTTGGGTTTTTGCAGTGTCTATCTTTGATGGGATTTCATCAAATTCACTTTTTAATGATGCATACTCTGTTTGCTTTTCTTTAACTTCTCGTTTTGCTGACATTACTTTTGTAATAACGGAATCATATTCTGCTTTCACTTTTTCTAGTTTATTGGAAATTGAATCAAAAGATTCTGTTTTTCCCCTTACTTCTTTTTTTAGATTATCAAGTTCATTTAGTAGTCGTTCTTTTTCGATCTCTTCAGGTTTTTTTACTGGAGGCGCTTCAGATATTGTTTTTTCCTCAGTTTTTTTAAAGCGATTAAAGAGACCCATACTTTAGATCTTTAGTTCTGTAACATGAATATTTCGTTTAATTTCTACTAGTTTTTTTTATAAACCGAATATAGAATCCAAGCCCACCAATGATAAAACCTGATACAAACGAGAGTACTCCTAGAGTTTGGTCTCCTGGATAAATTGTTGGTGCAATTATTAGCAATAATGCTCCAAAAATAACTAAGAAAAAACTTCCACCTTTTTTGGATCTATTGTGTTCATCATGGACCAAAATACAATCATTCCATTATACGTAACTAGATAATATTTGGGCCACTTTTTTCCTACCAATATCTGCAATAAACGGTCCAATTTTTGGCCCTCTAGTAGTTGAAAGAATGATTTGGTATAGTATTTTGAAAAAATCCTTAGGCTGTACATTGTTTTTCTTTGCAATTTGATAGATTACATTTTGTAGGTCTTCTGGTTCATCTTTTGATCCTAAGATTTCTGAGAGCTCCTTTAATGCTTTTTTTGTTAATTCATCAATTTGAATATCCATTTTTTCTCGCTGATCGAATTTGTCTGCATAATTTCCAGCCATTGTAATTAATTCCTCAGTTTTAGGTTCAGGATTTTTAAGAACCCCATAATCAATGAGCTTTTTCATAACTAATTCTGTTCTATTTTCTTTGAAAATTTTTGATAGTTCAATTAATAGTCTATAACTAACATGTGGACTGGGATTTTTTGAAGGATTTAGTAAGTTGACATATTCATAAAGCCCTTTAAGCTTTGAAGCCTTTGCTGGATTATCTACCTTGATTTTTCCAAAGAAAATGTTTTCCAGTTCATTATATTCATCCATTAAAGAAGGTATATCCTCAAATCCTAGCTCGCGAGCTCCTGTAATTCTTTTGTAAAGTAAAAGAAGAATGCTTTTAGGACTTGCATATTTTAACCACTCTTGAGAGGTTACAACATTCCCTAAGGATTTGGAAATTTTTTTCCCACCTTTATCTAAGAACATTTCATACTTTACATGATGAGGATGAGGAAATTTTAATATCTCGTCCGAAACCCAGTCATTTACTTTTACAGAATCCATAATATCTTTTCCATATGCTTCAAAGCGAATATCGAAGGCTTGCCATCTAGCAGCAAACTCTACCTTCCATGCAAGCTTACCAAGATCTTTTGTGATATCTGACTCGTCTTCATGTCCACAACCATCAATGACTTGAGAACCAATGGTAGAATCTTTGCAGCGATATTTTATCTTCTTTTCATCTGCTACATATTCGTAAGCCTCTGTAGTGTATAGCTTATCACAGTTTTTACAAACGGGGAAATAGGGCAGATACTGTTGAAATTTTTCTTGTCCTGTAAGATCTGATATCTTTTCTCCAATTTTTTTACTGTTTAGAAGAATTGTATGGATTTGGTCTTTAAGTAATCCTTTTTCATAGGTATCTTTAGCCCTTCTAAACTCATATTTTATTTCTAGCTTATCTAGTCCATCAAGCAAAAGACTACTCATATGCATACCATACGAATCATGGCAATCAAATGGATCTGGAATAGCTGATACTCGTTTGCCTAAATGTTCTTTTAGGGAATCTGAAAATCCCTCTGGAATTTTTCGAAGACCATCTAAATCATCAGAGTATGCAATAAGCTCTGATTTGTAGCCAAAATTTTCAAGAGCGAGTTTTACCCCATATGCACGAACTGCATCTCCTAAACTTCCAATGTGTGGAACACCAGATGCACCTAATCCACTTTCTACTCGTAACATCTCAGTACTACGGCCAAGAGTTTTTTCCCTTTCAAGCAACTCATGAGCCAGTTTGTCAATCCATGTCCCCTTGCCAATAACTCTTTGTTCAGACATTTACCGCCACTATTCTAACTTTTTTACCATATATGGTCCGGATAAGGAATATCCTAATTTTTGATAATATTCTCTAGTTCCTACTCCACTAATTACCAATAATTTTTTTGAATCAAATTCTTCTTTAGCAATTGTTTCAGCTTCTCGCATTAATTTTTTACCTAAACCTGAATGCTGTACGTAGTTTTGATCCTTTTCACCAATTTTTACTGATTTACCATAAATATGTAATTCTCTAACTATGCAAACATCTTGGGAGATTTCATTTCTATGTGCCTTTTTACTTGGATGTCGAAGTCTCAAAAATCCATAGAGTAAGTAATCATCATCTATATGCGACAAAAATACCTCCTTTCCGCCTGAAGAAAAATAATCTTCACGCTTTAAACTCAATGAAGTCGTGAAACCATTTTTCTTAGATAATCCTACTTCTCTACATCTAATGCATTTGCATGAAAGATTTTGCTTTTTCAGATTTTTTTGAATTATTTGACGCAAATTACCAGGTTTAGGCCCTGAAATTATTTCACTTGAAGAAATTTCTCGTTGTATTCTCATTATTCTAACCCAAGACGGAACATTTTTTTTAATTTCAGTTAAAACTTTAATCATTTCTTGATCAGAATATGATTTGTATTTGCCTTCTTTGTAATCTTGATACAAGGGGGTATTTTCTAATACCAAAGATGGATAAATTTTAAGCATATCTGGTTTGAAACGCGGATCCTCAAAAAGCATTTTAAAATCTTCAATGTCATCTTCAGGAGTCATGGTGGGTAATCCTGGCATCATATGTGCAACGATTTTGTAGCCTGCATCTTTAGCAATTTGAAATGATTCAACAACATCTGCTAAATTATGCCCTCTGTTTACTATGTTGTAAACTCGCTCGTGCAGGCTTTGCACTCCAATTTCTACTCGTGTAACTCCATATTGCAGCATCAAATCTACATGTTCTTGTTTACAATAGTCAGGTTTTGTTTCAATTGTGAATCCCACGTTTCGAATATCTGCATGTTCATTGCCAGCCTTTGCTTTTTCTAATGTCGGAGAATCAAAGCCATTTAGCGCATCATAACAAGATTTGATAAAATTTTCTTGATAATCTTTTGGCATAAACAAAAATGTTCCACCAACAATAACGAGTTCCATTTTTGATAAATCATGTCCATACGAAAATAATTTTTCAAGCTTTGAGGCAATTTGCTTTTTTGCATCATATTGGCTTTCTATTGCATTGATAGTAACCGGTTCATGTCCTGTATAGCTGTTAGGTGTATTGATTTCAATGCCTCCGGGACAATATGTACATCTACCATGTGGACATGCAAATGGTTTAGGCATAAGTGCAATAACTGCAACTCCTGATGCTGTTTTTACAGGTTTTCGTAGTAAGACGTTTTGTAATTTTGTATAATCATCACCTGTAACCTTTGATAATATCTCATAATTTCTTGGAATACGCTCAAGTGAATATTTAGAACAGATTTTTTTGATTTCTTTTTTAACTTCGCTTTTGTTAGGTT
>Ga0209997_10000848_pt1 | contig 10802 bp, 11 predicted proteins | sample CR04metaG_FD_182079 | JGI IMG/M metagenome (GOLD analysis project Ga0209997, IMG submission 182079) | Deep subsurface microbial communities from Mariana Trench to uncover new lineages of life (NeLLi) - CR04 metaG (SPAdes) (version 2) | ecosystem: Environmental > Aquatic > Marine > Ocean trench...
GGGGCGCCCCCGCGACCCCCGGGGGCCACCGGGGGGTGTCCCCCCGACACCGTATGCGGGGGGCGCCCCCGCGACCCCCGAGGGGACGGGAAAAGCGACCCGAAGGGCGGCGTTGCGAGGCTTCCGGGGGGACGAGGGGGGTGTCCCCCCGGCTAAGTTATGCGGGGGACGCCCCCGCGGCCCCCGGCGTCGTCGCGCGCCGCTTGTGGTGCATGCACACCATGGCGCGACGCGCTCCTAGCCGGAAACCTCGCAACGCCGTCGTATGGGCGCAATTTAGCTGATACAGGCCACTAGGGCCGGTGGACAGGGAACGGGAGTGGCGGAACGCTCAGCCCCCGCCGTCCGGCTCCAGGGGTTCGGGCGGCCCGTCCTCGGCGTCCGCGGGCCCGGCCTGCTCCTGTTCGGCGGTTTCGCCTTCCCCGTGACCGGGGCCGTGCACGGCCCTCAGCACGCGGGACGCCTGGATGGCCGGACCCGAATCCAGCAGGCCGGCCGCCTTCAATTCCTCGAGTCCGGGCAGGTCGCTCAGCTTTTCCAGGCCGAAGTGGTCGAGAAAGGCGTCCGTGGTCGCCCAGGTCATGGGGCGCCCCGGCGTCCGCCGCCTTCCCGCGAGGCGCATCCAGCCCGCCTCCAGGAGCACGTCCAGGGTCCCCCGGTGCACGCTCACGCCGCGGATTTCCTCGATCTCGGCCCGGGTCACCGGCTGGTGGTAGGCGATGATGGCCAGGGTCTCGACCGCCGCGCGCGACAGCTTGCGGGGAACCCTGGTCTCCAAGACCAGCCGGGATGCGAGGTCCGGCGCCGTGCGAAAGGCCCACGCCTTTCCCGCCCGCACCAGATTGACGCCCCGGTTGGCATACCGGCGTTTAAGGTCCTCCAAAAGCGCCGCCAGGTCCGTCCCTTCGGGCAGGCGCTGGGCGAGGACGCGTTCGGGCAGGGCCTCGGCGGAGGCGAACAGGACCGCCTCCAACAGCCGCAGGTTCTGGGCGTCGCCGTCGCTCATGGCGCCGTCGCTCATGAGGTGTCATGCTCCCGCGGCGTCCGGGTCCGCGGCCCCACGGCGCCCACCGGCGCGCCCTTGGCGGCGCGCAGGTATATGGGCCCGAAGGGGCCGCTCTGGCGCAGCGTGAGCCTGCCGGTGCGGGCCAGTTCCAGGGTGGCGGCGAAGGTCGAGGCGACGGCCGAGCGCGCCGCCAGCCCGCCCGGCTGTCCGCGGGGCAGCCCCGGGGGCAGGAAGCGCCACAGGCTTTCCCAGTCCGACGTCCCGCCAAGCAGCCGGTGCAGGTGCTTGAGCGCGTCCTCGACGGAGTAGAGCTCCCAGGGTTCGATGCGCAGCGTCCGCGCGTCGCCAAGGCGTTTCAGGTTGCCGTAGGCCTTGAGCAGGTCGTACAGGGTGACCTCGAAAACACTGGTGGAGACGCTGACGAACGCCTCCGGCGCGCCGCGCGGAAAGAACTCCCGGCCCAGGCGCGCCCGCGCCATGAGACGCGTGCCCGTGTCCCGCACCGCCTCCAGGCGCCGCAACTGGAAGGCCAGAGCCGCCGCCATCTCCTCGCCGCTGGGCTCGTCCTCGCCGCCCAGGTCGGGGAGCAGAAGCCGCGACTTCAGGTACGCCAGCCACGCCGCCATCACCAGGTAGTCGGCGGCGAGCTCCAGGTTGATGCTGCGCGCCTGGGCAACGAAGTCCAGGTACTGGTCGGCCAACTGAAGGATGGAGATCTGGGCCAGATCCACCTTCTGGTCCCGCGCCAGGGCGAGCAGTACGTCGATGGGCCCCTCGTAGCCCTCGATGTCGACGACGAACGCCGACGTTTCCGTTTGCCGGGGGGGCTCCGCCTCGAACTCGTCCAGGTCTGTCATCGATCCCCCATCAAAGGCCGACCAGGGTGGCGATAAGGTCGCTCAGGTAGGCCGCCGGTGCGCCGACCAGCCACCAGAAGACGTTCAGGTCCACCCCCAGTTCGCGGCCGATCCACGGCAGGATGAACACGGCCCCGAGAATAACGAAAATCCCGAAGCGTTCCAGCCGCGCCAGCCGCATCGCCAGGGGCGGCGGCAACAGCCCGACGGCGATCCGGCCGCCGTCCAGCGGCGGTATGGGCAGCAGGTTCAGCACACACAGCAAAAGGTTGATCCATAGGGAGTTGGCCAGGTTCTCGGCAACCCACTGGGCGACGTCGCCGGAAAGATAGGGCACGCCGTGGAACAGCGCCGCCGAAACCACCGCCAGCGCCAAATTCGTCGCCGGCCCCGCCGCCGCCACCAGCACCATGTCGCGCCGGGGACGGTGCAGCCGGGCGAAGTTCACCGGCACCGGCTTGGCGAACCCGAACATCATTCGCCCGCCGGAGGCGAACAGCAGCAGCGCCGGCAGAAGCACGGTGCCGAAGGGGTCGATGTGGCGGAACGGATTGAAGGTGACCCTGCCCAAACGGTACGCCGTGTCGTCCCCCAGCCGCAAGGCGACCCAGCCGTGGGCTGCCTCGTGCAGGGTGATGGCGAGCAGGATGGGAATCGTCCACACCGAGGCGACCGACAGGATGGTGTCCAGATTCACGGCGTGCCTTCCAGCAATTCCTCGAGCCGCGCCCGGGCGTCCTCCCGGTCCAGGGGTTGCGGCGGGCGCCGCATGCTCTCGGCCCGCCCCAGGCGCGCCCGCGCCGCTTCGCTCAGGGGAGAACAGGCGGCGGCGACGGCCTCCATTTCGCCCATGTCGCCGTTACAATGGAGCACAAGGTCGCAACCGGCGGCAAGGGCGGCGTCGGCGCGCCGGTCGAGGCCGCCCTTCAGGGCCTGCATGGACAAATCGTCGCTCATGAGAACGCCTTCAAACCGGATCGCCCCGCGGATCGCCTTTTGGATGACCGGCGCCGAGGTGGTCGCCGGCCGGGAGTCGTCCACGGCCCGGTAGACCACGTGCGCGGTCATCGCCCAGGGCATGGTGTTCATGGCGCGGAAGGGCGCGAAATCCACCTCGTCCAGGTCCTCCCACGAAGCGTCGACCACGGGCAGGGCGAGGTGGCTGTCCACCGTGGCGCGCCCGTGGCCGGGGATGTGCTTGAGCACCGGCAGCACGCCGCCGTCCAGGAATCCCTCGCAGGCCGCCCGCCCCAGCCGCGCCGCCAGGGCCGGCGTGTCGCCGGCGGCGCGTTCGCCGATAATCGCATCGGCGCCCGGCTGGGGCACGTCGAGAACCGGCGCGCAATTCACCGTGACGCCCAGGTCCGTCAACTCCGCCGCGATGAGCCGCGCATTCAGGCGCGCCGCGTCGGCGGCCCGCTCCGCCCCGCCGGCTCCCGGCCTGGCGAGCTCGGCGAATCGGGCGGCGGCCGGCGCCGCCCGCCAGTGGGGCGGCTTCAGGCGCGCCACCGGCCCGCCTTCCTGGTCGATCAGCACGCAGGCGTCGGCGCGCCCGACCGCATCGCGCAGATCCTTGACCAGGGCGCGCACCTGGTCCGGGGTGACGCAGTTGCGGGCGAACAGGATGAAGCCCAGGGGATCGGTGTCCTGGAAAAAACGCCGCTCGGTTTCGGTGAGCACCGGGCCGGAACAGCCCAGGACCATCGCCCGGGGGCCGCCCGCACCGGCGCCCCCGCCCCGCCCCTCATCTCCCGGGCCGGACAATCAGGCACCCCACCTTGCGCGAGGCCAGCTTGGCGCACAGGCCGCGCGCCGCGGCTTCGTCGGCAAGGGGGCCGGCCCGGAGGCGGTAGAACACCCCCTTTTTCGGCCCGAGATCGGCCTTGACGACGGACAGCGCCAGTTTCCCCAGCAGGTCGGTATTCTTGCGCCGCAGGCGGTCCCATTCCTCCTGCGCCCGCTCCAGCGAGCGCACGGCGGCCAATTGCACCCTGTAGGCCGGTGCCTCGCTTGCCCCCCTGGCCGGCGTCTTGGGGGCCGACGCCGAAGGCGCCGGCGGCGGCCGTACGGCGGCGAGCACCTCTTCCACGGTGGGGGTCGCGGCGGCCGGACCCGGGGGCGCCGATGGCCCGCTGCCGACGGTCGGGGCGCGGGACGTGCCGGCCTTCGCCGGCGGCGGTGCCACGGTCCCCGCGGCGGGCGCCACCGCCGCCAGATCCTTGGCCGACTTGGGAGCGGGCGCCGCCGCCTCCATCTGCCTCGGCGGTTCCCGGCCCGGCGGCGGCAGCGGCGTCTCCGGCGGCGGCAGCAGACGTTCGACGCGCGGCCGCTCGCCGTTGCCCTGCATGCGGTCGTAAACGAGCTTGTCGCGGTCCGGCACCTCCATGCCGCCGGGGCTTATGGGCCGCACCTTCACCGGTCCCTTGTCGGCCTTGATGAGCGGTATCCCGGAGCCGTCGCCGGTCAGGAATTGGGTGCCCACGTAGTACCAGCCGGCGCCGGTGCCGGCCGCGAACACGACGGCGAAATACAGGAAAAATCTGAGCGCGGAACGAATTTTCAACCTGCCGCGCCCCGCCGGCTTGCGATCCGCCGTTTGGAAAACTTCCGGGGCGCCCATTGCGTCCGAGTCCTCGGAGCCCGCCATCAACGCATCTCCTCGAGCGGGGTAACGCCAAAAACGGTCAACCCCGACGCAATCACATAAGCCACTCCCTGCACAAGGGCAAGCCTCGCCGCCGTGAGGTCGCGATCCGCCGGCACGATGAACCGGAGGCTGGCATCGTCGTTGCCCTTGTTCCAAAGCGCATGGAACTGCGCCGCCAGATCGTTGAGGTAGAAGGCGACGCGATGGGGTTCGTGGGTTTCGGCGGCGCCTTCCACGAGACGCGGCCACCCCGCCATGAGCTTGATCAAACCAAGCTCCGACGGGTCGGTCAAGCGCTGCAGCCGGGCCTCGGCCAGGGTCTCGGCGCGCAACGCGCCGGCATCGAATATCTCCGCCGCGTGGCGCATGACCGAGCACACCCGGGCGTGGGCGTACTGCACGTAAAAAACGGGATTGTCCCGGGACTGCTCCGTCACCCGGACAAGATCGAAGTCCAGCGGCTTGTCGTTGGTCCGCGTCAGCATGATGAAGCGCACCACGTCCTTGCCCACCGCGTCGATCACGTCGCGCAGGGTGACGAAGGAACCCGCCCTTTTCGACATCTTCACCGGCCGGCCGTCATCCAGCAGGTTGACCAGACGGCAGACCTTGACGTCCAGGTCGCCGGCGCCTTCGGTCATCGCCTTGACCGCCGCCTGCACGCGCTTGACGTAGCCCCCGTGGTCGGCGCCCCAGATGTCGATCATGGTCTTGAAACCGCGCCGGAACTTGTCCAGGTGATAGGCGATGTCGGTGGCGAAGTAGGTCCACGAGCCGTCCGATTTCTTCAGCGGCCGGTCGACGTCGTCGCCGAACCGGGTGGCGCGGAAAAGCAACTGGGGCCGGGGCTCCCAGTCGTCCGGGACCTTGCCCTTCGGCGGCTCGAGGACGCCGGTGTAGACCAGGTCCCGGTCCTCCAGGAAGGTCAGCGCGTCGTCGACCTTGCCGTCGGCCACCAGGGCGCGCTCGGAGGTGAAAACGTCGAACCGGATGCCGAGCGCCTCCAGATCGCCCTTGATCAGGTCCATCATGGCGCCGACGGCGAACTCGCGGACCGGGGGCAGCCACTCGTCCGGCGCCGCCTTGCAAAATTGCGTCCCATATTCCCCGGCCAATGCCTTGCCCACCGAAACAAGATACTGGCCCTGGTATTCTATGGAACTATCCCGGCGGATATGCTCGCTCACCTCGTCGGGCACCCGGTCGCCGAGGGCCTGGAGGTACCGCCAACGGGCCGCAAACGCCAGTTTGTCCACCTGGGCGCCGGCGTCGTTGACGTAGTATTCGCGGGTGACCCTGTAGCCCGCCTTCTCGAGCAGCGCCGCCAGGGCGTCGCCGATCACGGCGCCGCGCCCGTGGCCGATGTGCAGGGGCCCCGTCGGGTTGGCGGAGACGAACTCCACGTTGACGGCCTCGCCGCCGCCCATCGCCGAATCGCCGTAGGCCGGGCCGGCCCGCAGAATCTCGGCCAGCCGGGCGTGCCAGAATGCGTCCTCGAGGCGCATGTTGATGAAACCGGGTCCGGCGATGTCGGCGCCGGCGACCGACTCCAGCCCGCCCAGGCGCTCGGCGAGCAGCCCCGCCAGGTCGCGCGGCTTCATCCCGGCCGGCTTGGCCAGGACCATGGCGGCGTTGGTGGTGACGTCCCCGTGGGCCGCCTCGCGCGGCGGCTCGACGGTGATGCGCCCGGTGCTTAAGTCCCCCGGAAGACGGCCTTCGGCGGCCAGGTCCCCGACCACGCCGAGGACGCGCTCGCGGAAGTGCCGGAACAGGTTCATGAGGTGCGCGCCTGCACGTCGAACATCCGGCGGTGTTCGTCCAGCGCGGAGCGGTCGGTCATGCCGGCGATATAGTCGGCCACCAACTGGGCGGTGGCGGCGCTGCCCGGCGCCCCGGCCTGGCACCGCCACTCGGTGGGCAGGCATTCCGGTTCGTCCACGAGCAGGCGGAAAAGGTCCTTGACCACCCGGCGCGCCTTGCTGGTCATGCGGTTCAGCTTGTAGTGGCCGTACATGTTCTCGAACAGGAACGCCTTCAGCGCCGCCTCGTTCTCACCCATCCCGTCGGAGAACCCGGCCACCGGCCGGCCGCAGTGGCGGATGTCGTCCGCCGTCGCCGGTCCGATCTCCGCGATGCGCCGCGCCGTTTCGGCGAGGATGTCGGTGACCATGGCGCCGATCATGCGCCGCACCGCCTCGTGGATGAGCAGGGACTCGTCCACGTCCGGGTAGGCGCGCGCCACGTCCGCGAACACCGGCCCGACCAGGGGAACGTCGCCCAGGTCGGCGACGGTGAACAGGCCGGCGCGCAGTCCGTCGTCGATGTCGTGGTTGTTGTAGGCCACGTCGTCGGCGATGGCCGCGACCTGGGCCTCGGCGCCGGCGAAGGTGCCGAGCTCCAGGTCGTGGGTGCCGGCGTATTCGGCGATGGCCCGGGGCAGGGCCTCGTCGCCGCCGGCGCCGGTGAGCGGGCCGTTGTGCTTGACCACCCCTTCCAGGGTCTCCCAAGTAAGATTGAGGCCGTCGAATTCGACGTAGCGCTTCTCCAGCAGGGTGATCACGCGCAGGGACTGGGCGTTGTGGTCGAAGCCGCCGAAGGGTTCCATCATCTCCTTCAGGGCGTCCTCGCCGGCGTGGCCGAAGGGCGGATGGCCGAGATCGTGGGCCAGGGCCAGGGCCTCGGCCAGGTCCTCGTTCAGGCGCAGGGACCGGCACACCGAGCGCGTGATCTGCGAGACCTCCAGGCTGTGGGTCAGTCGGGTGCGGAAGAAGTCGCCCTCGTGGTTGACGAAGACCTGGGTCTTGTAGGCCAGCCGCCGGAAAGCGCCGGCGTGGATAATGCGGTCGCGGTCGCGCTGGAAGCAGGTCCGTGTCGCGCTTTCGGGCTCGGGATACAGCCGGCCGCGGCTGGCGTCCGGGTCGCAGGCGTAGGGAGCCAGGGTCTGGACGACGGTCATGGCGGGAAACTTAAAGGGCCAGACCACGCCAGGCAACGGGGGAAGGGGAAATACGGGATCTCGAAAGACCCCAGTCGTGCCCGTCCTTCGGGACGGGCGTCCGCGAACCGCTCCTCGGGATGAGGAATGATATGTTTGTCAACAGGTTGCCTCATGCCGGGGAGCCGCCAACGGCGGCGTCCCGAAACATGGAATTGGGCTCGTTATATGGCGAAACCGGTATAAGTGCCTGTTTGACAATACGCTTTCCCTGATTACATAGAGGGCGGGATCGGCTACAATGGCGCCGCGGATAGGCGCAATTTAAGGGGTTTTCCATGCCGGACGGCAACGCCGCCACCGACGAGCAGACCATCCTGATTTCCGACAATGCGGCCAGGCGCATCTCCGAGCTGGTCGAGCAGGAAGGAAAGGCGGACGTGATGCTGCGCATCGTCATCTCGGGCGGCGGCTGCTCGGGATTCCGCTACGGCTTCGAGCTCGACGACAGGAAGACCGGCGACGACCTGGTCTTCGAGCACGGCGGCGCCCGCGTCGTGGTGGACGGGGTTTCGCTGGACCTGATCAAGGGCGCCGAGCTGGACTACGTGGAGGACCTGATCGGGTCGTTCTTCGCGCTGAAGAACCCCAACGCCTCGTCGACCTGCGGCTGCGGGACCTCGTTCTCCATCTGACGGCGGCCGCCGACCTGTGCTAATAAGGAGACCCGCTTTAAGCGGGTCTTTTTCATGGGCGGGCCGGGGTACGGATGGTCAGGATCGCCACCTGGAACGTGAACTCGATCAAGGCGCGGCTTCCCGTCGTCCTCGACTGGTTGAAGGGTTTCGCGCCCGACGTGGTGCTCCTGCAAGAGACCAAGACCACCGATGAGCACTTCCCGCGGCTCGAAATCGAGGAGCTGGGATACAACGTGGCCGTCGCCGGGCAGAAGACGTACAACGGCGTCGCCGTGCTTTCCCGGTTTCCCATCGAGGTGGCGCGGACGGCGCTGCCCGGGGACGACGCCGACACCCAGGCCCGCTATATCGAGGCGGTCACGGGCGGCGTGCGCGTCGCCTCCCTCTATCTTCCCAACGGCAACCCGGTGGACACCGACAAGTTCACCTACAAGCTGGCGTGGATGGAGCGCCTGTACGCCCACGTGCCCGACCTGCTGGCCACGGAGGACGCGTTCGTGCTCGGCGGCGACTACAACGTGGCGCCCGAGGACGGCGACGTCTTCGACCCCGAAGGCTGGCGGGACGACGCCCTGTGCCGGGCCGAATCCCGCGCCGCCCTGCGCAAGATCGTGTACCTCGGCCTGACCGACGCCTTCCGCGCCCTGACCGGCGAGACCGGCCGCTACACCTGGTGGGACTACCGGGCCGGCGCCTGGGCGCGCGACCACGGCGTGCGCATCGACCACCTTTTGCTGTCGCCCCAGGCCGCCGACCGGCTGCAGGCGTGCGACATCGACAAAAGCCCAAGGGGCCGCGAGAAGACGTCCGACCACACCCCGGTGTGGTGCGAACTCGGCGAATAGGAGGCGACCATGACCCGCGAATTCACCGGCGGCTGCCTGTGCGGCGCCGTGCGCTACCGGGCCGCCGGCGAGCCCCTGGTGGTCACCCACTGCCATTGCAGCCTGTGCCGCAAGGCGAGCGGCGCGGCCTTCGTCACCTGGATCGCCTTCCCCACCGACGCCTTCGCCTTCACCACGGGCGAAGCGCGCGTCTATCACGCCACGGAGAAGGCCGGGCGCGGCTTCTGCCCCGCCTGCGGCAGCCAACTCACCTTCCGCCACGCGGAAAGCGCCGACCAGGTGGACGTCACCGTGGGCAGCCTGGACGACCCGGACGCGGTCACCCCCGTCGACCACATCTGGGCCTCCAGCCAGGTCCGCTGGCTCACCATGGACGACGGCCTGCCCCGGCACCGGGGCGAGCGCGGCGAGGGCTGATCCCGACCATCACAGGTCCGGGGTACGCTCTCTCATCCCAGTGAAACTGGCTTGCGCCAGGCCCCGCCGCGCGCGCTTTCCAGGGCCCCTTAAGGCCCCGCACCCCCAGGCTTTTAGGGGCCCTAAGGCCTTAAGAAAAAGCGGGGGTTCAGGGGTGCGACGTGTAGCCGCTGAAATCGTGTTCCTGACCGTAACCGGGCTCCAGGTCCTTTCCCCCGTGTTCGGTAAGTTCTATGACGTTGCGGTCGGGGTCGCGGATGAACATGGATACCATGTCGTCGGTGAAGCGGAAGGGACCGCCGGTAATTTCTATGCCCATTTCCTCCAGGGCGGCTGTGGCCGCTTCGATGGACTCGATGCGCAACGAAGCATGGGTATAGCCCGAGTACTTCGCGTCCACATCCATGAGAATGTTGGTGCCCGTATCCTCGGTGCTCGGACCCAGCAGGTTCACGACGACTCCGCCCGGGTGCCTCATGATCACCGGGTGCCCCTCGCTGAATCCGGCATCCCGGATGAACTGGAAGCCGAGCCTCTCGTAGAACTCGCGCGACCGTTCCAGGTCGCTGATTCGAATACCCAGATGGTCCACCCGCGTGATGTTCAACATGGCCTCTCCCTCCCTCAGGCAACCGGCTTCGGTGACATGATTTGCGCAACCGCCCGATCGGTTGGTGAATACCGGCGAATGCGGAATTTGTCCACAGGGACTATGGCGCCCTGGAAGGCCCACCCGTCGGCACCCGGCGCCGGCCCGATCTTTGTTGCGCCCGGCGCGCGCGCCCGATAATCATTACCCAAGCCGCTGAAAAACACGCCGTAACCGGGAGGAGGCACCCATGGAGGTGTTCGACAAGAGCAAGCTGCCCAGCCGCCACGTCACCGAGGGGCCGGAGCGGGCGCCGCACCGCTCGTTCTACCACGCGATGGGGATGACGGAAGCGGACATCCACCGGCCGCTGATCGGCGTCGTCACCAGCTGGAACGAGACCGCGCCGTGCAACATCTCCCTGTCGCGCCAGGCCAAGGTGGTCAAGCAGGGCGTCAAGGCGGCCGGGGGCACGCCGCGCGAGTTCACCACGATCACCGTCACCGACGGCATCGCCATGGGCCACCAGGGCATGAAGTCGTCCCTGGTCAGCCGCGAGGTCATCGCCGATTCCGTCGAGCTCACCATGCGCGGGCACTGCTACGACGCCCTGGTCGGGGTCGCCGGCTGCGACAAGACCCTGCCCGGCCTGATGATGGCGATGCTCAGGCTCAACGTCCCTTCCGTATTCCTGTACGGCGGCTCCATCCTGCCCGGACGGTTCCGCAACAGAGACGTCACCGTGGTCGACGTGTTCGAGGCGGTGGGCGAGCACGCCGCCGGCAAGATGGACCTGGCGACCCTGCAC
>Ga0209997_10000849_pt1 | contig 10800 bp, 21 predicted proteins | sample CR04metaG_FD_182079 | JGI IMG/M metagenome (GOLD analysis project Ga0209997, IMG submission 182079) | Deep subsurface microbial communities from Mariana Trench to uncover new lineages of life (NeLLi) - CR04 metaG (SPAdes) (version 2) | ecosystem: Environmental > Aquatic > Marine > Ocean trench...
GGTGGACGGCAACTTCGCCCGCGCCGCCGCCAACATCGTCGGCCTGGACGTGCTGCCCAGCCCGGGGGCCAACGTGTACGACATCCTGCGCAGCGATACCCTGGTGTTGACCAGGGACGCGGTCGGCAAGCTTGTGGAGCGGCTGAAATGAGCGCCGCCCGGGCCAAGGCCGCCCGCCCCGGCAAGACGCGTGTGAGCAAGGAGCGCATGTACGAAATCGTCCGCGCGCCGGTGGTGACGGAGAAGGCGACGCTGCTTTCGGAATTCAACCAGGTCAGCTTCCGGGTGCCGCTGGACGCCTCCAAGCCCGAGATCAAGGCGGCGATCGAGGACCTGTTCAAGGTCAAGGTCAAGGCCGTGAACACCCTGCGCCAACGGGGCAAGGTGAAGATGTTCCGCGGCCAGGCCGGCAAGCGGGTGGACACCAAGAAGGCCATCATCACCCTGGTCGAGGGCCACTCGATCGACATCACGACGGGCGTGTAGGGGAAGGCGGCCATGGCACTGAAGCAGTTCAATCCGACGACGCCGGGACGCCGCGGCCTGGTCCTCGTGGACCGCTCTGGCCTGTGGAAAGGCAAGCCCGAGAAGTCCCTGACCGAAGGCCTGCGCAAGAAGGGCGGCCGCAACAACACCGGCCGCATGACCGCGCGGCGGCGCGGCGGCGGGCACAAGCGGCGCTACCGCATCATCGACTTCAAGCGCCGGAAGCTCGACATGCCGGCCACCGTCGAACGGCTGGAATACGACCCCAACCGCACCGCCTTCATCGCCCTCGTCCGCTATGAGGACGGCGAGATGTCCTACATCCTGGCACCCCAGCGGCTGGTGCCGGGGGATACGGTCGTTGCCGCGGAGAGCGCGGACATCCGGCCCGGCAATGCCATGCCCATGCAGAACATTCCCGTCGGCACCATCATTCACAACGTCGAGATGAAGGTGGGAAAGGGTGGCCAGATCGCCCGCTCCGCCGGCACCTACGTGCAGCTCATCGGCAAGGACCAGGGATACGCCCAGCTTCGTCTCAGCTCGGGTGAGCTGCGCATGGTGCGGGCCGAATGCATGGCCACGATCGGCGCCGTCTCCAACGCCGACCAGCAGAACATCAAACTGGGCAAGGCGGGCCGCAATCGTTGGCTGGGCAAACGCCCGTCGGTGCGCGGCGTCGCCATGAACCCCATCGACCACCCCCACGGGGGCGGCGAGGGGCGAAGCTCGGGCGGCCGCCATCCGGTGACCCCGTGGGGCAAGCCGACCAAGGGTAAACGAACCCGCAGAAACAAGAAGACGGACAGGCTGATCATGCGCCGCCGTCGCAGCAAGAAGTAAAGGAGAGCCGGTGTGGCGCGTTCCGTGTGGAAAGGTCCGTTCGTGGATGGCTACCTTCTCAAGAAGGCGGAGAACGCGCGCGCCTCGGGGCGCAGCGAGATCATCAAGACATGGTCCCGGCGCTCCACCGTCCTGCCCCAGTTCGTGGGCCTGACCTTCGGCGTCTACAACGGCCGCAAGTTCATCCCCGTGCTGGTGACCGAGGACATGATCGGCCACAAGCTGGGCGAGTTCTCGCCGACCCGCACGTATTTCGGCCATTCCGCCGACAAGAGGGCGAGAAGGGACTGACCATGGGCAAACCATCCGCCCCGCGGCGACTGGCCGACAACGAAGCGATGGCGTTCGCCAAGCGCCTGCGCATCAGCCCGCAGAAGCTGAACCTGGTCGCCGGCGCCATCCGCGGCATGCCGTGCGAGTCGGCGCTGGCCGAGCTCGAGTTCTCCAAGCGGCGCATCGCCGCGGATGTGAGAAAGGTGTTGGAATCGGCCATTGCCAACGCCGAGAACAACCATCAGTTGGATGTGGACCGGCTCTACGTGGCCGAAGCTTCGGTCGGCCGCAGCCTGGTCATGAAGCGGTGGCGTCCCCGTGCCCGGGGCCGTGCCGGGCGGATCCACAAGCCGTTCAGCAATCTCAGGCTGGTGGTCCGCGAGTCGGAGGAGAGCGCGTAATGGGGCAAAAGGTCAATCCTATCGGGTTCCGGCTGGGGATCAACCGCACCTGGGATTCCCGGTGGTACGCCGAAGACGGCTACGCCGATCTTCTCCATGAGGATCTCAGGATCCGCGATTTCCTCCGTGAGCGCCTGGCCCAGGCCGGCGTCTCGCGCATCGTCATCGAGCGTCCCGCCAAGAAGGCCCGGATCACCATCCACACGGCCCGGCCCGGGGTGGTGATCGGCAAGAAGGGCGCCGACATCGAGAAGCTGCGCACCGATATCGGGAAGATCACGGGCTCCGACGTGCACGTGAACATCGTCGAGATCCGCAAGCCCGAAATCGAGGCCCAACTGGTGGCCGAGAACATCGCCCAGCAAATGGAACGGCGGGTCTCCATACGCCGCGCCATGAAGCGCTCCGTCCAGTCGGCCATGCGTCTCGGCGCGCTTGGTATCCGCATCAACTGCGGGGGCCGCCTGGGCGGCGCCGAGATCGCCCGCGCCGTTTGGTACCGCGAAGGCCGGGTGCCCCTGCACACCATGCGGGCCCACGTGGATTACGGCAGCGCCGCGGCCAAAACCACGTACGGCATCTGCGGGGTCAAGGTGTGGATTTTCAAGGGCGAGGTCATGGTCCACGACCCGATGGCCATGGACAAGCAGGCCATCGAACAGCAGCCGACGCGCTAGCGGCGGACGCGCGTGACCAGCGGGAAACAGGAATACGATGCTCAGTCCCAAACGAACCAAGTTCCGCAAGGCGCACAAAGGGCGTATCCACGGCCAAGCCAAGGGCGGCACCAAGCTCAACTTCGGCGCGTACGGCCTCAAGGCGACGACCCCCGAACGGGTCACGGCGCGCCAGATCGAGGCCGCCCGGCGGGCCATAACCCGGCACATGAAACGTTCCGGGCGGGTGTGGATACGCATCTATCCGGACCTGCCGGTGACCCAGAAGCCGGCCGAGGTGCGGCAGGGCAAGGGCAAGGGATCGCCCGAATTCTGGGTCTGCCGCGTGAAGCCGGGCCGCATCATGTTCGAAGTCGACGGGGTGTCGCGGAACATTGCCAGGCGGGCGTTCGAGCTGGGGGCCGCCAAGCTGCCGCTGCAGACGCGCTTCATCGCGCGCTGGAGCGAAGAGGAGTGAAGCCATGAAAGCGGCGGACATGCGGGCCAAAAGCGATGACGAGCTGAAGGATCAGCTCTTCGACCTCAGGAAGGAGGCCTTCAACCTGCGCTTCCAGTCGGCGAGCGGCCAGCTGGAGAACACCGCCCGCGTGGGCCAGGTGACCCGCGACATCGCGCGCATCAAGACCATCCAGGGCGAGCGCGGCCGGGCCGCGTCCCCGGCCGGGTCTTAGGAAAGGGACACAACGTATGCCAAGGCGAGTACTGGAAGGGGTCTGCGTCAGCGACAAGCCGGACAAGACCGTGGTGGTCAGGGTGGAGCGCCGGATCATGCACCCGCTGTACAAGAAGTTCATCCGTCGCTCCAAGAAGTACGCCGCCCACGACGAAACCAACGCGGTCAAGGTGGGCGACGTGGTGAATATCCGGGAATGCCGGCCCCGGTCGAAGATCAAACATTGGGAGGTCGTGCCCGAAGGCGGCTGACCGCTTCTTGAAGGGACGGAACGAAGACGATGATCCAGGCAGAAACCAATTTGTACGTCGCCGACAACTCCGGGGCGCGCCGGGTGCAGTGTATCAAGGTGCTGGGGGGGTCCAAGCGCCGATACGCCTCCGTGGGCGACGTCGTCGTCGTCTCGGTCAAGGAGGCGATTCCGCGGGGACGGGTCAAGAAGGGGGAGGTCCTCAGGGCGGTGATCGTGCGCACAGCCAAGGATATCCGCCGTTCCGACGGCTCGGCCATCCGCTTCGACAAGAACGCGGCGGTGCTCATCGACAAGCAGGGCGAGCCCATCGGAACCCGTATCTTCGGTCCCGTGACCCGCGAGTTGCGGGCGAAGCGGTACATGAAGATCATTTCCCTTGCCCCCGAGGTGCTGTGATGGCGGGCAAGCGGAAAGTCAGGAAGGGCGACCGGGTCATCGTCAGGACCGGCAGGGACAAGGGCAAAACGGGCGAGATTCTGCATGTGCTTACCAAGCGGGAACGGGTTGTCGTCCAGGGCGTGAATATGGTCAAGCGCCACACCCGGCCAAGCCAGGCGTCGGCGGGCGGGATCGTGGAGAAAGAGGCGTCCATCCACATCTCTAACGTGGCCCACATCGATCCCAAGACCAGCCTGGCCACCCGCGTCGGCTACAAATTCCTCGAAGACGGCCGCAAGGTCCGCTACGCGAAGCGGTCCGGCGAAGTCATCGACACGTAAAACAGGTCCACGGCCCATGGCACGCTTGCGCGAATACTACGAAAAAAAGGTCGTACCGGAGCTCGTCAGCGAGTTCGGCTACCAGAATCCCATGCGCGTGCCGAAGCTGGAGAAGATCGTCGTCAACATGGGGGTCGGCGAGGCGTCCCAGGATCGCAAGAAGATCGATAGCGCGGCCGAGGAATTGGCCCTGATCACCGGGCAACGGCCGGTGATCACCAAGGCCAAGAAGTCCATCGCCACGTTCAAACTTCGCGCCGGCATGATCGTCGGCTGCAAAGTCACCCTGCGCCGGACCCGCATGTACGAGTTCCTGGACCGCCTCATCACCGTGGCGTTGCCGCGGGTCCGTGACTTTCGCGGGCTGTCCGCCAAAAGCTTCGACGGGTGCGGCAATTTCGCCCTGGGATTGCGCGAACAGATCATCTTTCCGGAGATCGACTACGACAAGGTAGACCAGATTCGGGGCATGGACATCGTGATCTGTACCACCGCGTCCACCGACGCCGAGGCGAAGGCATTGCTCAAGGCGTTCGACATGCCCTTCCCCGGTTGATGAGCCTCAGGAGGAGAGCCAGATGGCCAAGAAAAGCGTCGTCGAAAGGAACAAGAAGCGCATGCGGCTGGTCAAGAAGTATGCCGCCAGGCGGGCCAAGCTGAAGGCGATGGCAACGGATTCCCTGCTGTCGCCGGAAGAGCACTTCAGCGCGCGCATGAAGCTGACCTTGCTGCCGCGCAACTCCTCGCCGGTGCGGGTGCGCCTGCGCTGCGAGATCACCGGCCGCCCGCGCGGCAATTACCGCAAGTTCCGACTGTCGCGTATCGCGCTGCGCGAGCTTGCGTCCCGGGGCCAGATCCCGGGCATGGTCAAGTCAAGCTGGTAAGGGAGAAAACACAGTGACGATGTCCGATCCCTTGAGTGACATGCTGACCCGTATCCGCAATGGTCAACGCGCGCGGAAAAGCAGTGTTACCGCGCCGGCGTCCAAGCTGCGCAGCGGCGTGCTCGAGGTCCTCAAACGGGAAGGCTTCATCCGGGGATATTCGCAGTACGAGCTTCGACCGGGGCTGAACGAGCTCAAGATCGAGCTCAAATATTACGAAGGCGACCCGGTCATCCGCCAGATCAACCGCGTCTCCACCCCCGGCCGCCGGGTCTATTCCAAGATCAAGGACCTGTCGCGCATGTACGACGGCCTTGGCATCTCGATTCTGTCCACGCCGCGCGGCGTGCTGTCGGATAACGAGGCGCGCGCCGCCAACGTGGGCGGCGAAGTGCTGTGCCAGGTGTTTTAGGACGCCGCCATGTCACGCATCGGCAAGCATCCGATCCCCATTCCCGACGGCGTCACGGTGGAAATCTCCGGCCGGCAGGTCACCGCCAAGGGCAAGCTCGGCGAGCTTCACCTGACGCTGATGGAAGAGGTGGAGGTGAAGCGCGACGGCGACCAGATCGTGGTCCGGCCCCGGGACGACAGCGACCGCGCCCAACAGATGTGGGGCACGGCGCGCAGCGTCGTCAACAACCTGGTCACCGGCGTCGCCGAGGGCTTCACCCGCAACCTGGAGATCAACGGCGTCGGATACCGCGCCCAGCTCCAGGGCAAGGATCTGGTGTTGCAACTCGGATTCAGCCATGAGGTGCGCTACCCGGTCCCCGACGGTATCACCGTCCAATGCCCGGACCAGACCCATATCACGGTCAGCGGCGCGGACAAGCAGCGCGTCGGACAGACCGCCGCCGAGATCCGCGCGTTCAGGCCGCCGGAACCGTACAAGGGCAAGGGCATCAAGTACGCCGACGAATACATACTGCGCAAGGAAGGCAAGAAGAAGTAGACCATGGCGAAGACGAAGCAGCTCTTTGTGCGCCGCGTGCGGCGCACCCGCGACAAGGTCAAGCGGCGGCTGGGCGACCGTTTGCGGCTGTCGGTGTTCCGCTCGTCCAAGCACATTTACGTCCAGGTCATCGACGACCGCCGTGGCGTCACGCTGGCGGCGGCGTCCAGTCTGGACAAGGCGCTCAAGGGCAGGCTCAACACCGGCGCCGACGTGAAGTCGGCCGCAGAAGTGGGCAAGCTGATCGCCGAGCGGGCGCTGGCCGCGGGTGTCAAGGACGTGGTCTTCGACCGCGGCGGCTACAAATACCATGGCCGGGTCAAGGCCCTGGCCGCGGCGGCCCGCGAAGGCGGCCTTTCGTTTTAGCGAGCTAAGGAGCGCTCATTTATGGCACGACCACCCACACACTCCAGGCAGGGCAGACAGTCGGATCGCGCGGGGCGCGAGGACACGGACCTGGTGGACAAGCTGGTCCACATCAACCGGGTCGCCAAAGTGGTGAAGGGAGGGCGCCGGTTTTCCTTCGCGGCGCTGGTGGTGGTCGGGGATGGACGCGGGCGCGTCGGGTTCGGCACCGGCAAGGCGCGCGAGGTCCCGGAAGCCATCCGCAAGGCCACCGAACGGGCCAAGCGCACCATGATCCGCGTGCCCTTGCGCGACGGCCGCACCCTACACCATGACATGCAGGGCCGGTACGGCGCCGGCAAGGTGTTGGTGCGCAGCGCGCCTCCGGGTACCGGCATCATCGCCGGCGGACCCATGCGTGCCGTGTTCGAGACCATGGGGGTGCAGGACGTGGTCGCCAAGTCCCTCGGCAGCGCCAATCCTCACAACATGATCAAGGCCACTTTCGTTGCCTTGACCAACATTATGTCGCCCAGGGCCGTGGCGGCCAGACGCGGCAAGAAGGTCAGCGAGATCGTGTCGCGCCGCAGCGGCGCCGCGGCGGAGGCCAAGGCGGCGGCGGAGGCCAAGGCGTAAGGCCATGACCGATAAGAAGACGTCCACGGTCAGAGTCACCCAGGTCGCAAGCCCCATCGGGCGGCGCAAGGATCAGCGTGCGACCCTGGTCGGCCTGGGGCTCAACAAGATGCACCGGACCCGGGAGTTGGAGGACACGCCGTCCGTGCGCGGCATGATCGCCAAGGTCCGCCATTTGGTGCGGGTCGAGGAAAGCCATTGAGGCGCATTGGGCGCATTGGGCGTCGGGGGTGATCGAGACATGCGACTGAACGAGCTTCGTGATACGGCCGGCGCGCGCACCCGGCGCAAACGGTTGGGCCGTGGCGCCGGTTCCGGCAAGGGCGGCACGTCCGGGCGGGGCCACAAGGGCCAGAAATCGCGCAGCGGCGTTTCGCTCGCCGGGTTCGAGGGCGGCCAGATGCCGCTGTACAGGCGCCTGCCCAAACGCGGGTTCCACAATCCGTTCCGCAAGAAGTACGCGGAGGTCAACCTGGGCCGCCTGCAAAAGGCCATCGATGCCGGTAAGCTCGACGCCAAAAAGCCGGTCGACGAGAAGGCCTTGCGGGCGGCCGGTTTGGTCAATAACTCTTGGGATGGCGTCAGGCTGTTGGCCAAGGGGGAAATCAAGGCCAAGCTGACCATCGAGGTGGTCGGCGCGTCGAAGACCGCCGTCGCCGCGGTTGAAAAGGCCGGAGGCGCGGTGATCCTCCCCCGGGCCGCTCCCGGGGCCAAGGACGAAAAGGCCGAAGGCAAGGGCAAGGCCGCCAAGGGCAAGGCCGCCAAGGAGAAGGCCGCCAAGGAGAAGGCCGCCAAGGAGAAGGCCGCCAAGGAGAAGGCCGCCGGGGAGAAATCCGCCAAGGAGAAGGCCGCCAAGGAGAAGGCCGCCGGGGAGAAATCCGCCAAGGAGAAACCCGCCCTCCCCACGGCCGCCGACAAAGGCGAAAACGACAGGTGAGTGAGTGATATGGCGTCCGTAGCCGAGCAAATTGCCGGTAGCATCAACTTCGGGGCGTTCTCCAAGGCCACCGAGCTGAAGAAGCGTGTCTGGTTCACGCTGCTCGCCCTGATCGTGTACCGGCTTGGCACCTACATTCCGCTGCCCGGCATCGATCCGGTGGTCCTGAAGGACATCTTCTCGCGCCAGGCGGGCGGCATCCTCGGCATGTTCGACATGTTCGCGGGGGGCGCGCTCAGCCGCATGACCATCTTTGCCCTCAACATCATGCCGTACATTTCGGCGTCCATCATCATGCAACTGATGACGGCGGTCTCGCCCCACCTTGAGGCGCTGAAGAAGGAAGGCGAGACCGGGCGCAAGAAAATCAACCAGTACACCCGCTACGGCACCGTGTTTATCACGGCGCTGCAGGCGTACGGCATCGCCGTCGGCCTCGAGGGCATGAGCTCCAGCGCCGGCCCGGCGGTCATAGGTGGCGGCTTGTTCTTCCGCTTCACCACGGTGGTGACGCTCGTCGGCGGCACCCTGTTCCTGATGTGGCTGGGCGAACAGATCACCGCCCGCGGCGTCGGCAACGGAATCTCGCTGATCATTTTCTCGGGCATCGTCGCCAACCTGCCGACGGCCCTGGCGAGCACCCTGGAATTGGGACGCACCGGGGCGCTGTCGACGGTGTTTATCGTCTTCCTGCTGGCGATGGCCGTGGGCGTGATCTTTTTCATCGTCTTCGTCGAACGGGCCCAGCGGCGCATCGTGGTCCAGTATCCCAAGCGCCAGACGGGCAACCGGATGTACGGCGGCGAGGCCTCGCACCTGCCCCTGAAGGTCAACACCGCGGGCGTCATCCCGCCCATCTTCGCCAGTTCCATCCTGTTGATGCCGGTCACGGTGATCGGTTTCTCGGCGGCCGGTCAGGGGCCGGATTGGTTGACCACGGTGACCGCCTATCTGGGACGCGGCCAACCGCTTTACCTGGCCATTTACATCGGTCTCATCGTGTTCTTCGCCTTTTTCTATACGGCGGTCGTGTTCAACCCCACGGAAACGGCCGACAACCTGAAGAAATATGGCGGCTTCGTGCCCGGCATCCGGCCCGGCAAGAACACGGCGGAGTACCTGGACCGGGTGCTCACGCGGCTGACCGTGGTCGGCGCCGGGTACCTGGCCGCGGTCTGTCTTTTGCCGGAGATCCTGATCTCCCGGTATTCCGTACCGTTCTATTTCGGCGGCACCAGCCTGCTCATTGTGGTCACCGTGACCCTGGATACCGTGGCCCAGGTGCAGTCCCATCTGCTTGCCCACCAGTACGAGGGGCTGATCAAGAAGTCGAGACTGAGGGGCCGGCGGGGATGAAACTGGTTCTTCTCGGCGCGCCGGGTGCCGGGAAGGGCACCCAGGCAAAGCGCCTGCAGGAGAAATACGACATCGTCCAGCTTTCCACGGGCGATATGCTGCGCGCCGAAATCGCCGCGGGCGGCGAATTGGGCAGAAACGCGAAGGAGTTGATCGATGCCGGTGCTCTGGTGCCAGACCAAATGATCATCGACATGATCGCGGGATGCATCGACGCGGACAACTGCGCGAACGGGTTCATCCTGGACGGCTTTCCGCGCACCACCCGCCAAGCCGAGGCCCTGGACGCCGTGCTTGTCGAAAACGGGCTGACGCTTGACCACGTGATCGAGATCAGGGTCGACGACGAGGCCATGGTCCAACGCATCACCGGCCGTTATACCTGCGCCGAGTGCGGGGCCGGGTACCACGACACGTTCCAGCGGCCCAAGGTGGATGGGGTCTGCGACACCTGCGGCGGCACCCGGTTCACCCGCCGGAGCGACGACAACGCCGCGACGGTGCGGGCGCGCCTCAAGGCATACCACGAGAAAACCGCGCCGATCCTCTCATACTACGGAAAAAAAGGCATGGTGCGGACCGTTGACGGCATGGCCTCCATCGACGAGGTGACGCGGCAATTGGACCGGATCGTGGGATAGGGGGAGCGTGTTGACTTGAGGTTGGTAAGCCCTATAATCGCGCCTCCTCGTATTCCCGGCGCCCATGATTTTCGTTTAAAACCAAACGCTAAGGAGAACCTGCTTTGGCGCGAATCGCAGGCGTGAACATTCCTACCGGGAAACGGGTCGAGATCGCCCTGACCTATATCTTCGGCATCGGTCGCACCAAGGCACGGGGAATTTGCGCGATGGTCGGTGTCCCTCGTGAGCGGCGGGTCAACGAGCTCACCGACGACGAGGTCATGCGCATCCGCGAAAGCATCGACCGCGACCACCAGGTGGAAGGCGACCTGCGGCGCGAGGTGGCCATGAATGTCAAGCGGCTAATGGATCTGGGGTGTTACCGGGGGCTGCGGCACCGGCGCGGACTGCCGGTACGCGGCCAGCGCACCCACACCAACGCGCGCACGCGAAAGGGTCCGGCGAAGGCGATCGCCGGCAGGAAGAAGACGGCGGGTAAGCATTAAGGAACGGCTATGGCAAAGACATCCACGCACCGCCCGCGTCGCCGCGAACGCAAAAATATCGTCTCCGGCGTGGCCCACGTGAGCGCCACGTTCAACAACACCATGATCACCATTACCGATGCCCAGGGCAACGTGATCGCCTGGTCATCGGCGGGCAGCCAGGGGTTCAAGGGATCACGCAAATCAACCCCGTATGCGGCCCAGATGGCCGGCGAGAGCGCCGGCCGCAAGGC
>Ga0209997_10000850_pt1 | contig 10782 bp, 13 predicted proteins | sample CR04metaG_FD_182079 | JGI IMG/M metagenome (GOLD analysis project Ga0209997, IMG submission 182079) | Deep subsurface microbial communities from Mariana Trench to uncover new lineages of life (NeLLi) - CR04 metaG (SPAdes) (version 2) | ecosystem: Environmental > Aquatic > Marine > Ocean trench...
TTAGTTACTAAAATTGTTGAAATTCTAAATTCTAGACAAAAAAGTGTCAGTGTGAATAGTTTTGGGACAATAATGTTTGAAGAGGCTCAAAAAAATGGAATAAAAAATAGGGATGATCTCAGAAAACTTTCAATGAAGCAGCAACAAAATCTTCAAAAAAAGGCAGCTCAAAATATAGCAAAACTTGAAGACGATCTAGTAATCATCGACACCCACACATTCATTAATACTAATGCGGGATTTTATCCTGGACTGCCTAACAGTGTTTTAGAAATCATCAAACCATCTAATTTTATCTCAGTTTACGCAAGACCTGAGGAAATCTACAATAGAAGAATGAAGGACACTACTAGGCAACGTGATGTCATCTCAATTGACAATATTAAAAAAGAGATGGCAATAAGCGACGCAATGCTTTCAAGCTGTGCGGTTTTCTCAGGTTCTCCAATGAAACCAGTTTTTAACGCAGAAGGAAAGGTTGAAGAAGCAGCTAACACGGTAATATCTGCAATAGAGATATGATTCCAGAATTTTCTGTAGTATTATACTTTTTAGACTCTATATTTTTGCAAGGAGACCTTTTTGGAATAAGAGAGGGTCCTCTTGGCAGTGCAGATCCAATAGTCAAAGGAGTACTGGCTTCTACTTTTGGAATTTTAGTAATTTCAATTTTGCTTAATTTATTTAATTCTGGGGTTAGAAGAAAGCTCATCGACCGAGTCAAGCTAAAAAGAATTATGAAAGAAACAAAGGCTTGGCAAAAAGAAAGAATGGCTGCATTTCGCTCCAAGGATCAAGAAAGGATTGCTAGCCTTAACAAAAAATCTTCATACATGAACAAGATGAGCATGGAGATGATGCAGATGAACATGCGACCAATGATGATTACAATCATTCCACTGTTGTTGATATTTTATTTTGTTTTGCCAGAACTTTTTGCATATACTGTTGCATTCTCTCCGATTTCCCTCAATGTAATCCCTGGAGATTTTTTCCAACTAACATGCACTGCAGAGCAGGTTGCTGATCCTGAACACGTTTGTGAAACAGAAAATGCTATATATTTTTGGGCCTGGTACTTTTTGACATCCATTGCTTTTAGTGGAATGATAATGAAGCTAACAAAAACCACGATGGATCTCGGTTGAAAAAATCAGTAATTATTTCTGGCCCTCCTGCAATTGGAAAAACTACTGTCGCAAAAAGACTAGGAGAAGAATTTGATTTGACTTTTCTTGGGGGTGGTGATATACTAAAGGAACTAGCACAAGATCAAGGGTACAACACTGAAGGAGATGATTGGTGGGACACTCCTGATGGAATGAAATTTTTGAAACAACGAAGTGAGAATCCAGAATTTGATAGGAAGGTAGATGATAAACTCAAGGAATTATTTTTGAAAGGAGGCGTGGTAATTACCAGTTACACTTTGCCTTGGCTAGTTGAGGACGGAATCAAAATTTGGCTAGCAGGATCTCATGAGAACAGTGCAAGAAGAATGAAATCAAGAGACAATATGGATAAAGAAAAAGCACTAGAAATTACAAAAACAAGATATGACGAAAACAAAAAACTCTACAAAAAATTATACAATTTTAATTTTGGAGAAAACCTAGAAGTATTTGATAAAACTATTGATACAGATGAGCTTGATGCAGACAAGGTTTTAGAAATTGCAAAAAATACTGTAAAAGAGTTACTTTGACTTTAAAACAATTAGAAAATCTTACTGTAATTGACCAAGATATCACCAACAACGATTATGGAACATATTACGACAAACGAAGCTTTAAGCAATTACTCCAATACGGATTAATCCTACTTGATAAGCCCCCAGGGCCTACCAGCCACGAAACTGTAGCATGGCTAAAAAGAATTTTAAAAATTCCTAAAGCAGGTCATAGTGGTACACTAGACCCACAAGTCTCTGGGGTCTTACCAATGGGATTGGGTGATGGAACCAAGGCATTGGAGGTTTTGCTTTATGGGCCAAAAGAATATCATGCCATAGGAAGATTACACTCATTGCCATCTCCAGAAAAACTCAAAAAAGTTTTAGAAGAGTTTACTGGTGAGCTATATCAAAAACCTCCTCAGCGTTCTGCAGTATTGAGACAAACTAGAACTAGAACAATTTACGAATTAGAACTCTTAGAGCAAAAAGAACGTTTAATGGTATTACGAGTTTTGTGTGAAGCTGGAACATACATTAGAAAATTAATCTACGACATTGGCGAAATTTTAGGGCCTGGTGCCACAATGATTGAGCTTCGCAGAACTCGAGTTCATCAATTCAATGAAAACTCTAAACTTGTAACTCTGCATGAGCTTGCAAATGCATATTCGTTATGGACAGAAAAAAAGGATGACTCTAAGATAAAAGAACTCATTTTACCAATTGAGCATGCATTTAGTGAAATAAAATCAGTAATTATTCGAGATTCTGCAGTTGATGCACTTTGTCATGGTGCTCAGCTAGCAATCCCTGGAATTTTAGAAGCATCTCCAGATCTTAAAGTAGATGACCTAGTTGCAATCTACACACAAAAAGGAGAGATAGTGGCCCTTGCAAAAACACTGCTATCATTAGAAGATATTAAAGAAAAAACAAAAGGATACGCATTTGAGACAAAGCGTATCATTATGAGTCCTAACACCTATCCTAAAAAATGGCGTACAAAAGAATCTACTAACAAATAGTAGTCATTAACAAGATGTTTTGAACATGTTTCCACGAGGTTTGATTTTAGCAGTTGTACTAGGAATTGTAGCTGGGGCTATTGTTGGCGTGTTTTTAGTAACTCAAAACAATGGAGAACAATTAGAGTTTGTACAAGGTCCGTCAATTTCTATAGTCACTGAAAAAATAGATTTTAAACAAGGTGAGCAAATTACTATTAAAATTATAAACTCTGGAACAAGTGCATTGACTTTTACTGATGCATCTTATGGTCTTAAAATTACAGGATTAGATGGTAGAGTGCTTTTTACTCCTGTATCTGCACAAGTAATATCAACTCTTGAACCAAAAGAAGAATTTTCATTTGTTTGGGATCAAATCAAAAATGATGGCGATCAAGCAGCTGCTGGAACATACAAAATTATTTCAAAAGCACTTGACGGTGATAAGACAATAAAAAAATCAATTACCATTAACATTTACAAATAATCTGAAAAATTATCATCTATTATATAATCAGACTTGTAGCAGTTATTTTGGCGAATAAAGTGCCGGGGTCGCCTAGCCTGGTAGGGCGCGCGCCTGGAATTAATTTACCATAAAGCGCGTACTCGCAAGGGTACGAGAGTTCGAATCTCTCTCCCGGCGCCTTACGCTACAGTTAAGGGCCTTTACTAACTAATTACTTCTGGAAAGAAAAATCTTATCAAAGTTATTATTATAATTAATTATGAATCAGTAATTTCGCTAAATTACTTTGAGATTTGAGAAAAAATAGCATACAAAATACACACACAATTAAGGTATCACAAAATGTTTCTTTTTGGAACTAATTCAAATAAAACTGATTAGAATTTAAATAAAAATAAAAGAAAATTTTTTGAGAATTAGAAATTTCTTAAAAGAGATTATCTAATTTTTTGTGAATTTTAAATTAAGCTTATGCTATTTTTTTCACGTTGGTAGCTGCTGGTCCTTTTTGACCCTCGCCAACTTCAAACTCAACTTTATCTCCTTCGTTTAAAGATTCATCTCCGATCTCTGATTTGTGAACAAACAGATCGTCGCCTGATTCTCTTGCGATGAAACCAAAGCCTTTAGTCCGGTTGAACCACTTTACGGTACCTTCTTCCATTATTACTACGGTTGAATAATTAAGACTATATTAAGATACATAAAAAAATTGTTTACTAAACGTTCTTTCAAAAATCCTTTGGAATATGATTATTTTGTTTTAACCAATCTACTTGGGGTAAGGTAAATCTCCATAAAATATCGCCTCGGTCCCCTCCGCCAAAATCCCAAGGGGCAATGATTACTATATCGTTATCTCGAATCCATACTCTTCTCTTTAGTTTACCACGAATCCTTCCTCTTCGAGTAACATCATCGGTGCATTTTACCATCACATTTTCACCACCCATCATTTTGAGTACTCTACCAAAAAGTTCGCCTTCGTCTGTCACTGGCAAACGAATTTCCCTTAGAGCACTTTCATTTTTTACTTGCCGTTTTCCCATTTAATTATAAAATCCGGACAGTAATTAAAAGATAAAGCTTAATTTTCTATTAGGATTTGCATCAAAATGACTTGATTTTAAACTAGTTTAACAAAATACCGCCTAAAGACTTGAAAATCATTTAATTTGATTAAAAGGAAGATGATAGATTGAAAAGTTTTGATGTAATAATTATCGGTGGTGGGATATTAGGCACCACAATTTCTTACTGGATTTCTGACCTTTATGATCTGAAAATTTGTGTAATCGAAAAAGAGTCACAAGTGGCAATGCATGCTAGTAGTAGGAATACCGGAGTTGTACATTCTCCATTCTATCTTAATCCCGATTCAAAGAAAATCTTTGCAAAATCTGCTTTGATTTCGTATGAAATGTGGGAAAATCTTGCAAAAGAATCAGGAATCCCTTGGAAAAAAACTGGAGTTTTTGAATTAGCTCTAGATGAGAAACAACATGAAACTTTAGAAGATTACATGGAGTGGGGAATTCAGAACGGTCTATTAGAAGAAGATTTGGAGCTCATGTCAGGTGACGAAGTTTCAAAAATAGAACCCAATGTAAAATGTCACTCGGCAATCTATTGTAACAAGGAGGTATCTACAGATTTTGGAGCATTTACTAGACTGATTAGAAAGGAATCAGAGAAAAATGGAACAAAGTTTCTTTTGGGAAATAAAGTAAATCTAGTTGAAGAAAAAAAGGATCACTCCATAATTACTCTAGATGATCAAATAACAATTTCTTCTAAACTGGTAATAAACTGCGCAGGTGGAAATTCACTTGATATAGCAAAACAATTTGGATTGGCAAAAAAATATTCTGATCTACATTTTAGAGGAGAATACTGGGTTGCTGATTCAAAATACAAAGACCTTGTAAAAACATCAATCTACACTGTTGCCGAGTTTAAGGAATATCCATTTCTTGATCCCCATTGGATTAAGAAGGCTGATGGACAAAGTGAGGTTGGTCCAAACGCAGTTCCAATTCCTAGTCCCGATACCTATTCTGGGTATATGGGAGATATATCAACATCAATTTCAAAACTAAAAGAAATTGTTACAGGTAATGCAATAAAATTACTATCTGATCCTGAATTTTTATCACTCATATCTAAAGAATGGCTAAGTTCCATTTCAAAAACCGCAATGATTAATCGTGTTCAAAAATTTATTCCAAAAATTCGACCAGAATATTTTTCAAAAAGAGGAACTGCAGGAATCCGAACCCCACTAATTACTCCTAAAGGAAAATTCTTACCAGATGTACTAGAGTTAACCACTGCGTCATCATTTCATATAATAAACTACAATTCTCCTGGCGCAACAGGAGCTCCGGCATATTCTGCGTTTGTAGTAAAAAAGATGCAAGATCAAGGCCTTTTAGACTTTACAAAAAATCCGAAACATTCCATTTGGAATTTTGATAATGTTTTGAACCAAGCTTAATATCTAAATCATAATTAGTGTAGAGTATGTTACCAGATCGTTGTTCAGTCAAAGAAAAAGGTAGGGACTGTGTTAATCCCCCTGAATTTGTAATCTCTGTTACAGAAAAAGATGATGAATACATGGTAGGTGTTACTTGTCAAAAACACAAAGACCGAATTTCAGAAAAATTAATTATTTTACAAAATGAAAGCAAAATCCCTAAAGGGAAAATTAAATTCTCAGAACTTAAGTCAGTTGGCACAGATTGTGTTAGGTCAGACCCTGACGATTTGATTCAATTATAATTTTTCAATCCCATGTGGCTTATAGGAAACATCAAGAAAAATGTAAATATCTAACAAATTGATGATTTATGGGCATGACACCTGAAGAGGAATTAGCAAAACGAATTGATGTTAATTCTCAAATGTTTGAAAGATGGAAAAAAACAACTGGAAAAATTTCACTAGATGAATTTAAAGATGCGATTAAATCTTTTAGAAACGAAACTGAAGAAGCCACTGAGCTTTTAGGAAGAGATGTTCCAAAAGATGCTGATGAAATTGTATTTAATTTAGTTGCAAATCGTAGCGCATTTAGTTCAGTTTTACTTTGGGGTGCTTCTTTAGAACTATATGTAAAAAGATTAGAAACAGAACTAAAAAAAGCAAAAGTTAAAACAAAAAAAAATCTAAAGAATAATTAATTAATAATTAACATTGATTTATTTACATTAACATGTTACATCATATAATGCTAAGAGATCTTCTCTCAGACATAATCAAGATTGATGATATTTTAATAATTGTAAGGGCGGAGGGTGCTATTATTGAAATGAGAAGCAATTCTCTAAACCTTCGTCAAAAAGATAAATGGATTACAATTGGTGAAAATGATGGTCCATGTCACATGCACATTGACGCTAGTATGATTACTGAAGCAAGATTCATCAAAGAACAAAAAACTGACAGAATTAGTCATAGTTTAAGATTCTTTGATAAAAATGACGAAAAACAATTTTCTACAGTGTTTGCAAAAATGTATGATAAAGAAATGAATCTTAATTTAGAAAGAAAAAAACTCTACGATGATTTATTTCAAAAATATGGCTCTCAAGAAATAATAAAATTTAATTTTGAACCATCAAACTGAATAAATTAGTTTTTTTCCAGAAAGTCCAAGCTTTAAATTTTCAACTGTAAGCTCTGCCATCTTGGTCCTAGTAACAATTGATGAGCTTCCAATGTGTGGTGATAAAACTACGTTTTGCATTTTTGTTAGTGGATGTTTTTTACTAATAGGTTCATGGGAAAATACATCTAATGCCACACCTGCAATTATTTTTTTTCGTAATGCAACAACCAAATCCTGTTCTTTTATTATTTTGCCCCTTGAAGTATTAATTAGATAGGATTGCTTTTTCATCTTTTTTATCAATGGTAAATTTATCAACTCATGGGTCTGTTTGGAATAGGGGACGTGAATGGTTAAGATGTCACTTTTCGTGAATAGCTCATTTTGAGTTACATATCTGACATGAAGAGATTTTTCCTTTTTTGGGGCTAGTTGGCTTCGGTTATGATAGATTATCTTCATTCCAAAGGCCTGTGCTCGTTTTGCAACAGCTAGTCCAATTCGTCCTAGTCCCCATATGCCCAAAGTTTTTCCAGCTACTTCATCTCCAACATATGTATCGGCACCAAACACCCTATTCCATTTGCCAGCTCGCACTAGTCTATCGCCCTCAGTAACTCTTCTAAGCAAATCAAGAATTAGAGTGATGGTGAGGTCTGCAGTAGCTATTGTCAGAACGTTAGGAGTGTAACCAATCGTTATGTTTCTTTTTTTTGCAAATTTTGAATCAATATGATCATATCCAACGCTAAATGCGCTAATTGTTTTTAATTTTGTTCCAGCCATTATGACCTGTTTATCTATATTATCATAAGGAAAGCAAATCAATCCATCTTTATCCTTAATTTTTGCAACTAGTTTTTTCTTTGGAATTGGAAAAGGACCTGAATTGATCTCTATATTGTAATATTTTTTTAACTCCTTAATAGCAAAATCCTGCAGAGTCCTAGTAAGAAAAACTTTCTTTTTTGTGTGCTTTTTCTTCATCAAAAAGAAGGAAATGCCTTAAACCATTTATAAGATCTTGTTTTAGGAAAGTCATGGGTTCAGATACTAAAAACAATGAAGAATTTGCTATTTGTATTGAATGTGGAAATTCTATAGAGAAATGTGTTTGTGTTTGTCCATATTGTGGAGAACGTGACAAATGCGAGTGCGCGTTGTTTGATGCTGCAACTGGTGGTTAACAAAATTTGGTAATCACATTATTAATAACTGCAAATAACTTAAGGTGAACATGACTACTGATCTTACTTGGTTAATTGGTGGACCTCAAGGTAGTGGTGTTGAATCAGGAGCCAATATTTTCTCAAAGGTATGTGCAGGAGTTGGTTACCAAATTTTTGGAAAAAGAGAATTTTACTCTAATATCAAAGGAGAACATAGTTATTTTGCTGTAAGAATTTCTGATAAAAAAATTCACTCTAACGTTAATGATATCAATATGATGGTGGCTTTTGATGCAGAGATGATTTTTCGTCACATGGATGAGGTAGTAGAGGGAGGGGCAATAATTTACGATTCTGATTTAGAGAAAACTACCACTGACGATGTCCATACTCTTGATTTCTTCTTTAAATCACGACTAGAAAAGTATCTAAAATCAAAAAATAAGGAATTTTCTATTAAAGGAATTTTAGAAACTGCAAAAGAGCGAGGAGTCAATCTTCTTCCTGTTTCATTTAGAGAGATACTTTCAAAACTTGCAGAGGACACCAATAATCCAAGACTAAAAGGAATGATTAGAATGTTTAATGTAATTGGGGTTTCATTATCACTTGGAGTACTAGGACTTGAACCAAAACCACTTTTAGATTCAATAGAATCAATTTTTTCAAAAAAACCCAAAGTTGCAGAGATAAATAAACAAGCAGCAACCTATGCATATAATTACGCAGCGGCTAAATTCGATAAAATAAACATCTCACTTAATTCTGTTACAAAGGAACCAGATACAATTCTAGTACAAGGACATCAGGGAACCGCCATAGGTAAAATGGTTTGTGGATGCCGGTTTCAGCCTTACTATCCTATTACACCTGCATCTGATGAAAGTGTTTACTTGGAATCAAACGAACTTCTAACTATTAAGGAAGATAGACCTGGTTCAACCGTAGTTGTACAAACTGAAGATGAAATATCAGCAATTGGCATGATGATTGGAGGAGCACTAACTGGTACACGTTCTTCTACATGTACATCTGGTCCTGGATTTTCATTGATGGCTGAAGCTATGGGATGGGCAGGAATAAACGAAGTCCCATGTGTGATTACAAATTATCAAAGGAGTGGACCCTCTACTGGTCTTCCAACAAGACATGGACAAGATGATTTATTATTTGCAATTAATGCAGGACATGGAGAATTTCCTCGTATAGTTTATGCATCTGGCGACATTGAAGAGAGCTTTTATGATACCGGAAAGTGTTTTAATTTTTCAGATGTTTTTCAAGTACTTGTAATTCATTTGTTAGACAAATTTATTTCAAGCTCTGTAATTACTTGCAAAAGATTTGATCCTGAGAAAGTTAACATTGACAGAGGAAAATTACTTGAAAAAATTGAGAAAAAACCATACAAAAGATTTGAGCTAACTCCAGATGGAATTTCCCCAAGATCCAAACTTGGATTAGAGGATGGGATCTTTTGGAATACCGGAGATGAAAGAGATGAAGATGGACATATTTCTGAAGACCCTCTAATGAGAATTAAGATGATGGATAAACGCCTCTCACGTTTTGACCTTATTTTGAAGCAAATTCCAAAGGAGGATCAAGTTGTTTCATTTGGAATGGCTGAGCATTGCATTATTAGCTGGGGGTCTGCAAAAGGACCAATTCTTGATGCATTAGATATGTTAAAAAAAGAAAATATCAATATTGGTTTTATACAATTAAAATTGTTACACCCATTTCCAACTAAATATGTTAAAGAACTTCTCAAAGATGTAAAAACAATCATCGATGTCGAGGCAAATTATACTGGACAGCTAGGAACTTTGTTCAAACAAAATCTAGGAAGAGACGTTGATTATTTTATTTTAAAATTTACTGGCAGATCAATGAATTGCACTGAAGTTTATGATTCTCTAAAAAAGATACTTGAAAACAAAGCAGAAAAAAGGGAGATTTTAACACATGGCGCTTAAACTTTCTGACTACAAAACAGATGTTCACAATGATTGGTGTCCTGGTTGCGGGGATTTTGGAATTGTTAACGCCATCCAAATGGCACTTGCAGAGTTACAAATTCCAAACCATAAGGCAGTAATATTTTCTGGAATTGGATGTTCTGGAAAAACATCACATTTTATTAACACATTTGGAATTCATACTTTACACGGACGAGTGTTGACATTTGCTCAGGGAGCTGCTATAGCCAACCCCGAACTGACAATAGTTGCAGCTGGGGGTGACGGAGATGGATTCGGAATAGGAGCAGGACACTTTGTTGCAGCTGGCAGAAGAAATGTAGACATGACATACATTGTTTTTGATAATGGTGTGTATGGATTAACAAAAGGTCAGGCATCACCCACTCTTAAGTTAGGAGAACAAACAAAATCATTACCAGCTCCAAACATTAACTATGATGTAAATCCAATCGGTCTTGCAGTAACCTGCGGCTTTACATTTATTGCACGTGGATATTCTTATGACGTAAGGCAGCTTAAGGATTTGATTAAGGCAGCAATAAAACACAAAGGGCTTGCATTTTTAGATGTTTTACAACCGTGTCCTACTTACAATGACATCAATACTAGAGATTGGTATGCAGGCACTGATATTGCAGATGATGAAGCGCTAAAAACCCATTCAAGAATTTACAAATTAGAAGATACAGGATTTGACCCTGTGGTACATTATGACGAAGTTTCTGAGCTTAACGAGAAACTCTCTCAAGCCCTCATTAAATCACTTGAATGGGGAAACAAAATCCCAACAGGGATTTTTTACAAAAATGAGATAATAACTCCATTTAGTGGTAGATTAATGGATAAAATTCCAAATTATATGGA
>Ga0209997_10000851_pt1 | contig 10772 bp, 10 predicted proteins | sample CR04metaG_FD_182079 | JGI IMG/M metagenome (GOLD analysis project Ga0209997, IMG submission 182079) | Deep subsurface microbial communities from Mariana Trench to uncover new lineages of life (NeLLi) - CR04 metaG (SPAdes) (version 2) | ecosystem: Environmental > Aquatic > Marine > Ocean trench...
GCTCTACCTGCAGTGGATTGCTGAAGACACTCAGAGAACCGGGTTTACTTTTCATCAATGGCTGCGGCAGGTGGGCGTCGAGTATTGGGGCAGCATAGGAGATGTATCTCACCGGATGCATTTCGAGGTTGCCGATTCTGCCAGCCGCCTCGGGGCGGTAGGCCAAGGGTCTCAATCTCCGAATGTGGCCTACAACCACTTTATTTTCAAAACCGGGTATCGTTACAAGGGCCGGTCGCTTGGCCATTCCGGCGATGGCGACACGTTGTCCTACTCGATCGGTTCAACGCTGATACAATCGGCGGGTCATTCATGGAACATATCATTGCGCTATATGGAAATTAATCGACTCGGTGCGCCGGACCTCCGGCACTCATTAACTCCTACACCACAAGAGCTGACTGATCTGCAAATCTCGCATGAACGTCATACGAAGTTCGGGCGGTTTTACGCAGGTCTTGGATACAGCCGTCTGGATGATGAGGTGTCGGGCACCACGAGCTCGGATGTCACGGGATTCATCCAATGGAGTTCGAATTGATCAGGTACGTATTTTTCCTGTTCGCGCTAACGAGCACCGCCGCTCTCGCACAAAACATCCAACTGTCGCCTTCACAGCAGTAGATGCTCAATCAGTTACCACCCGCGCAACGGCAGATGGCACTCGAGGCACTGAAAAATCAAAGCGGCCGGACGCCTATCCGGACGGTGCACGAATCGAACGTATCGACGCCAACAAGAATCGCATCACTCTTTCTATCCGGAACTCGAGTACACGGTCACCTTGACTGGCCATGTGCATCGTCCAGGGCCGTATCAATGGCGAGCGGGGATGCGACTGACGGTATTTTCTTGGGTCCGCGCTTGAACTCAAACCCGGGGCGGACAAAAAGCTGATCTACGTGGTGCGCGCCAGCGGCGCCGTTGTTGCCGGTAATCGTTCGAAGTGGCTGGGCCGGGGCAGTGGCATGGAAATACATGCCGGAGATACTATCGTCGTGCCGCTGGAAGTGGATCGCATCAGGCCGCTGACATTATGGACCAGTGTGACGCAGATTTTGTATCAGGGTGCGATAGCTGTTGCGGCTATAAGGACGTTTGATAACTAGACGATGAACGAGTCACAGCAGATACCACCGCCCGTTTCTTACGATGGCGAGATAGATCTTCGCGATTTGTTTCGTGTGTTGTGGGCAGGGAAGTGGCTGATCGGGGGCATTACCGTCGGAGCAGCGGTAATTGCTGTAATTGTTGCCCTGATGCTGCCCAATATTTATCGGGCCGAAGCCTTGCTGGCACCTACCGACCAGGCGGGCGCCGGTGGCTTGTCTGCTTTGGCGGCTCAGTATGGTGGCCTGGCCAGCTTGGCTGGAATCAATATCGGTGGTGGCTCTGACGACAAAACCGCGCTGGGTCTTGAGATTCTCAAGTCCAGAAAATTCATTTCGGAATTTATAGAACGTCGCGATATTTTGGTGACGTTGATGGCAGCGACAGATTGGAATTCCCGAACCAGAGAATTGATAATTGATTCAAGCACGTACGATGTGGCATCGGGAAAGTGGATAAGAGAAGTTAGTCCACCGAAAACGACCATTCCTTCTTCGCAGGAGGCATATAAAGCGTTCACAGGTATGCTTTCGATTGGCCAAGACAAGAAAACCGGATTGGTCACGATCGCGGTGGAGCACTACTCACCGATGGTTGCCAAGCAGTGGGTGGATTGGCTGGTAGAAGATATCAACTCAACTACTATGCAGCATGATGTGGCACAAGCTGAGCAGGCGATTGAGTTCTTGAACAGGCAGATAGATTCGACATCGCTTGCCGATTTTCAGGCAGTTTTCTTCAGGCTAATCGAAGAGCAAACCAAGAAAGTAATGCTCGCCAAAGTATTACCGGAGTATATGTTTAGAACGCTGGATCCGGCCGTCGTGCCTGAACTCAAAACCAAGCCCAAGAGGGTGCGTATTCCACGGATACCTGCCACCTATTCCACGTGAAGCCTGCCACCCGGCGGAGCGTAGCGACGCATTGTTTACATTATGACTTGTGTTTGCCGATTGTGGGTAATGTTGTGGTGAGTTTTCGCATGGATTCTCCTTTGAGTGTAATGCGATAGGCGTTGTGCACGAGCCGATCAAGGATGGCATCGGCGAGTGTCGGATTGCCGATGATCTTACGCCAGTGTTCGATGGGCAACTGGCTGGTAATGAGTGTTGAACGACGGTTGTGACGATCATCGAGAACCTCTAAAAGGTCACGACGTTGTGGCGCAGTCATTTTGGTAAGTCCCCAGTCATCAAGCACGATGACGTCGGTGCGGGCGATTTTTTTCATCAGCAATGGATAGCGTCCGTCCTACGGTGCTGCGAAGGTCTATGCTTACTGGATCACGGTGAATTATCGTGAGGCCTATGGCATGCATGCATCCAACGGCATTCTTTTTAATCACGAGTCGCCGGTTCGCGGCGAGACCTTCGTGACCAGAAAAATCACCCGGGCCTTGGCGAGGATTAAGGAAGGACTGCAGGAAAGTCTTTACATCGGCAATCTGGAATCGCTGCGCGACTGGGGTCATGCGCGGGGCTTTGTCGAGGCCATGTGGCTGATCCTGCAACAGGACGAGCCGGACGATTACGTCATCGCGACCGGCAAGCAGTACTCGGTTCGCCAGTTTATTGAGGCGGCTGGCGGTGAGTTGGAAATGGACCTGGAGTGGCAAGGCGAGGGCGTCGACGACAATCGTGGCCAGGCAGGCAACTCCGTATACAATCACTCGATCTATCGAACCGGACTGCGGTACCGGGGAAGAGTCATTGGTCACGGCCCGGATAACGATTCGCGAAACAGCCTGACGCCGGCCCGGCAGGACATTGTGAGCCTCGATCTTTCTCACAGCCGGGTCTTTGAACTACGGGCAAATTGATATTGGATTGGGTTTTGAACAATGGGACGATATCGTCGCTGGCGAGAGCAGCAATGAGGTGCGAGCCTATCTGCAATGGCGGAGTTCGTACTAGCAGTTACGGGCAATATTGGTACAATCCCGCGATTACTGCAGCAACTTGGCAAATCGTCGAATGAAAACCCAATGCACCCGCGCGGCGGAAGGGCGCCAAGGCTTGCCCGGAGTGCTTTCGAAGTCGTCTGCAAACAGCCACGTTGCCGGCTGGAACCCGTGTTGATCGGAGAACTCGACGTAACGAACCTCGCCGGAAAATTCCTGCGTCTGATTCCAGTTGCGGCAATTATTTTGTTTGTGGCGCTTGCATCGCCCCAGTCTGTCGCGCAGACGGTGCGCCCGACAGCGGCGCAGTTGCGGATGATCGACCAGTTGCCGCCCGCGCAGCGCGAGCAGGCGCTACGGCAGCTTGAGCTGCTGCGGCGACAGGGCGCAGACGGTTCGCAGTTGTCGAGCCTCTCGGAAGAGGGGGCGGAGCTGATGCCGTCGGTGGCTGGTTCCATAGCGGTCGAAGAGCCCGAGGAGCTGCGCGCCGAGCGCAGGTCCCGGTTGATCGTTACTCTTGAGCTGGACGAGGATCTGGAGCGCGAACAGATACTCGCATTCGAAAAAGACCAGGCACTGCAGCGTATCGAGGGCAGTCGTTTCTACGAACTCGACGACGCCGGCGTGTTGATCCTGCCGGGCCTGACGTCCATTCCGTTGCTCGGGCTTACAGCCGAGCAGATCGAGCAGCGTCTCGGCGCCGTTCCTGCCCTCAACATATTCTACGTCACCGCGACGATCCTGGAGAGCACATCGACCGGTGTCGATGCGCTCGAGCCATTTGGCTACGATCTGTTTGAGGAACAAGAGGGAGGCGGGTTCGCGCCGGTTATCACCGGACCGGTACCTCCGGATTACGTGCTCGGTCCCGGCGATAGTATAAGAGTACAACTCTACGGCAACGTCACCGGGATCTACGAATACGAGGTGACGCGCGACGGCATCCTGAATCTGCCGGAGCTGGGGCCGATCACGGTGGCCGGACTGCCGTTCTCCGAGTTTCGCAGGGACATGCGTCGCCGCGTCGAGCAAATGCTGTTGGGAACGCAGATCAGCGTCACGATGGGCCGGTTGCGGAACATCCAGGTGTTTGTGCTCGGCTATGTCAACCGCCCGGGCTCGTATGTCGTCAGTGGCCTCGCGACCATCAGCAGTGCGCTGTACCGGAGCGGTGGCGTGAGTCGCGTCGGTTCGCTGCGGGACATCGAGCTGAAACGCAGCGGCAAGACCGTGGCTCGCTTCGATCTTTACGACGCACTGCTGCAAGGCGACACGTCCGGTGATCATCGGATACAGCAGGGTGACGTAATTTTCGTGCCGCCGGTCGGTTTGCAGGTCAGCGTCGACGGTGCCGTCAAGCGGCCGGCGATCTACGAAACGCGCGGCCAAACGTCGATCGCTGAGGTCATCCAGATGGCCGGTGGTTTGCTGCCGGATGCTTATCCAAAAGGTGCCCGCATAGAGCGCATCGACGGCAATGCGCAACGCAAAGTGCTGTCGCTCGATGTTGGTAGCCCCGAGGCAGCCACGACCCCGGCGCACGCCGGCGATGTCATTATCGTGCCGCACATCCTGCCGCAATTCGAGGAGACTGTGACACTGGTTGGACACGTGCATCGACCCGGGCCTTATCAGTGGCGCAAGGGAATGCGGCTTTCTGACCTGATCAGCTCCGAGCAGGAACTTCAGCCAGGTGCCGACTCGGGCTACGTGCTGATACGTCGTGAAGATTCGAAGACGCGCCGGGTCAGCGCCATATCGGCCAATCTTGGCGATGCGTTGGCCAAGCCGAATGCGCCAGCCAATGTTCCGCTGCAGGCGCGAGACACCGTGCACGTGTTCAATCTCGCATTTGGCCGGCAGCGCGTCATCCAGACGCTGCTCGAGGAGTTACAACTGCAGGCCCGCGCCGGGGAGCCATACCGCGAGGTGAGCGTTTCGGGTGAAATCAGGGCGCCCGGAACCTATCCGCTCGAGCCTGGTATGCGAGTCGGTGATCTGGTGCGCGCGGGCGGCCATCTGGCAGAGAACGCCTATGCACTCAGGGCCGAAATTGCGCGTTACGAGGTCGTCAATGGCGAGTATCGCAACACGGAAGTCATCAGCGTCGATCTTGATTCGGTCTTGCGCGGCAATGAATCTGCAAACGTTGAACTTGCAGAGCATGACAACTTGCGGATCAGCAAGATTCCGGATTGGGATACGCTGTGGACCATGACGCTCGAGGGAGAGGTGAAATTTCCGGGCGAATACCGAATACGTCAGGGAGAGACGCTTGACCAGGTGCTGGAGCGTGCCGGTGGCCTGACCAATGGGGCGTTTCCCGAAGGTGCGATCTTTCTGCGTGAATCGCTGCGTCGGAGAGAGCAGCAACAAATCGAAGTGCTGACACGACGGATGGAGACGGATCTGGCGTCATTGTCGCTGCAAAATATTGGTACGGGGGGCGCCGATACCCTGGAAACCGGACAGCAGTTGCTCGATCAGCTGCGTGAAACCGAAGCGGTCGGCCGTCTTGTGATCGATCTCGGCCAGTTTGCGGCACGCGGACCAAATCTGGCGCTTGTGTTCGATCTGGAATTGCGCGATGGAGATCGTCTGCTGGTGCCCAGGAAGGCACAGGAAATCACGGTTATCGGTGAGACTCAGCAGAATACGTCACACCTGTTCCGGCCCGGATTGAGCCGTGACGACTACATTGAAATGAGTGGCGGTTTGACGAGGCGCGCCGACAAGAAACTCGTTTACGTCGTTCGTGCGAGCGGGTCCGTAGTGACCAACAAGGGCTCACGCTGGTTCGGACGCGGCGGGCGGGCTGAAATGCAGGCGGGAGATACGATCGTCGTACCGCTGGAAACGGACAAGATCCGGCCGCTAGCGCTGTGGACCAGCGTCACCCAAATCCTCTTCCAGGCGTCAATCGCTGTTGCGGCAATACAGAGTTTCTAGCCAATAATCATGACGACCACGAGTGGCAATGATGAGCGCGGCGGCCGACCGGATAAGGTCGCCCAGGCACCTGCAGAGGGTCTGGTCTATGTCTCGCCCGGGACGGTGTATTCCGGCGCATCGGATGACAAAATAAGTCTGCGGCAGATTTGGCAGATTCTCTGGCGGGGCAAGCAAATCGTCATCGCGACCACGATAATTTTCGCTCTTGGCTCGGTCACTTACGCACTGCTGGCGAAGGAGATCTTTCGTGCCGAGGTGCTGCTGGTGCCGGCGACGGAACAGTCAGCACCGATGATCGGCGGTCAGCTCGGCGGTCTGGCGGCACTGGCCGGCGTAAACATGGGCGGGGGGAGGCGCGATGTCGAGGCGCTGGCCGTGTTGCAGTCGCGAAAATTCGCCCGGGACTTTATTGAGCAACTCAATTTGATGCCGGTCTTTTTTGCGGAAGACTGGGATGCGGAAGAAGGACGCTGGCGGGAGAACGATCCTGCCGAGGCACCGGATATTCGGGACGGCGTGAAGTTTTTCCGCGAGAACATTCTCAAGGTCAGCGAGGAACGTACCACCGGTCTGGTGACGCTCGCGATCGAGTGGACCGATCCTGGTGTTGCCGCTGAATGGGCCGGCATCCTCGTTCGTCGTCTCAACGATCGACTGCGAGAAGGCGCATTGCAGGAGGCACAGACCAACGTTGCTTACCTGCAGTCGGAGATGGCAAAGACTACGCTGGCCACACTGCAAGAGTCTATCGGACGGTTGCTGGAGAGCGAACTGCCGAAGCTGATGCTGGCCAAGGGTAACGAGGAATTCGCTTTCAAGATTGTGGATCCAGCGGTAGCACCCAAACAGCGAGTGCGCCCAAAGCGAGCATTGACCACGATCATCGGCACGATGCTGGGTGGTTTACTGGGCATTTTCATTGTGCTGGTCGGTCATTCCGGTCGAGCGGAGACCGATTCCTGACGGCCCCTGATCGGCCACAGGGATCAGCGACATGAGTTATACTAATCGGCCATTTTTGCCGTGGAATCGGGAATGAAATCAATGGCAGTTCAGGGTATTGACCGGCGTCAGACCGGCGGCTTCACGCTGATTGAGATATTGATTGTTATCGTCATCATGGGCTTGCTGATTTCACTCGTGGCCCCGACCCTGTTCTCCAAGGTGTCCTCGTCGCAGCGTAAAACCACGATGGCACAGATGCAGATGATTTCGACGGCGCTCGATACCTATCGGCTGGACATCGGCAAGTATCCGGAAAATCTGCAGGAACTGCGGCGCAGCGATCGCCCCGGCTGGGACGGCCCGTACATGCCCAGAGACATTCCTGCTGACCCGTGGGGCAATCCCTACGTTTATTCGCTGGCGAGTGGCGGCGAGACGCCCTACGGCCTGTCTTCTTATGGGGTAGGCGGCCTTCCGGGCGGAGAGGATGACGAAGCGGACATCGTCTTCCAGTGAGCGGGATGCTGGACGTTTTTTCAGAGCATGGTGTGCCGCAAGGTGATATCGACAAGGCGCGTTTATACCAGACCCGGCACGGCGGGCGGCTCGACCAGATACTGGTCAACATGGGCAGCTTGCCATCCGAGGATCTGCCAGCCATTTATTCCAAGTGGTTCGGCGTCCCGGTGCTGTCCGCAGCGGACTGGCGAGACTGGCAGGTACCGGAAGGCAGCGATGCGCTGCCAATGGAATTTCTGCTGGAGCATGGCTGGTTGCCCTGGGAACAGAATGAAGAAGCCTGGGTATTTGCCAGTTGCGCGCCGTTTGACCTGGAGGTCAACGCCTGGCTCGCCGAGCATGCCCCGCAACCCGGATTGCGATTACTCACTCCGGACGACTTCGACACACTGAAATCGCGATTTGGCGTCGCGACGGCTGCAGCACAAGTCGATGGTTTGACGCTGGTGGAGGAGGACCGGCTGCGTGAGTTGGCGTCAGAGGCGCCAACGGTCAATTTGCTGAATTCGCTAATCGCAAAAGCTTTGCGCCGCGGTGCATCGGACATGCATATCGAGCCGCACTCGGGACGTGCCCGGGTACGTTTCCGCATCGACGGCGTGCTCCATGACGCCGACAGTATTCCGGCGGCGATGGTGTTACCCGTCATTACAAGACTCAAGATATTGTCGGCGATGGATATCGCCGAGCGCAGACGCCCGCAGGACGGCAAGATCGAATTACGTATTGGCGGTGAGGAAGTCGACATCCGCGTTTCGGCTTTGCCGCTGCGCGATGGCGGTGAGAGTGCCGTTTTACGATTCCTGCGCAAGGATGCCTTGATTTACGACATGAGCCTGCTCGGGCTCGCGCCGGACATTGAAGCGAGCATCCTCGAAGATCTCGCGGTGACGTCCGGTGTGATATTGATGACCGGGCCAACCGGGTCGGGCAAGACCACCAGCCTGTACACCTTCCTGAGCCACATCAACAGTCCTGAAGTCAAAATCATCACACTCGAAGATCCGGTTGAGTATCAGCTGGCCGGTATCAATCAGGTCCAGGTGCAGCCGGAAATTGGCTTCGACTTCGCGCGTGGCTTACGCAGTATCGTGCGCCAGGACCCGGACATTCTCATGGTGGGCGAGATTCGCGATCAGGAGACCGCATCGGTGGCTATGCAATCGGCGTTGACGGGCCACCTGGTTTTTTCAACCGTGCATACCAACGATGCGCCCAGTGCGTTTACGCGATTGCTCGATCTGGGCGTAGAAGAATACTTGCTCAACGCGGCGCTGCGCTCGATCGTCGCTCAACGCCTGGTGCGACGATTGTGTGAATGTTCCGTGGTGCATCCGGAATCGGACCGCTTGATTGAGCGTTACAAAATGCAGGCGCTGGCGAAGAATTCCGAACTGAGCAAGCCGGAACTGCGGCAAAGCGCAGGCTGTGATGAGTGTGGCCAAACCGGCTTCCGCGGTCGACTGGCGATCATTGAATACTTGCGTTGCGACGACGCCATAGCGGCGATGGACAAAGGCGAGGGTTTTATCGCTGCAGCACGCGAATACAGACGATCGATAGGCGGGCGGTCTTTGCTGGAGGATGGTTTCCTCAAAGCCCTCTCGGGAGAAACCACGGTCGAAGAAGTGCTGCGGGTGGCGGGCTGAGTGCAGGAGCGATTTCATTACAAAGGATTTGACGCTGCGGGCAGCGGCGTCGATGGTACGGTGGATGCGGCGAGCCTGTCACAGGCACGAGCCGAACTGCGCGAACGTGACATCCTGGTCAGCGAGATCCGCCCGGCTGTTGAGAGGGCGGACTGGCGTGAGTCACTTGGCCTGGGACAGCCCCGCGTAGAACTCGCGCAACTTGAAATAATCACTGCCGAACTTGCGTTGCTGCTGGAAAACGGTGTGCGCATTGATCGCGGGCTCGAAATTCTTCAGCGCAGTGCCAGCAGCATTGCGATGCGCCGCTTGCTGGATGGCTTGTTGCAATCGTTGAAGCAGGGCAAGCAACTATCGGTGGCTGCGGCTGAGTGGCCGGAAGTGTTCGACCCGTTGTACGTTAATCTGTTGGCGTTGGGCGAAGCCAGCGGGCGCTTGGCGACCGTTTTCAGACGCCTGGCGGACGACCTTGGTTTCAGACGCGACTTGCGGCGCAAGGTGATCACCGCAATTACCTATCCGCTGGTCATCCTCGTCGTTTGTGTCATCTCGCTATTGTTTATTTTCAATTTCGTCGTGCCGAACCTTGCCAGTCTTTTTGCGGATTATCCCGACCTGCCCTGGTATACAAAAGCGCTCATGGGTGCCAGCGATTTCATGCAGAGCTATCAACTCATTCTCGGCGGCTTCCTGGTCGCGCTGGCCGTGGTCGCATCCTATTTGCCGCGCTGGCCGGCATTGCAATCGGCCTGGCATGAATTCGCGGCGAACGCCCCGGGTCTGGGCTCCGGTATCGCCATGGTGGAGCGCATCCGTCTGACCGGCGGCATGGCCATGATGCTGGAAGCCGGTGTGCCGGTGGACCGTGCATTACAGCTGGCCAGCAGCTCGGTCAAAAGCGCACCGATCAAACGTGAGCTGGCGGTTGCGCTGATGAAGTTACGGCAAGGTCAAAGTATTTCGACGGTATTGAGCCAGACGCGGCTATTTCCCGACTTCTACACCTCTTTGCTGGAGGTGGGCGAGGAAAGCGGGGCGCTGGCACCGGTGTTTGTAGAAATCGCCAAACGCAGCAGGCAGGGCTTCGCCGACTGGACACAGCGATTTACCGCGCTGCTTGAGCCGGCGCTGATTCTGTTCATGGGAATCATGGTGGGTGCGGTGGTGGTCGTGATCATGCTGAGTATCACCGCCATTACGGGAGCGGCACTTTGAGGCTGGCAAGGATAGGCGGATTTACGCTCGTCGAAATACTGTTGGTCGTCGTGCTGGTCTCGGTCCTGGCCGCTCTCATCGCGCCGCTGGGCATCACGCAGGTCGAGAAGGCCCGTGCGCAATCGGAGTGGATGGTCCTCGACCGGACGATAGGCCGATTGTCGGTGGATGCCTATCTGCGCGGTGACTTCGTGACCGTCGATGCTGCCGGGCATCAGCTCGCCTGGAAATTCCTGAGCGGCAAGCAAGGCAGCATCGAGTTCGAGCAACTTTTTTTTGAGCCGCAGCAAACGATCACAATCAATCCGAACGGAATCGCGGATCGAGCGACCATCGAGCTGCTGCAACGTGACCGGCGCCGCAGTCTCGAGATTCAGCCGGAGATCCGCGAGTGAGCCTGCACGGCCAACGCGGCTTCACTCTTATAGAGGTGCTGGTCGCGGCCGTCATTATGTTTACGGTGCTGGCCACGGCGACGCTGT
>Ga0209997_10000854_pt1 | contig 10763 bp, 7 predicted proteins | sample CR04metaG_FD_182079 | JGI IMG/M metagenome (GOLD analysis project Ga0209997, IMG submission 182079) | Deep subsurface microbial communities from Mariana Trench to uncover new lineages of life (NeLLi) - CR04 metaG (SPAdes) (version 2) | ecosystem: Environmental > Aquatic > Marine > Ocean trench >...
CACTACTCCATTTGTAGAAATTGGGTAAGCAATGCCTAACCTCGGACTAATATTAGTTTGAATCTCAACAGGTTCTAAAGTGGTTGCACTTAGTAAGCTAACACTTCCTATAGCAGGAACAACTCTTGGGTTGGTAAGTGCCTGATGATCAGGATCAAAATAGTCAAACCTTAATCCCGCATTTATTATTAGCTGATCAAGTTCTAAAGTATTTTGTGCAAATATTGAAAATTCCATAGGATTGTGTTCATACCCAATATCACTAAATCCTGTTTCGCCTGTAACAGTTAATTGCGGTGCTACTAATTCAGCTGGTCTTGATAGACTCAAAAATTCTGCGAAAGAAAGATTTGGAGTAGATGGGAAAAAATTAGACCCTACGAGAGGGTCATCAGAAAATTCAGGTGTAATGCTACTTGTAACTATCTTGTATCCAACTACTTCACCTCCAATTTTTAGAAGGTTATAATCATCTATCTGCCAGGTTAGATTAATCTTTGCCAACAACTTATCGTTTTCTAAATTATCAATACCTGCTTTAGTTCCGCCAAGATGAAATCTATTTTTAGTGGGTGATACAGTTTGCAGCCGGGGATCAATAATATCTTCAAAAAGGAATATTTTATCCCGTTGTGATGTGTAGCTTAAACTAAGATTGTAAAACATTCTCGCATTTAATGTGTGATTAAAATTAAGTATATGAATCTGACTTGTAGTCTCAATATTTTTCAATGCATCCGGTGTGTACCTATAATTATCATCATAAACTTTTCCAGTCTCATCCTGGAAGAAGAAGTTATAACCTAAACGCATTAATGGTGTAATTGCATAGTTAAGTTTAAAATTTATGAATGTGCGATCCCGCCGATTCATAGCCACTGTAGAGCCGTCTCCGGTTAGAAGTGAATCGGGTATTTCTATTATATCACTTTGTACGCTTGGATCATCAGGAAAACTTCTTCTGAACCAGGTTTCATATGCAAATACCGTCCATGCATCTTCAGGTCTTGCTAATTGCTCTCCAAATAAATAACCATCGTCTGTTGCATACCGACCGAAAATATAAAAGCCCAAATTATTTAAACCAGGTACAGGACCGCTCAAATACCCTTGAATATTTTTTATATTCAATGGACTAAATTGAGTTGTGCCTAAAAAGACACTATTATCATTAGTTAACCTGTCGCCTGCAAAAGCTGTAATCGAGCCCGAAAAAAAGCTTTCCGGTTCTTTAGTAATTACATTAATTACGCCTGATTGAGCCTGACCGTACTCAGCATTAAATGTTCCGCTGATTACCTGTAACTGCTGTATATTACCGCTTTCAAGATCAATAAGGCTGCCGCCCTCGGTGGAAAACTGATCGCTTATGGGAACTCCATCCACTAAATATGCAACTTCACTCGATCTTCCTCCGCGAATATGTACCCCGCCGCGATTATCGAGAACCACACCTGCTTGTAATTGAACTAAGTCTTTTAATTCTTGTACGGGTAGTTCATCTATCTGCTCTGCGTTCATATTAGCTGAAGTATTCGTCTGGTCCATCTTAACTACCGGGATATCTGCAACAATAATAATTTCTTCAACACCAATAGTTGCCGTAGATAAATTAAAGTCCTGAGAAGTTGTTAAGTCAACATTTACCTGAACTTCTACAATTTCAGTAGTATAACTGATGTAAGAAACTTTTAGATTATATTTTCCTGGTGGGATATTTAAAATTATATAGAAACCTTCTACATCAGTAGCTGCACCCAAAGATGTTCCGTCGAGCCATACGTTTACACCAATTAGTGCTTCCCCCGTTTGTTTATCGTAAATATGTCCTTTTACTTTTCCTGTTGTGCCGGCAAATACTAAATTAACGCTCATTAGTACAACGAGTAGGATAGTAACTTTGGTTAAGGAATAAAAAATATTCATACGCGTATTTTTAACAATTTTATATTTCTTATCTCAAAAAAAATTATGTGACTATTATTAAATTATTGACAATAAACAAACAATCACATTATCAATAAAAGGTGAGTAAACAAGGACAGAAAGTTATTCCCTCTGCCCATTGTTTACTCAATAATCATTATATATTCATAAGCAAATGAACATACAACTATAATTGTACTTACTTCAACAACAACATTTTTTTAGTACTGGTAAAACTACCTGCTGTAATTTGATATATATACATACCAGATACTAAGTTTTCAGCGTTGAAATTTACTTCATAGGATCCCGCATTTAAAAACTCATTCACAACCGTTGAAACTTCCTGTCCTAAAGAATTGTAAATTTTCATTGTGACAAATTCACTTGTAGAAATTGAGAAGTTAATAGTTGTTGATGGGTTGAACGGATTAGGATAGTTCTGATCTAAAGTATATTCAGAAGGTACGGTGCTTGATATTTCATTAACTGAAGTTACACCACCATTATCAATATCTATTGCCACAGGACTGTTGGTTGTATAGCTATTCGGTCCATCCGGTGGTGAGTACATTCTGAATGCTTCAAAAGAGGAATTTACTACCATTACATTACCAGCAGCATCAACATTTACATCACGAATGCTACTTCCTCCTCCACCAGGAAGATCTGTAATAACTCCACCGACTACAGATTCTGCAGATGCAAAACTGCCCATAAACACTCCGTCACTCATTCTGTATACAAGAACATTGTGAAATGGTCGTGCTGAATTTTTACGACCAACATAAAGATATCCGCTTGCCTCGTCCATTCCAAGACCATTAAAATTTGTTGCACGAGCATTACCCTGGTTTGCAAGGGTATCCCCATGTTCAGGCGCGTCATTTAAACCTATATGCCACACTTCAGTTGCTGGTAAGGATGATACATCCCACTTGCTTAGCCCGTAAATATTATCCATAATGGCTAAAGCAGCGTAAGATTGCTGCACTACATAAAGAAAGCCTTCAGAATCCATTTCTATGCGGAATGAATTTTTCATTACTGATGGGGGGATAACTATTACACCATTTCCCGTAAATAATCCACTGCTATTACCAAGATAATATCTCTTCACAAGAGAAGTGTCAAATCCATCTCCATCAGTTGCGCTATCATTATCTGAACCTGTTCTTATACTTATTTGCTCAACTGTATAAAGTACGCGGTTAGCCCCCACCCCAACAACTAGAGCGTCTGAAATACTATTATGGTTCGACTGGCTATCAAAATCTAGAATAGTTTCTACACTACTGGCAGACCATAAAGCATCGCCAACAGCTAATCCACCTTTTTTAACATCATCACGGTTGCTTGGAAGTACAAAACAATATACTCTATCGTCCGGACCTATTGTAACTCCCCATGGAGATCCTTCATCCGTTGCATATGTAGCCCATGGGATTACTGAATTTCCTTCTGCATAAGCACTAACCTGTGCGCCTCCAAAATATTTTCCAAAAGAATCGTGCAAATACAAACCTTTTATAGTTTCCTCACCACCTGGATTTCCCGAAGTACCACCAGTACGCTCTGTGACATAAGCCATACCAAAATAAAGACTATTGTTGCGTCTGTTGCCAGCTACCCCGGCTGAACTCCAATACCAGCTGTCCGGACCTGTATCATAGCTGATTAATTCATACCCGTCTGAACCAACATCATCACCTGCCTCAATGGTAATTCCCCAAACACCACTTGTAGCTGTTCCGCCCCCATCCAAAGATCCATCCCAGTCTACATCGTTAAATCCAACGTTTACACCTCCTGTAATAGTCGCTACACCAGGTCCACCAACCTCTGTAATAGTTATCATCACCCAGGATGCAGGTTGATTTAGGTTGTATGAAATATTAGCAGGAAAAGTTCCAGAATATGTAACTGTGACAGCAGAGGCATAAACATTTGCTTTAATGTTTGTTGTGCCAAATAAAATCAGGGTGCCTAAAAATAAAAAGAATATAAATTTTCTCATTATTGTTCACTCCTTATAATTAATAGTTTATAAAAATTTTTAATTTTGATTTCCTTAAATTTTACCTCCTTTTCCTAAGGAAAGTTTAATTGTTTGATATAATTAATGATTTATTTTTTCTCGAATTAAATTTGGTGTATTCGGATTTGAGCAACTTTGAAATTTCATAAAGTATCAATTCCAAAATAACTAATTGTGATATTCTTGCCTGACAGGAATAACTACCCAATAAGTTAGAAGGAACGACGGTAAGAAGTGGAAATTGTGCTGCATCAGCTAATCCGGATGGTAAAAAATTTGTTATCCCAATAGTTACAGCTCCGTATTCTCGTGCTGTTTTTATAGCCGAAATTATTTCTTCAGTTTCCCCCGAGTGAGATATACCTACTAATACATCATTTGATTTCAACATAGGAACAACATTCTGAATTATTGAGCGGTCTTGCAAAAAGCTACTGTATATACCGAGACTACTGAGAGAATCGCAGAAGATTTGCGCAACACCGGCAGAGCCGCCTAAGCCAATAATCATTACCTTGTTTGCTTTTGAAATCTGTGACGCCAGCGAACTCAATATTTTAATATCACAATTGTTTAAAGTTGATTCTGCCTGATTAATAAAATTCTGTTTCAATCCTTCTTTAATATCTCTTGCACCATCCTTTTTGTCTACTTCCAAATAAACTTTTTTGCCGCTGCGAAGTAGTTCCGGTACCAACGAGATTTTAAAGTCGGCAAAACCCATATATCCTAAAGACCTGCAGAAACGAAGAACAGTTGCATCACTAGTACTACATTTCTTCGCAAGCCCTTGCAGAGTTAAGACAACTGCTTCGTCCATGTGCTTTTGTATATATTCAGCAACACGCTTTTCAGTTTTACTTAGAGAGTTGTAGCGTTTATTTATCATATAAATTGGATTTATCTGACTAACGCTCATGCATACTTTCTTAGTTATAGTTATTAGTTAGTTGTACGAAAATGCTGAAGATAAAACAAAGTGTTTACTACATTTTATTTGCGATCACGTTTATTTTACTACACACAATGTGTAAATACAACTTTTAAATATAAATGTCAAGCACTTAGCATCATTTATTAATTATAACATTTTTGCCACTAACAACTAATTCCAGCACCTATTTTTGCAGCCAGTATTGTATTTGTATATCTTAATATTAATATTATATCACAAATGTAACATTGTTTGTTAGAATAGGTTAGACTATTACTAATGACTGTATGATTTAGTGACCTTTCGGCAAATGAGAAACGATTTGTGTTAGTTTGGATACAAATAATGGGAATGGATTTATATACAAAATTAAGGGGGTAGCTTCATCTAGTAAAAAACCCCGATAGTAAACCAGGGTTATTCTTTGCTCCGCAGGTAGGACTCGAACCTACGACACCCTGATTAACAGTCAGGTGCTCTAACCAACTGAGCTACTGCGGAATTTTTAAAAATTCGAGCAATAAACATAGTAACTCATTCATTCTTTGTCAAGTATTCCTAAAAAATCGCACTATTTTGAATAATTAAATCTTCCTAATACTTAATGAGTATCTTCGTCGTCATTTATGGCGTTTAATTATTGGAAGAGTTTCCATTTTCACTAAGAATATCTTCCGATTTCTACAATTTTGAAAATACTACAGGTAATAAATTCCACTTTCCTATTCTCAAACCAATTATATGGGTTAGATTACTCAGTCCTTCTTAAGAAATTAAGGAGTTAGGCAAATAAAATGTTTAGTAACGAATCATTTGTCAATCAATAACATTAATTGGCGTATAAAAATATTTCACCTCTTCGATGGCATATAAATTGAAAAATTTAAGAATCACTAAAATTATATTCTCAACTCAACCACCACAAAAGAAGCCGGCTAATTTATTTAGTCGGCTTTTTTATAAAATAAAAAATTCTGATCTTTTCATTTTCTTAACTTAATTTTTTATTCAAATACTACATTCATTTCCCTTAAAAGAAAATCAGCATGCCCTACTTTTTTGAGTTATCCATAATACATAACGAATATTCACTCCGATTGAACGGCTGTATTCCTCGCTCCATACAAAATCATTTATCGTAGCTTCAATGGAGCGGTCGAAATTGACTCCTACCAATTTGCCCTGAGCATCCATTGCCTTAATTTTTCCATTTTAAAGTCTCATTTTATTTAGAATGATTTAAATAAAAAATGCCCGCTAACTGGGCATTCATAAATAAAAGAATATGTTTAGATATTATTATTTCGATAAGCTATCCCGCAGTCTTCGCATAACAGAAATGAAAAATCCAACAACCATAACTACCACACCAATCCATACAAAACTTATGAATGGTTTTATGCTAGCACTTATGTATAAAATTTCCTGTGTTTGTGCAATCTCCCCTTCAATCTCATTTACCATTCTTGAAAGAGCAATTTCAACATTGACGGCAGTAAGTTTCACTAATTTAATTTTGATATCTAATTCTTCTGAAGCAAAGGATGTGAACTCAACTTTTCCACTAATTTGTTTCCGTAATAACTCAATCTCTTCTACTTTGCCGTCTTTTTCTATGATTAGAATAGCTCCCATCTGGAAATCTCTCCCCTCCTGCATTGCTTCCATTACTCCTTCGTTGAGATGAAATTTTGTAAAGGCAATATACATACCATTAAAATCGATTCGATCGCCCTTTTCCAAAACAACAGATTCTCTTTGGCTGACAAATGAGTTTTTCCCCTCATCATAACCCAAAGGTGTTATATAGAAATCCTGAGTGGGGAGTGTTAATATAGCAGGGATCCTCATTAAACTGTTATTAAAATCACTTACGTACATAACAGGATTTACCTGGTATTCAGAATCTCCACTTTTAACATCAATATTAAAAGAATATTTTGTGTTGTTATCAATTGGCTTCCAGCTGGTAAAGGTCATTTCATAACCAAACGCAGATACAGTTTCGTTTTTTATAAGATCAACATCTACCTGCTGGCTGTTTACCGACGAACCAATTACACCAAGGATGAACAAAGCAATTCCTATATGAGCTACATAAGCTCCCAACATTTTTTTATTGCCTTTTATAATTTTAAAAGCAATTTCTCCATTTACAACAAGTGAAAACAGCATTGAAAATACTAACAACATTATCAATATTTCATCAATACTCCCGAGTACTACAATTAAAACACTAATTAAAAATGCAATACCTAAAGAAGGCAGCGATTTTTTTAGAAGATCTTTCGTTTTTGTGTTTCTCCATTTCATCATAAGACTCAAGCCGTTGAGCAAGCCAATAATAATTGCGATTGGAAGAATCATTTCGTTATAAAAGAATGTTTCAACCGATTGCCCGAAAATTGGTGCAGAGGTACCTACAAGTATAATGAGTCCTGATGCCAAGAGCACAACCGCAGCCGTAAACAATGCAAGTTCTCTGGAAAGCAAACCAACTTCGGTTTGTGTATTATCGGTAAGCCATTTCCATCTATAAACAATTGCTCCCAAACCTAAAATTAAAAATGTGCCTGTAAAAAGAAGCAGAAAGAAATAAACAATATTTCCCGGATCTACAAAAGAATGAACGGAAGCATCTCCTAGAACTCCGCTCCTTGTTAAGAATGTGCTGTAAAGAACTAAGACATAGGTAAGAATACAAAGTATGAGATTAGTCCTTGCAAATTTACCAAAACCGCCCTTCAACTGGCTCTTTCGCTGGACTAATAGAGTATGAATTCCTGCAAGTCCAACTATCCACGGAATTAAGCTCGAATTTTCTACAGGATCCCAGGCCCAGTAACCACCCCAGCCAAGCATTTCGTAAGCCCAGTAACCACCTAACATAATTCCTAATCCAAGTATACCCATTCCTGCAAGCAACCAGGGGAATGCCTGCCTAACCCATTCTTTGTAATCGTTTTTCATTAATGCGCCGAGTGCAAAAGCAAAAGGAACAGTTGCCATTGAAAATCCTGTAAAAAGAATCGGTGGATGTATCTGCATCCAGAAGTTGAGTAACTGAGGATTCAATCCTCTGCCATCTGAAATAAACTCATTAACTGAAATTCCTGAACCGGCAAGAAGACCGTGAAGCTCGGAATTCATCTGAATAAAACCAGCACCGCTACTATTATCTGTAAAAAAGAATGGTTGAAGAAACGGCAGCTCTAAGTATAGAGGATTAATTGAACTTATATCTAAAAACAATGGGGTCGCCCAAATGAACTCAAAGGGATTTTTGAACCACGGCGATACCATAACAAGGAGGAAAGTAGTTGCAAGAGTAAATACTGCCATTACCTGCGGCTCAAGTTCTTTTCTTTTTGAGGTATATGATTGTAGTATAACTCCTATTATAGCTGAAATCAGCAGCCATAGCATAAAACTACCTTCCTGTCCGCCCCAAAAAGATGCAAGAAGAAAACCTGTATCCAACGAATTATTACTGTAACTAAAAACATAATTATACTGATACTGATGATTAAGTAGCGCATACCACAATAATGTTGATGCTGCAATTATGAACATCACCATTCCGTGATAAGATATCCTTGCATAATTAAGTGTGTTTTTGTATCCTTTAAAGCTGAGGTAATACATTACCAAAGCCATAACGCTAAAGGCAAGTGCAATTACCAGGAAAATAGTTCCAACCATAGAATCCTCTCTAAATTAAATAGTATATCAGCTAAACAGTTTTACAATGTTGAAGTTCGAATCTGTTCATCTTCATATTTACTCGGGCATTTGGTAAGAATATCTTTTGCGTGAAAATATCCGTTAACATATTTGCCGGTAACTACAACACTTTGAGCTGTTTCAAAATTATTTGGGATGGACCCCTTATATACAACCTTCATTTCATTACCATTGTCATCAACCATATAGAATGTGAAAGTTTTATTTACTTTATCGTGATGATAGTTTTTCTCTTTCACCCAGCTTCCTGTTGCTTTAACAGTTTTGTTTGTGTTCATTACCTCTGTGAAATCATCCTGGTATTGAATATTACTTTGGGTAAACAGGTAGATCATAATCCCAAGAAATACAACAATAATAAAACTGCCGAAAATATATTTATTCTTCATTTTGTACTCCGTTTTTTATTTCTTTCTCTATACTCTTAATTCTTTTATCCAGGCTGAACAGATAGGAAAAAATACCGCTCCAAACAATTAGAACGATTATCATAACAATGTATATAGCGTTATTTGATAAAAAACTTTCCAATTTTATCCTCTGATTAAATGTTTGTTTAGTTTATCTCTAATAATTATTGATTTATAACTTATCTGCCACATCCAGAAATAGAGTATTGTAAATGCGATTAACGATAGAAAAAATATTAACTGCATACTCGAATTCATTTGAAAATTAACCACCGGACCCGCACCTGTGTCATCAGCCGAACCAGGGTGGAGACCTTTCATTATTCGCGGCATAATAAAAATAAAGAAAGGAACAGTTACAAATGCAAGCACAGAATAAACTGCAGAGAGTGTTGCTCTTTTTTCTTCAGATTCTATTGATGAACGAAGTGCGAATAATGCACCGTAAATTAATAGAAGAGCGAAGATACTTGTCTGTCTTGGGTCCCAACTCCAAAAAGCACCCCACGCAAACTTTGCCCAAACTGCTCCTGTTACAGTTGCAAGAATACAAAAGATCATTCCAAGCTGTGCGGAAGCATAAGCTTTAGCATCATCATCAAGGTTCTTATTCTTTAAATATTTGAAACTGAAAACTGTGGACATAAGAAATGCTATTACTGTAAGCCATGCAGTTGGAACATGAAAAAATATAATCTTTGCATTTTCTTCCAGTCCCGGTATGTTCGGGAATTCGTACCACGCCTGCGGATTCTCAACTATGGGAAATGCAATTCCGGCGATCGAGACGAAAGATATTAGTAAAAATAAAAATATTTTCCAGATCATTTTTCTAACAATTCTTTTTTAAATGAATACGCTAATCTTTCCAAATAAAATCGAACAACATATATGAAACAGTCAACATGACTACATCGTAACTCACAACAATTGCCAATTCAAACTTAGCATCTTCTATACTTGTGCCATCGAGCGCAAACAAAGTTAATTGAACTGATGTAAGAATCAAAGGTAATAAAATAGGAAATGAAAGAACAGGGTACAACGTACCTTTTGCACCTGCTTTTGCAATTATGGCTGCAATGATAGTTGAGGAAACTGCCAGCCCAATATTCCCAATCACAAACGCAAAAAAGAACAGAGATAAATTCTTGATAACAAATGATTCAAAAAATGCTGCGTATAACAAAGCTATAACAGTATTCATGCAGAAAACGAGAATTATATTGAACAATAATTTGCCTGAAAAAACCGTTGATGGTGCTGCAATTAGTTGAAGCGTTAAAGATGTTCCTCTTTCCTCCTCAGAAACAAATGCACGGGCAAGCCCCGACATTGCGGTGAAAAAGATAACCACCCAAAACAATCCGCCTGTTAATCCTTCGGATATTTTCTCCTGCCCAACAGCAAACAGAATTACACTGATAGCAACAATTATAAACATCGCCAGCGAGTTTATTGCGTAACGTGTTCTTAATTCGGAATGAAAATCTTTTTTAAATATTGCAATTGTTTTTGCTATCATTAATCTTCCGCTTAAAATTTATAAATTTCTTTAAATAATTTCAGATCAAGAATTTCCGGGCATAAATCCAAATCGGCTTTATCGTTTGAAGCTATAATAATAATGCTCTCTTTACTTTTGTTTTCAATAATTTCATAAACCAAATTCTTACCTTCATCATCTAAATTTGATGTCGGCTCATCAAAA
>Ga0209997_10000858_pt1 | contig 10748 bp, 14 predicted proteins | sample CR04metaG_FD_182079 | JGI IMG/M metagenome (GOLD analysis project Ga0209997, IMG submission 182079) | Deep subsurface microbial communities from Mariana Trench to uncover new lineages of life (NeLLi) - CR04 metaG (SPAdes) (version 2) | ecosystem: Environmental > Aquatic > Marine > Ocean trench...
AGATTACATTAAAAATTTGATTTGTCAATTCTTCAAATTCGTTTAACTGGGTTTTTGAGCTGACCACAATTTTGATGTAAGTTGTTTTCTTTGCATTTATAGAGGATTCAAGACATTTCATTACATGAAGAATTAATTTTTCATAGTGTTTAGAGTCTACAAAATCAGAGTCCTTTGTTTTAAATTCAATTTTGACAATATCAAAAAATGGTAAAACATGGTTAAATCTATCAATATCAAAGCATGATGATTCAAGATATGTAGGAATTTTTTTGTCTTGGATATGCTTTGCAAGTAGTGCTACGGCTTCATGCTGAATCAATGGATCACCGCCAGTAAAATTTACTTTGTAAGTCTGATTTTTGAGATTAGAATCAATTAGTTGGTTTGCCTCTTCAATTGTATATTCTGTGCCAGAATCAAGGGGAAGGGATTCTAGAGTGTCGCAATAAAAACAAGTGAAAGGACATCCTGCAAGTCTTACAAAGAGAGTCTTTGTTCCATAAAGAATTCCTTCACCTTCAACTGACGTAAATATCTCAGATAGTCTTACTTTCACTCAATAATGTAATTTTTTTCATTATTTATTCAATGAGTTTCTAATGCATTGCAGGTTCTTTTGAATAGAATAATCCAGAGATAAAGAATACTATTCCTAAGATTCCAATAGTGCTTCCAACAAGTTCTATTTGATTTTGAAAATATTCTTCCATTGGAGCCCATAACCATGCCATCAAAGCACCAACTACAATCATTGGAATTCCCACCCCAACTATAATCTCTTTAGAGGCCATGTTCAATTCTGTTTACAAAATGTATATGAAGTTTATGATAATCTATCAAAGAGAATTTTTAATTTCTCGTAATTGTTTTGCCAAATTTCTTAGAAGATCGTTGGCTGCGTCATTCTCACCTTCATTCAAATGGTGTTTAATATTTTGAAGTATATCTCTAGCATCAGTCAAATCATCCTGGTTCACTCCATCTACTTGAGATAATCTAGATAGAATTTTTTCGACTTGTAAAACTCTAGATTCAAGTCTATCATTTTTTGTCAGTTCAAACTGATCCTTGATTGACATGATTTTCCTAATTTCCTTGATAATTTCTCTTGGATTATCTGTAGAAGAGAGATTTGCTTTGGCTGTTTCTAGTTTTTCTATAATCTCATCTGCAATACCCTGTTTTTTGGCATTTTTTATTAATCGATCAAGCTGTTCTAGATATTTCTTAGCATATTCATTAGCACGTTGAGATTCATGTTTTGATGCTTCTTCACGAAGTTCTTTTTTTACTTCCACTATAGTTTCTTTAATTTCATGAAGGGTTACTAATGCTAAAGCAAATTGATGATCACGAATCTGTTGTCTTGTTTTAGCAAACAATTCATCTAGTTCAGAAAAGTCAATTGAAGCATTATGTTTCTTAGAAATTGTTTTTAGGCTGTCAACATATCCTTGTAATCTTTGAAGAAGATTTGATGGATCTCTAACAGTAGTACTTATAGAATCTGTTACTGTTTGAGGGGCAATATTAGATATTGATAATTGCCTAGAAATTTCTTTGAAAATATTCATGGCAGAAAGGAAATATTTCTTTGAAGAGTCAGCATCATCATTTCTAAGTGCTTTTTCTAATGCATTGACATTTTGTGTTCCTTCTTCAAATAATCTCTTTACTTTATCTGAAGAATCAGTAGAGATCTGATTATGAATTTGTTCTTGTGCGCGTTTTGCAATCTTTAGAAGAATTGCAGGATCATCTTGAGCAGAAACATTACTTGTCATGCCTCCAAGAGTCATACTTGCAACTAAAATTAACAGACCAAAAGATGCTATAGTTTTCATTCTTCTTCCTCCAATTCTTTCGTCAATTTAACAAGATTTTGTAAATCTTTTTTGGTAATTTCAATTATTCCTTGTCTTTCTAATCGTTTTACTGCTCTCCACATTGTAGTTCTGGGTTGAAGGAATTTCTTTCTTAATTCACTTTCCAAAGCTTGCCCACCATTTTCAGAAATGAATTTAATGATTTCTTTGTCATCCTCACGTAATTGAGGTCTTAAACTGAAAATAGTTCCAGGGTCAAGAGAATCTGTATTCGTTTCAGATTTAGAAGTAACTTCAGTGGGTAAGATAGATGAAGACTTTGTTTGTTTTCTTTTAATCATAATTATTGCTCCAGCTACAGCTGCTGCAATAGGAACTCCAATTAGAGCGAATATAGAAATATCAATAGTTGGATTCCAGTTTGCCGTAGCATATGTAGCTGACGGATTTGTAGTACCAAAGATGTAAGTAATTTCGGATAAACCGTTAGTCATTTCTAGTTTTGTTTGATCATTTACCAGATTCATATTTGATGGAAGTGTATTCATGCCAACAATAATGGAGTTTGGTGGCATTGATAATGAATAATCAGTTGATGAGTCAAAAGAAAAAGTCCAAACTCTTCCTTCTTTTGAAATTAAATCATGAATATCATAATCAATTGTAATAGAAGAAGAACCAAAAGTATCTATCATTACTTTATCATCAATTATTTCACTAGATAACAAAAATCCATTTTCACCAACTGCAATAAAGTTGTCAACAGATGAACCAAATAGATCAACCTCAAAATCGGGTTCTAACGGATCTAGATCTATCTGAGTAAAGATATGTACTGAACCATCTGAATAAAGGGTAAGATCAAGAGTTCGAGTAGAGCTAAATGAGGTCTGCATTGGCATCGATAGTGCAACAACAATCAAGCCAGCAATTATCAAAGGTGCTTTAACCATTGTTTCGAGGATACCATCAGTCCTTACAAAAAGCATTCCATCTTCTCGAATAGACTCTATTCTATGAATTGGTACGATTTCTGGATTCATTGGCTTAATACCTTAGATTCATGCTTTCTACGAGTCCCTGGAATCTTTTAAATTCCTGAAAAAATTCTAGTCCTTTTTCAGTAATCAAATAGATTCTATTCCTGTCATTTTTGACGGATTCGACCAAGCCCGCTTCTACTAGTTTCTCACATTTGTCTAGTACTGCATAGTGAGATAGGTTGGCTTTGCGAGAGATTGCAGATATAATGACTCCATCACGACCACCATCGGCGGTAACGTATAAGATATCACCCATTATGCCCATTTCGGACCTGTATTGTTGTTTTGACATGTTTTAGTATACAACTACTTGGTTTATGAGGAACATTCTGAAACGTCAAAGCGGAACGTAAAGCGGAACAGGTATTTCAGCTAGAAAAATGCTATGATTTTCCATAAAATTGATGCGGGGGATAATTACCACTTTTTTTTCTTTAATTGACTAAAAATCATTCATAAGGTCAGCTTTGAGATTCATAGTAACTTTTTATTCTCAGTTTGAAAAGAAAATCATAAAATGTTTGATAATTTTAAAAAAGAAGAGGGAGTAGAGGTGGTTGAAGAAAGAAGAGAAGAAAATGTTAATGCTAAAGAATCAGTAGAATCTACTTCAACAATTGAATCTGTAATTGGAATTGGGGAATTGATTGGAAAACGTGAAAAATTAGAAGAGGCAATAGACTATGTTGGTTTAATGATTAAGAATCTTAAAGACAAGAGAACGTTGCTGGAAAAAGACATTGAGGAAGAATCAGTAGATATTAAGAATCTCAGAGAAAAACTACAGAAAGTTAGTGAATACATAGAAGAGGAAAATAAAGGAATAGAGAAGCTTTCAATTAAGAGAAAACAGGTAGAAGATGAAGCTGATGAAGTAGGTATAATCATCAATACATTAAGAGACAGACTCTCAGGAATTGACAGAATTATTGATAATGAAGGTAATAGAGTTAAGAAAATTAAAGAATCTAGAGAATCTCTAGAAGATTAAAATTTTAGAATTAGAGGAATTTAGAAGTAGATGCTTCCTGAGTATCTGTTGGAACTGAAGGAAACATTTGATTTGTAGAACTCTCTGCAACAGCAGCAGCTTCTTTTAGAATTTTCTCAGATTCTGCATTAGTAGTTTCATCAACTCCAAATGCTGTATCTCCTGAGAAACTTTCTGTCATAAAGCCTCCAAGCATTTCAGCCATTTGGCTAATTTCTTGCTCAGCTCCGGGCATTATTTTTCCAAGTGATGATTTTAGATTCTTCATCAAACCCATTGTTGGCATCATTGCTACTACAGTATCTCCGAGATCACTGCAGGTAGTTAAGCGTAATTCAATTTGTTCTAATGCCATTCTAGCACTACCCAAAATTTTTGTAACTTTTCTTACCTCTGCTAACTCATTACCAAGAACCTTGCTGGTTTGAGTATCATGTTTTTGAGTTGCTTCTACAATTCTTTGAAATAATTTTGCATCACGTTCTTGTAAATTTGTAAGCATTGAATCTAATTTTTTAATTTGTAATTGTAATTTTTTAATTCCATCCTGAACTCTTGGTTTTAGTGGACCTTTAGGCTTGAGAGAATCAGCAATTCTTTCAGTAATACCTGGTTGTGATTGTTTTAACCACTTACTAGACAAATTAGACATGAATTCGATTTTAGAATAGGTACTTAATTTCAGGGGTGAATATTGATTTACAGTAAATAAAATTTTACTAACAAAAACTAAACACTAGGAATGCTCTTTCTTTGAGGGTGGATTTTTTTGATGTGAGTTTCAAGAAAGAATTTGTCATTCAATAATTCTCCGCAAAGTGGACATTTGATCATTTTAGTAATTAAATCGATCAAAAAAATCTATTTAAGTTTTTCGTTAGGCATGAGTTTATGAGCAAAATTTTCGGTTTAGATTTGCCTGATAAATCCAAATAACTTACAGACAAAGAATATGTTAATATGGTAAATAGAATTCGAGAAAATTTCTTAAGTTATGTAGCAATATCAGATTAATTTTTGCTAGATAAGAATAGTTTTCCTTTATGACAAAGACGATATTTGATAAAGATAGAACTGCATCGTTTGGTACAAAAATTATTTGGTTATCTAGAATAATGAAACATCACATAGATTTTAAAAATGAGATTGATAATGATGCAAGAGTAAAAATTTAACAAAAGATTAATGAGATCAGAGAAATTCTAAATGATTTTGCACATTACTTTGTATATAACAAAAAGATTGAATCTAAAATGTTAGAAATAGACTTGTAAAACTTTATGATTTTGAGGAAGAAATTGCTACACTGAAGATGTTTAAAATGAATGATATAATGAGTGTGATTAATGATCCATAGATATTAGAACATCTTGGAAAATTAAAAATATTAACTAGAAAGAAAAGAGAGAAATAATATTTCTTACAATAGTTTCCGATTAAATTAGAAATTATTTTTATAAGGGAATTTAGAACTTGTTTAAGTGAATAAAAAAATTATGATAATTCCCACAGTTGTAATAATTACAATTTTTGTAGTGATTTTTTCATTAAATCCATCTGAAAAAAATGATAATGTGGTATTTCACGCAACTCTTGCAGATCCTGATTTGTACACTAATGGAGTCTTTACTGATGTATTTACTATTAATGAGGGCGAATATTCTTTTAGATTTATTCCAAATGGAAGTAGTCCAAAGATTTTATCAATAACATTGAATGGAGAAAATTTTAATTTTTCTGAAGATTTTAAGCTTGAAAGTATTTCACACCAAACTGGAATCTCTGAGTATTTTACATGGGAATACGAGGGACAAAAAATCATTTGGATTACTGAAATGCAAGAAGTTTCAATTACTATCAATCCAAATGGAAACATAATGGGTTCAGTATCTGTGGATATTTTTGAAAATTAAAAGGCGTATACCCCTAACTGCAGAACTTTGAGAGATTTCCTCTCGTTGTCAGCACGTCATAACGTCTGATTGCCTTGTTCGTTCTGCGGGGCTACGCAGTTTTAGTCGATAGGAATTATATCCTTCGGCATCAATAATTATATTAACTTTAACTATTTAACATTTCAGATGATTTATTATAAGATTTTATAAGATTTTATGAAATATATTATGCCTATTTAGAGATATGATTGAACTATAAATTACGAATTTTCATGAATTTAATACAGCTATTGAGGATAGAATATGATGAAAGATAAAAAGGCAAAAGCTAAGGTAATAATACTTTTAGGAAGTATTTGGGTAATCATTACATTACCACTACCATGGATAGTAAACAATCCACTGGTTTCAGAAACACAGTTTAACACTATACTTGCTATCATAGGAGTTATGTCAATTCCGTTTATTGTTCTAGGAGTTGCATGGACATTAAAGCCAGAACTTACAACTTAGGTAATTTCAGTTGAAAGAAATTCCCATAGCGGATAAGATTCCTGAATTAGATATTGCTATCAAGGCTGCAAAAGAGGCAGGAAACGCAATTTTAGAGATTTATCAGAGAAATTTTCAAGTATCAAAAAAAAAGGATGATTCTCCTATTACAGAAGCAGATCTTAAGAGTAATGAAATCATCAAAGAAATTCTCTCACAAACAGAGCATACAATTTTATCAGAAGAAGACAAAGATGATCAAAGTAGATTATCAAAGGATACAATTTGGATTGTAGATCCACTTGATGGAACTTCTGATTTTATTGATAAAACAGGTGAATTTACAGTCATGATTGCATTGATAAAAAACAAAAAACCAGTTCTTGGAGTTATTTATTGCCCTACAGAAAAAATATTCTTTGTTGCACAAAAAGGAAGTGGGGCATTTAGATATTCAAATGATGAGTGGAGGAAAATATCTGTAACTGCATTGGCAGAACTTTCAAAATGTAGAGCAGTTGGATCAAGACACCATCTTTCAGATAAAGAAAAATCATTTATCAAAAAATTGGGTATTGAAGATTTTACAAGTATCGGTAGTTCATTAAAGGTTGGAAAGATCAGCTCAGGAGAAGCTGAAGCATATATCACAACCACAAACAAAATGAAGGAATGGGATTCAGCTGCATCTTATTGTATTATTTCAGAAGCTGGAGGAAAAATGACAGATATGTTAGGTAATGATATTACATACAATAACAAAGAGGTTTTTCACCAAAATGGAATTCTAGTGACAAATGGATTGATTCATGATAAGATAATTAAAGAATTTAAAAAATTAGAGTAGGTTTCTTCCCTTAAGAAAGTCCTTTACTTTTTTTGCACTCTCTGAAAGTGGTTCATCTTCTGTATCAATTACTAAATCTGCATTTTCTGGAGCTTCATAAGGATCATCAATTCCTGTAAATCCTTTGATTTCCCCTTTTCTTGCCTTAGCATACATGCCTTTGACATCTCTTTCTTCACATTTTTCCAGTGAGCATTTAACAAAACATTCTGCAAACTGATCACCTGCATCAATAATCTTTCTAGCATTTTTTCTATTCTCGACATATGGAGATACTAGAGATACTACACTTGGAACGCCGTGATTTAGTAAAAGCTTAGCCAAATGAGCAACTTTGTTGTTGTGCTCATCACGTCCTGCTTTTGAAAAGTCTTTTGGGGAGAACCATTCTCTTAGTTCATCACCATCAAGCATTGCCAAATTTGGGATTTCTTTTTGCAAATCTTTTACGATGGTAGTCTTCCCTGAACAAGGAAGACCAGTCATCCAAAGAACAAAAGGCTTCATGAATCAAATTCCTTAATCAGCCCATAAAGAGCTTACGTTAATTTTGAAACCAAGGTTGATTTTCTAGATATTCAATTTCTTTAATCATATCTTCCATTTTTTTTGAAATAGTCATAACTGATTTAAATTGTTCATACATATCATATTCTTCTTCTTTTGAGAGCACTTCTGATTCGGCTTTATCAAAAAAGTTTTCTTCTTTGGTTTTATGATCCATCAGAAAAATCGAATATGTTTTTAGATACCTAGCAACAGGTTCTCTTGCATCTTCTCCTTCTTTCCATCTTTTAAGATGCTTTTTAATTTGTAGTGCAATCCTTCTAGAAAACTCATGTTCTATTAACAAACTTCTAATTTCTTGTTTAAGATGATCATAGCTGGCAACACAAGGAAAATAGGAGTCTTCTTCTCTTGAATAATGAATAGAATCTAAGAATTCATCTATAACTAATGAAATTTTATCTATATCAGATAAAGGAATATTTTTTCCTGCATAAAGATCTGTATAACACTTTATGATCACCTTCTCTAATCGTCCAATTTGCTTGTGATCTTTACGTAATGCATCTGTTGCACTCAAGTAAGAAAAGTGTGTAATAGTTGATTTTATGTGTATCTAAAAATCAACTATGGAGCTTAAAATTATCAAACAAATCCAGTTTAACTTTTATCCACATATGTTTACATTCAGTCATTAATGAACCTCATAATTTTGTCTGTTTTGAATTTGATTAGAGGACAGGGTGTAGAGGTGTTTCCATTATCTGATTTTGACACAAGTTTGATTTTAGACAAAATTATAGAGTTACAAAATTCTATAGGGACATTATCCATTCAAGATGGTTCAATTGCTTCAGCTCATGTAATATTACTTGCAGCAGGAGTAGTAATTTTTCTTGGAGTTTCAGGAGAAGCATTTTTCAAAAAAACTGGAATCCCAGATGTAGCGTTTTTGATGATATTTGGGGTAATTGTAGGGCCTGTTTTGGGAATAATTCAGCCGGAAGTTGTTATTCAAGTAGTGCCATATTTTGCAGCACTTGCATTGATAATCATCATGTTTGATGGTGGATTAAATCTGGACATTAAACATATTGTAAAAACTGCACACTTTTCTGTAACACTAGCTATTCTTGGTTTTATTATATCAGTTATAGTCATTACACTTGCTGCTCATTTTGCATTAGGATGGTTATGGTTAGAGAGTATCTTGTTAGCTACAATTGTAGGTGGAAGTAGTTCAGCAATTGTTTTTGGGCTTGTCAGAAATATCAAAATTTCAGAAGAAGTCAAATCAATGCTAAGTTTTGAATCTGCACTAACTGATATTTTAGCCATGATTGCTGCATTCATATTATTTGAAGCTGTGCTTGCAGGACATTTTGATCTACAAACATTACAAGAAACTCTTGGAAGGGCAGTCATTGTAGGTTTGGTTCTTGGATTTGGGGTAGGAATTCCCTGGATGTATGTTTCAACAAAGTTTGGAAATGCCCAACACGCATACATGCTCACATTAGGAATCTTGTTTGTTTTGTTCTTCTTAGCAAACTCATTTGGAGAATCTGGAGCTTTAACAGCATTGGTATTTGGTTTAATGCTTGGAAACAAAAAACACCTCTCACGAATACTCAAATTTAAGCTTCCAAAGATCGAAATGGATGATCCAACACATAATCAACTAACATTTTTGGTAAGATCATTCTTTTTTGTGTTTGTTGGATTGTTAGCGAGTTTTGGACAAATAGAATATGTCATATTTGGAATTTTGATCACAATTGCTGTTTACGTTGGAAGAAAATTTGTTGTCAAGATAACGCTAACAAAGAGATTCTCCAAATTGGATAGAGCAGTAACAAACTCAATGATTCCTAGAGGATTAGCTGCAGCTGTACTTGCTACATATCCAATTACCATGGGTTTACCAAATGCAGAAGCATATCCACAAATCATATTCTTTATCATTTTATCATCAGTAATTATTACAACTATTGGATTAGGAAAATCAAAGAAGATTCCTGCACCTGAATCTGTTGAAGGCGGGTTTGTCAAAAAACCACCTGAGAATTCTCAAAGAGAATAGATGAATAATTTATCATTTCTACTCGCGCTTTATATGCAAAATTTCTTTATAGATTTCATGGTAGAAATTCTATCAATTTCAAAAAAAGAAAATTCATCTTTTGAAGAAAACCTACCTTGGAGAAACATTCATAGATTAAGTTGGGCATTAGAAGAGCCTAGCTTTGAATTAAATGACAAGTTTTCAACTTACGCACAAGCGTAAGTTAGATTATTTTTTTGAATTATAGATCAAGTGACGATTTGAGACCCTTGTATCTATTTCTGATAGTTACTTCAGTAACATTTGCAGCTTCGGCAATATCACGTTGAGTTTTGTCTTCACCATTTCTAACACAAGATAGGTATAATGCTGCAGCCGCTAATCCCATTGGATCTTTTCCTGCAGAAACTTCATTTTCTTGTGCTTGTTTTAGTATCTTGGTTGCATATCTTTTTGTTTTTTCAGCAATTCCAATTCTACTTGCAATTCTTGCAATACATTGGATTGAATCAGTAACTGGCATCTTCAAGTCAAGCTCTTTGACTAGTAATCTATAACATCTTGCAATATCTTTTCTTTTGATGTTACCAGCTTGTTCTATATCTTTTAGATTTCTTGGTGTTGAAGTATCACGACAAGCAGCATAAAGTGCAGCTGCTATCAAAGCTGAAATGGAGCGTCCTCTAACAAGTCCTTTTTCAAGTGCTTTTCTGTAAAGGTAAGCTGCTTTTTCAATTACTGCATCAGAAATAGCTAGTTTGTCTTTTAGTCTATTTAATTCACTAAATGCTTGTCTAAAGTTTCTATCTACTGGTTCATTAACTTGACTTCTGCTATCCCAAGTTCTGAGTCTTTCAATTGTACTTTTCATAGATGCTGTAAGTGGTTTACCAGAAGCATCTTTGTTTACAGGATTGATAATTGTTGCAAGACCCATGTCGTGCATCGTTAATGATGTTGGTGCACCAGCTCGTGCTCTATCTCCATTTTGGTCTTGAGAAAAGGATCTCCATTCTGGGCCAGATTCTTGTAATTTTTCAGTAATTACAAATCCACATTTGGAACAGAACATCTCTCCT
>Ga0209997_10000863_pt1 | contig 10736 bp, 10 predicted proteins | sample CR04metaG_FD_182079 | JGI IMG/M metagenome (GOLD analysis project Ga0209997, IMG submission 182079) | Deep subsurface microbial communities from Mariana Trench to uncover new lineages of life (NeLLi) - CR04 metaG (SPAdes) (version 2) | ecosystem: Environmental > Aquatic > Marine > Ocean trench...
TTACCGTGACCGCCTAATAGCGGGAAGCCAGGAAGGATCTTGGCTATTGCCTGGTGTCTCCATCCTCTTCCGGACGCCAGGCTTTCTTATTCCAGAGTGAACTTCTCCTAAAAGCTGAAGTTCTTTTAACGCACTAAACCTGTACACGGTTTAGTGCGTTTTTCTTTGCTCCGTAGAGTTCTCATTTAATGAACCTATGATTAAGTCCCAAAATACATTAAGTCGTCGTACCCCAGGGCAGGCTTCGCACTTCTGGCGCATGCCAGAATCTAGTCAAAACTAAAACTTACTGGATGCTGGTATTCACCAGCATGACGAAGTGCGTAGTTGATCAGAGATTCCTTAGTTATAATTATAGTTATAATTTTAATACACAACGGATTTGAGATGATTTTCTGGTTTATCGTTTGTTTTGAGTAAATTCTCCAGGGCCCCCACATCATTCTGAGCTAGCCACCATACGACCGACTCTGATGTTTTTACGAATTCAGGAAAGTCTTTATCTACCATTGCTGATTCAGATAGTTGCCTTGCATTCAGATTTTTCGAACTTAATGATTTAACCAACATAGTATGCTCTGCATTGAGGTGGTCGGCTAACCAAAGCGCCAGGCTGTCCGAAGTTATACTCCAGTTTGCAGATACATCCTGGCATGTATTGATCATTTTAAAAGGTAACCATACAGGCACCTGATTCAGACTAATGGCCTTGTCAATTCCTTCAGTAGAATCTGCAAGTCTAAGATCCGGCGCATAAGATTGTAGTAAGTGCGCATATTGTTCCATTGCCAATAAAGCCATTTGATGTGCAGCTTTATCATCAAACTTCCATTTTTTCTGTGCATCGCGAACCTTATCTGCAAAGATTCCACCACCAGGAACGATAAGCAATTTGCCCGCACCAAACTCCACAATAATTGAAAGCCATTCCTTCAAACTTTCTGACGATAACAAACTGCCGCCGAGCTTAATGACCCACATGTATGGTTTTTTCCATGATTATAAATTTTCCTGGGCAAATAATGCAAAGATAGCGGCAGCTTTATCAAAACATTCCTGATATTCAGCATCCAGTCGTGAATCCATGACGATACCTCCACCTGCCCAGCAATACATTTTGTCTTTGTGATGCACCAGTGTTCGGATAGTAATATTGCTATCCATATTGCCATCAAAACCGATATACGCTATTGAACCACAGTAGATACTGCGCCTATGCGGTTCGAGTGCTTCAATAATTTCCATGGCACGTAGTTTTGGTGCGCCTGTGATAGAGCCTCCAGGAAAACAACCACGTAATAAGTCCAGTGCATGATATTTATCTGCCAATTGCCCGATAACAGTGCTTACTAAATGATGTACCCTGGCAAAACTCTCTAATGCAAATAATTTAGGGACAGAGACACTGCCATGACGACACGATTTACCGATGTCATTACGCAAAAGATCCACAATCATAAGGTTCTCCGCGCGATCTTTTTTACTCTCAAGTAAATCTTCGCTCAATGCCCTGTCTTCATAAACATCCGTTGAACGCCGTCGTGTACCTTTAATAGGTTTGGTTTCAACCAGGCCATTATTGACTTTCAGAAATCTTTCTGGTGATGTGCTTAACACTGCCCCTTCAGGGATCTTGAAGAAACTGCTATAAGGGGCAGGATTCAATTTTCGTAATTTTAAATATGCAGCCCAGGGATCACCGGCAACATCAATTGAAAAACGCTGCGCCAGATTTACCTGATAGCAATCACCTTCTCTGATGTAATGTTTAATTTTATTGAAGGCCCGCGCGTAATATTCTTCATCCATATTTGGGTGAAACGCCGACAGCACTTCAAATTCATCCCTGTTTGGTTCTGCTTTTGTCTGCAGAAGTTCTTGCAGATCATTCCATTCATCAAACGTTCTTTCATCTTTTCCATAGCCTGTCAGCCATGTCCTGCGTTGTTGATGATCCGTCACCACAGCCCAATCATAAATACCAATAGCCATATCAGGCATGGCAATATCATGTTCGGCAATATCAGGTAATTTTTCAATTCCACGTCCGAGGTCATAGGCAAAATAACCCATGGCTCCTCCGGCAAAAGGGACTGTTGAAAGTTTAGTCTCACTCTCTCCAAGTAATGATTTCACGATTGAGAATGGATCATCAGAAGAATATTCATGTTTGCCACTGGCATAGTCTATTTCTGTTTTATCAGCAAAGGTCTTCAAGGTGATATAAGGCCGGGCAGCAATAACATCATAGCGCCCAAGGTCTATATATGGATAACAACTATCCAGAAAGATACTCCAGTTCTCATCTGCAAGATGAGAAAACATCTCTGCAGAATCACGAGAATAAGGCAATTCAGTCAATTTAAATGTCAACTAACTGCCCTCGCGATCTGTGCCACCGAAACAGCCGTAGCACAACTCAACACTTTATGTTCTTCCTGTTTTGGGTAGCTCAGAAAGTCTGTAAAGTCGATGTATTTTAGGTTGTTTTTTGATGCCAACTTACGCACCAGGAAACGACCTGCACCTGCAGCAACCAGACATTTTGTTCGCTTTGACTCACCTCGTGATAAAACCCTAGACAATGATTCGTTGATTATTTGCAGATGTGAGTCAGTGATGTGTTTGGCCATTTCTATAAAAGGATGAATGTCATTTTCATCCTCAAGGTCAAGACCAACCATCCTTGCTAATCTCCTTGCACTATCACGTGGTCTTTTACCTGCACCATCCGCAGTTGGCATCATGTCGTCCAGCTCATTGAGTTCACCGGTTAATCGATAGATATCTGACATTGTAGAAAAATTCTCTGTAGCAATATTTTGCCATTGTCCATCACAGAATATTTTATTCACAACAGCCATGACGGGTGTTCTGATAATACCGGTATAAACAAGCTCATTTTCACGTAGTCTTTCATGATCGGTATAAGCAGTGTTAAGTAACTGCCCAGATGCAAAAGGAATTATATCTGTTGTCGTGCTGCCAATATCAATCAATACACCTTCATCAATATTTTGTGCAACGAAACTGGCTGTCGCATGCCAATTGGCTGATGCGATATCAGTGATATAAGAATTTGCTTCGTCTGCTTTAATTAACCCACTGTTCCCGGCATAGAGTTGAAAGTCTTCTTTATCGAAATGACTGCCAAGAAACCCGGTTAATTGTTTAACGCCCGACTTCCTGTCCTTGAAGATATCTGCCAGTTCTGCTGTCATTGTAATTGTATGTGTTACGGAGTCTTCTGTTATTTGCTTATGCATTTCTGATATTGCATATTCCAGGCTGTCTAAGCCTTTCCATAAAGGCGTCGCTAATTGATTCACAAAATTTACAGCGCCAGCATGATTAATCGATGCCATTTTTAAATGTGCACCGCCAATATCCCAACCAATGTATGTATTAAACGACATTTGCTTCTTCTAACAATAAATTCACAGGTAAAAAGTACTTTTTATTAACTTCATGTATAGCTCCATTTTGCCAGATGGATACAATTAATTCCGCAGGATTTAATACTAAAGACTCTCTTAGCCCAACATAGGAAGTCGTTAGTCGAGGATTTATCTCTACGACGACAGGTCCCGTCTCAGTCACTATCAGGTCAACGCCAATATATCCCCACAGTTCTTTATCTGCTTTGGCAATATTCTGCGCGATTGTATCAAACAGTCCCCACTCTTCAGTCAGCCCATTGACAACAAGTCCCTTCAATTCGCCTTTCCCAGTTGAGCTGTCGAGGTTGAAACTGAAAATTTGTTTATTACAGGCTAATAATTGAGCCTTTCCCTGGTAACAAATCATTGAAAGGCTTGCTGGAATGCCGGATACATATTCCTGAATCACAAAATTTTCAATACAAATTGAGTCTTTCAATCTATCTAATTCTTTTATATCAGCACAGAAATAACAATCTTCTGCACCAACCCCATCATCCGGTTTAATCACCCAGCCATTTTTGCTTTCTGGGATATTTTTACCTTTTAATAATGATGTTTCTATACAAGGTATTTTATTATTAAGTAATAGCTTTGCTGTTTTTAATTTACTACTGGCTGTCTGCACGGATATGGAAGAACTTCCCAAAAGATAACAATCAGACTGTTCTGCCATTAATGTTAGCTTAAATAAAACATCATCACTTTCCGGTGCAATAATCAAGACGGCATCTACATCGTTCATACAGGATTGCCAGGTCCTATAGATATCCTCCTTGATTGCGATCTGTTGTACAGGAAGTGACAATGCATCAAGTCGATCATCCCGTGTCGTAATAATATCTCTGATGCCCATATCCAGAAGATCGGTGAGGACGGCTTCAAGCATCATATTGCCTTCTCTGACTAAACCATCAGGCAATTCCTCATCTTGCAGACCACCACCCGTGATAAACTCACAAATAAATAAACGCATATACCTAAACTATTTTCATATGGAAATTATTCCTGTCATTGATGTTCGCCAGAATCAAGTTGTCCACGCCGTCAAGGGACAGCGCCAGAATTATCGTCCCCTACAGACGTGTCTTTGTGATAGTCATTCTGCGGATGATATTGTACAAGCCTTCATTGACACATACCCATTTAAAACGATTTATATTGCTGATCTTGATGCGATTCAAGGCACGTCAAATAACGAGCATTTAATTGAACAGTTACTGAATAAGTTTCAGTCAGTATCATTCTGGGTGGATCAGGGCATATCCTCAGCAATCGAACTCAAGATTCAGTCACGCAGGCAGCATGTCATTGGCAGCGAAACAAATATTACCCCGGAGACATTGAATGAGCTGATCACATCAAGCCCGGAAATTATTTTTTCCCTGGATTTCCAGACAAAGGCTTTTCTTGGGCATCAAGACTTATTAGAAAAAACAGATCTGTGGCCAGAAAGAATTATCATCATGAGTCTGTCACATGTAGGCTCAAATAATGGGCCAGATTACAAACTTATTTCTGATATACAAAAAATAGCTGGAGGCAGAAAGATATATGTTGCGGGCGGTGTGCGTCATGAGGATGATTTACAAACATTAAATGATATGGGGATTGATGGTGTACTTATCGCGACAGCACTGCACAGCCAACAGATCAAAGCTGACACATTATTAAAATTTACAAAAAAAAATGCCCCGTAAAACGGGGCATTTAATAATAAAACTATGCTGTGAAACAGCTTCGTATTATTTTTATATATATTTAACCATATATTAGTCGTGTGCAGCAAAAGGATGACCTGCAGAACCACGTTTGCTCAATACATCAGTAGATTTTGGCTCACGAGCTACAGCACGTTTGATTGAAAGCTTGGTAGCTTCGTAGTTAAAGTCCTGGATTTTAGTGTCGTCATCAGCTTCCCAATGAATGAACACACCGACACAAATAAAGATATCATCAGCTTCATCAGCAGGAATGGTGCCATCCTCAACACAATCCATCACGGCCATAGCAACAGCGCGCTGTGCAGGACCGAACATTTGAACAGCCTGTTTTGCCCCCTTGATGGTTACTTTGTTAAAGAGAATTGTATTAGGCTTGCATGCCAGATTTGGTGCAACAACAGCCATCAGAGCATTGCACCCCTCTTTTTGGTTTGTTAGCGCATTGCAGAATGCTGATTCTGCAGCACTATTGCGTGGTCCTATTATCAAGTCGACATGAGCGACTTCGTTACCATCACCAACCAATGCTTCACCAAGTAAAACTCTATCAATGACTGCCATTTTCTTATCTCCTCCAGCTAGAAAGCCAAACAGTTTTCCGAATATAGACATATCTGTTTTCCTAATCTAGTAGTTTAAAAATATGGGGATATTCTCCCCGTCCAAATAAGCTGACGCACAGATTTAAATATCTATACATCAACAATTCTATAATTCTACTTTCCCCAAATGGTAAACCAGGAGGCTTGCAGCAGTTAAATCTGCGCTGGTTCCCGGATTAACGTCTTTTTGTTTCAGTGCCTTATCGAATTCCATCAACATTTCAGTAGCTTCTTCTGGGCTATCTTTAGTTTGAAATGCTGTTGCAATGGGCGCCGCATTTATTTTTATTTGCTCAGCGACTTTCTGACCGTACTTTCGCCTGATATGAGAATCAGGAAACTCAGCCATAAACCCCATATAACAGGCTACTGCGGCCCATTGTACACTATTCCACCGGTGTGCAAAGTCTTGTATACGCCTAAATCCTATGGAGAATATATCCACGAAGTCTGTAACATATTGTTTCGCAATTAAGTCTCTGTCTTTAGCTTCTGTCATGGCCATTTGCATGGTAATGCTGTCCGCTAATTTTTTATTCACATCATATTTTTCGCTCTCGCCCAACCCACCAGGGTTGGCATGACTAATGGCTGCAAAGATATACGCTGCATCCTTTGTATCTAACCCTCGAAGAACATTCCCCAGATTTGCATGCAGTGATGAGACTCCAAGCTCTGCGGCTCGGATCAAGGGTGCAAACAACAGCAACATGCCGAGATTGGTATTGCATCCAACCTCGGATATGGTCATCTTGACACCTTCGAGTATGCGTTCTCCTACTGACAACGACGGATCACACAATATCGGGCTGCTTAATTCTGCACTTTTAACAAAATCAGCCACTGTCATGTCGTGACCTTCGGAATAAGGGCTGACATTTCCGGGTTTTAAAGCATTCACCTCTGTGATAAAACTTTTCATGACCGCATCCTGTAATCTGGATACCTGGCTGAGACGAGTCATACTGATTTCAGGGGAGGACTGTTAATGAATCAGTACTGCTGAGACGATTGACCATATCGTCAATTAGGCTAGAGGCAATATTGAAATTTGTAACTTTTTGTAGTCCCCACCATGCAGGAATACTATTCACTTCAATGACTTGCAAATGTCCACTTGCATCAGGGATTAAATCAACACCACCATAATCTATCCCCACAGCTTCTACGGCGGCTTCAGAGAGTCGACTCAGATCCTCATCTAGCTTTAAAGCCTCACACTGAGCACCCTGGGCACGATTAGTGATCCAGTTTGTACTACGTCGTGTCATGGCAGAAACTGCTTTACCATTGATTACGAAGACCCTGATATCAAAGGAATTTTTATCTCCACAATCAACGTGAGATTGTAAATAATAAACACCCGCAAAGGTTTCGTCGTGAATTAGCCCTGTCTCTGCATCAAGTAGATGTACACCAACCCCTTGCGAACCAAACAGCGGTTTTGAAACCAGCTTTCTCCCCTGCCCACATTCTTGTTGATAAATAAACTCGGCTTTTTCTTTTGATTCACACACCCAGGTACTTGGTGTAGGGATACCGGCTTGCTTGAGCAAAAAACTGGTCATTGCCTTGTCGACCGTTCGCTCGATGCCGCGTGGATTGTTGTAAACAATAATGCCCATCTCTGATAAGGCATGTAAGATATTTAAACGAAATATTACCTGCTCAAGCGACCCGCCCGGCACACCCCTGACGAACACAGCTAATGGGTCTTGCTCAAAACCAGGAAGATTGATCTCTGTGCCAGATTCACCTATATCCATATGGCAATCCATGGAAGAAACATACTGGCTACTTAATCCATGTGCAGCCAATGCTTCCTTGAGCTGACGCCCGTGCCAGCCAGGATCATCCGTAACGATGGCAACTTTAGCTGCTATTTCAGCCACATTTATTACTGAATGATTTATCCAATAATGCCAGATCAATTTTTCCAGCATGAAAGGTGTTACCAGTATCCATTGCGGTCACAGCAACTCTGGCGGGACTAAATAACATCGGGTCAATTTTGTAAAAATCATATTCAACATCCTTGAATACTTCACCGAAAGGCCTGCCATAATCATTTGATGCACTGCTCGGCAAATTATTCGCCAACTCTTCAGCCTCTTCATCACCTGTCTGTAAAAACAAATGTACCTGTCCAGCAAATAAAATAGCGTCATTGGTGCGACTCATTGCTGTCAGAAAATCTTTCCCTGGTGGACAAATGGGAGCACTGCCAGCGCCATCAACGACCTTGGACAGATCGAAGCCCAACGCATGAACCTTGTGTAATGAGGTTTCCAGTACCCTGGCGACGACCTGAACGCTGCCACACAGGCTTGATGTTGGCGTTATGATCAGGGTCAGCTTATCCGCAGAGAGTCCACACATTTCAGCGACCTTATCGGCAATTTCAACAGGTGGATTACCATCAGCCTCGATCACCAAACAAGCTGAGTCGGCTTTATCTTTATAACCCAGCTCTTCAAATAATTCTTCCTTACTGCCCATAGCACGACCAGGCCCAGAACCCAGTGCGTTAAAGGCCCCCTTCCCTTCGCCATGGGAAAGACTCCAACCGGCATATTGACTGGCCAGACATGAAATGACTGGATGCGATGTGTGAACATCTACATGCCAGGACCAATTCTCAAAATTTGTTGAGGCTCGAAGTTTGACGCTTCCAAGCCCACCTAAACAGACTTCCGAGATCAGACGGCCTGCTTCGAGCCCACCTCTGACATCAATCCCGGCGTCTATTACTGTTGTGCCATTACTCAATTTTGAGATACCTAAACGCAGGGCATCGGCATTATCGATTAAAGATTGCACAATGGGTGCACTTAACGCATTGACACTGGGAAAACTACTATCATTCAGTTTGGACATAAAGGATCACCTGATTATTTTATTAGTTGGCAAAATAGTTTTGTTTAAGTCAGTAATATCCGTTCACGGATTTTCTTGTTTTTAATTTCGGATTCTAGAATGATCAGGCAGCTTCGACTATAAATCCCAATAATTCTCTTAGCTTGGCCAGTCTTGTTTTTAGTTGTTGTTTGACATTTTCTACATCGCGCCCTTCAGCATGTACTGTGCAAACAGGCTCACCTTTAGTGATGTGTTTGCCAGCCTTAGGCCTGTCTGTCACCCATTCCGGCCAATCCAAGCGCGGTATTGTAATACTTTTTCCAGCATATAATAGCCCCAGCCCTCGAGTCAGACTTTGATCTAATTCAGGTTCTGTCATTTTTCCTTGAAAAGCAGCGATGTGTTGGGCAAATAATCCCCCCTTAGTTTCATACAACTCAAATGTTGCCGTAGGACGTGGGTTCACTTCAAGAATAAAGTATTGTCCTGACGTATCGACAATAAAATCCAGACCACATAGGCCTTTGATCTTAAATAGCGTGACTAATCGTCGAATGGCAGCAATCACTTGTTGGCACAATTCATCATGCAGGCTTACATTTGAAACCGCACCTGCGAAAGTGAAATCGCTATTTTCCTGACAGACCCATGTTTCATTGAAGCCGAGCACATGGAATGATTGCCCATCGGCGATAAATGTTGCGGAGTAATTTTTTCCTCTCAACAATGCCTGTAAATAACTCGTCGCTATCAGTGATTGATCATTCTTGTAAAGCCTGACGTGACCGCCACCGGTTGCACCCACTGTTTTAACGAGAAAATCACCACTGAACTCCTGAGTAACACCAGTAATATATTCTGGATATGGTAGTGTCAGTTCTTCCAGCTTTCTGAAAAAAACGCTGGGATCTTTTAGCTGTCTGACAACGCTGGAATGATTGCCTATCACTGAAAACCGCTGCTCCAACTGAGCTAATAATTCCGGGCACTGTTCTAATCCACTGCCAATAACCACACAGAGCTCAGGATTTTTACTTACGTATTCAGCAACAACATCAATTAATACTTCGGAATTGTTACCGCCACTGAAACCAGTGACGGAAGTATTTGAGAGCGTATTTTCGACAGTATCTTCATCAGCGAAGAGATCGATAACGTGTACATCAATCCCTGCACGTTTCGCAGATGAGGCTAAGGCACGACCAGATTGTGAAATAATCAGATATTGATTATTTCGCGACATACTCCCGCGCAACCTTAAAGGCTTCATCATGATCCAGATAAAGTGCCTTATCTGTTTCTTTCATCATTTCAAACATACGGTAATGCACCTTGTATTTAATATTACCCATTGCTAATGCGCCGATACCAACCGCTTTATTTGGTGTGAAATCAAGCTCCTTACCCATATCTTGCACTTCGACACCTTCGATACCCAATGGTGGCACAGCATTTGCGTCTGCTGCAACAATCAGTTTTTCTGCCTTTGCCAATTGTGCTTTAGATAACACCTGCAAACCTGCTTTGGCGGAACCAATCACAATGTCTGCACTTTGAATCATCTTACCGAGTAATTGATTATTACTTCCATCCCCACCCTTCATTTTCACACCAAACCTTCCGTTATTTTCTTCAGCAAATTCCTGCGCCACGTCAAGCCCCCGACTACTGAGCAAATAAACATCTGCACCACAGTGCGCAGCAATGATTCCAGCACAGACACCGACCGGGCCGGTACCACCAATAATATGCATGCTTTTGCCTTTCAGGGTGTCACCTGTTTTATTTTTTACCCAATGTTCAACACAGGCAATCATGGCCGCCGCTGTCGTGATCGCACCACTTGGATCAGCAAATACTGAAATTTCAAAAGGTGGCACCATTGCGGCCTTGGCTCGACTCAACATATCAATGGCCAGCCCAAATGATCGACCACCGATAAAAATACTGGTTCTTTTTAAGCCCGTAGGTCCTCTGGAGAAGATGGTATCCTGAGTGAGCGCATGGATATCATCCAGTGTCACACCGTCATAAGGAATGACACCATCATATTCAGCTTCATAGGCCATATTCACATCAAAGGGACTAACATTATTGGTCGGGTTAAACAT
>Ga0209997_10000866_pt1 | contig 10682 bp, 6 predicted proteins | sample CR04metaG_FD_182079 | JGI IMG/M metagenome (GOLD analysis project Ga0209997, IMG submission 182079) | Deep subsurface microbial communities from Mariana Trench to uncover new lineages of life (NeLLi) - CR04 metaG (SPAdes) (version 2) | ecosystem: Environmental > Aquatic > Marine > Ocean trench >...
TGCGGCAGGGCAAAGTGGTCGCCATTGCCGACATCGATACACGCAAGCTCACACGAATCATTCGCGAGCAGGGCGCCCAATCGGGCTGCATCCTGACCGGGGACGCGGACACCGAGAAGGCCGTTCGGCACGCGAGCAAATTCCCGGGAATTGTCGGGACCGACCTGGCCAAGTTCGTGACGACTGAGCGCCCATACCAGTGGTGCCACGGCTCGACATTCGACCGCAAGGCACGCATTTTGAGCCGCCGCATTGCGCCGTACCATGTCGTCGCGTACGATTTCGGCATCAAGCGCAATATCCTGCATTTGCTGTCGGATCTCGATTGCCGCATGACGGTTGTTCCAGCGGCCACCAGCGCCAGCGAGGCCCTTGCGATGGCTCCCGACGGCATATTTCTCTCGAACGGGCCCGGCGACCCCGAACCTTGTGATTACGCAATAACTGCAATCAAGGAATTTCTGAAAAAGGGCATCCCGATTTTCGGCATCTGCCTCGGGCACCAGTTGCTGGCACTTGCCGCCGGCGCCAAAACCGTAAAAATGAAATTCGGTCACCACGGCGCGAATCATCCGGTGCAGGACGTGGCGACGGGGCAGGTATTGATTACGTCGCAAAACCACGGCTTTACGGTCGACGAGAAGTCGCTACCGAAGACTGTCGAGGTTACCCACCGATCGTTGTTCGACGGGACTCTGCAAGGCATAGCGTTTAAGCGCAAGCCGGCGTTCGGTTTTCAGGGGCACCCCGAGGCGAGCCCGGGACCGCACGACATTCGGCCGCTTTTCGAACGCTTTATCCTGGCCATGGATGTCAGGAAACGCCGGCCGGCGAAAGCAAATAAAAAAAAGTAGTGTTTTGAAACAACGGGTTATATTGCTAACTTAAAGTAAATACTGAGTACGCAGGCTATGAACCACAGCAACGATGCCAAAACGAACTGATATCGCCAGCATCCTGATTATCGGCGCGGGCCCGATCGTGATCGGTCAGGCCTCCGAGTTCGATTATTCGGGTGCGCAGGCGTGCAAGGCGCTTCGGGAGGAAGGTTATCGCGTGGTTCTCGTGAATTCGAATCCGGCGACGATCATGACGGACCCGGAAATGGCGGACGCGACTTATATCGAGCCCGTCAATTGGATGACGATCGAACGCATTATCTCCAAGGAGCGCCCCGATGCATTGCTGCCGACCATGGGCGGGCAAACGGCGCTGAATTGTGCGCTGGACCTGGCAAGAGAAGGTGTGCTCGACAAGTACAAGGTCGAAATGATTGCGGCGTCGCGCGAGGCGATCGACATGGCCGAGGACCGCGAGCTGTTTCGCCAGGCGATGACCGAGATTGGACTGGAGGTACCGCAAGCCGATATCGCCCATTCGCTCGATGAGGCGCTGGAGAAACAGCAGGCCATCGGATTTCCGACAATCATTCGACCCTCGTTCACACTGGGCGGCACTGGCGGAGGCATCGCCTATAACCGCGAAGAATTCGAACGCATTGTCATGCATGGTCTTGAGATGTCTCCGACGACCGAGGTGCTGCTCGAGGAATCGGTGCTCGGCTGGAAAGAGTTCGAGATGGAGGTCGTTCGCGACAAGAACGACAACTGCATCATCGTGTGTTCGATCGAGAATTTCGATCCGATGGGCGTGCATACAGGAGACTCCATCACAGTCGCGCCGGCGCAGACCCTGACTGACAAGGAATACCAACGACTACGGAACATGTCGATCGACGTGTTGCGCAAGATCGGCGTGGACACGGGTGGATCCAACGTTCAATTCGCGGTCAATCCCGACGATGGCCGGGTGCTGGTTATCGAAATGAATCCGCGCGTTTCGCGCTCGTCGGCGCTGGCGTCGAAAGCAACCGGATTTCCGATCGCCAAGGTCGCCGCCAAGCTTGCGGTCGGCTACACGTTGGATGAGCTTCGCAACGACATTACGGGGGGTGCGACTCCGGCGTCGTTCGAACCGACGCTCGACTATGTTGTCACCAAGATACCGCGTTTCACGTTCGAAAAATTCCCTGGGACGAGTGATCGCCTGACGACACAGATGAAGTCCGTCGGCGAGGTCATGGCGATCGGCCGATGTTTTCAGGAGTCTCTGCAGAAGGCTTTGCGCGGCCTCGAGATAGGCATTTCCGGACTCGATGAAATAACACAGGCCTCGACTGAGGCTGAGCGCGACCGCTTGCGACAAGAGCTGCGTATCCCTGGCAGTGACCGAATCCGCTACATCGCCGATGCGCTGCGAAATGACTTTTCAGTTGCGGACGTTGCCAAGCTGACGGGCGTAGATCGCTGGTTTCTCGCGCAGATTGCGGACCTGGTTGACACGGAGAAAGCGCTGCGTGAGAAGGGTATCGCCGGGCTCGATGCGACGATGATGCGAAGTCTGAAGCGCAAGGGGTTCGCCGACGCGAGGATCGCGGACGTCCTGGGCGTCCCCGAGAAGGACATTCGTAAACGGCGCCACGCTCAGGATGTCAGGCCGGTGTACAAACGTGTCGACACCTGCGCGGCGGAGTTTGCGACGACAACGGCGTATATGTATTCCACCTATGAGGAAGAGTGTGAGGCGGCGCCCACGGATCGCCCCAAAATAATGATTCTCGGCGGCGGCCCAAACCGCATTGGGCAGGGCATCGAATTCGACTACTGCTGCGTGCACGCGGCTCTGGCCCTCAGGGAGTCTGGCTATGAAACGATCATGGTCAACTGCAATCCGGAGACGGTTTCCACGGATTACGACATCTCCGACCGTCTCTACTTCGAGTCACTGACGTTCGAAGACGTCATGGAGATCATCGACAAGGAGCAGCCACGCGGCGTGATCGTGCAATACGGCGGACAGACGCCGTTGAAACTGGCACGCGAGCTCGAGGCGGCCGGCGCACCGATCATCGGCACGTCGCCTGAGTCGATTGATCTCGCCGAGGATCGCGAGCGATTCAAGAAGCTGGTGGAGTCGCTGGAATTGAAGCAACCGCCGAATCGCACGGCGCGCAGCAAGAAAGAAGCCGTCAAAATGGGTGCCGAAGTCGGCTTTCCGCTCATCGTGAGACCCTCTTATGTGCTTGGCGGCCGCGCCATGGAGGTTGTCCACAACGAAGAGGATCTGGCGGCGTACATGGATGCCGCAATCCAGGTTTCCAACGACAGCCCGGTACTTCTCGATCGCTTTCTTGATCTTGCAACCGAGGTAGACGTCGACTGTATCTGTGACGGCAAGCGAGTACTGATCGGCGGCGTGATGGAGCACATCGAGCAGGCCGGTGTGCACTCCGGTGATTCCGGTTGTTCGCTGCCGCCTTTCACTTTATCGGATGACCTGCAAAAACAGTTGCACGAGCAAGTCGTCAAGCTGGCGAGACGGCTGAACGTCATTGGCCTGATGAATACGCAGTTTGCAATTCAAAACAATGTCATTTACCTGTTGGAGGTCAATCCACGGGCATCGCGCACCGTCCCGTTCGTGTCGAAGGCTATCGGCATACCGCTCGCGAAGATTGCCGCGAGGGTGATGGTTGGCGAGTCGCTCGAGAAACAGAATTACGTTAATCAGCGTGTCCCTGAATATTTTTCGGTGAAGGAAGCGGTGTTCCCATTCATTAAATTCCCGGGAGCCGATCCGATTCTTGGCCCGGAAATGAAATCCACTGGCGAAGTCATGGGAATAGGCCGTTCGTTTGGCGAAGCGTACGCCAAAGCACAATTGGCGTCGGGTGTCGTATTGCCGCGCCAGGGTGTGGCATTACTCAGTGTGCGCGACCGCGACAAGGACAATGCCGTTGAGCTGGCAAAAATTCTCATAGAGCGCGGCTTTGAACTGATTGCTACGCACGGAACAGCACAGAAGCTCGCTATCGCCGGTGTATCATGCCGGCGTGCGAACAAGGTTCGTGAAGGCCGGCCGCACATCGTGGATATGATCAAGAACGGAGAAATCGACCTGATCGTCAATACGACGGAAGGCAAGCAGGCGATCAATGAGTCCCTGTCGATTCGTGCTGAAGCAGTGCGCAAGGGCGTTACGTACTACACGACGTTGGGGGCCGCGACAGCAACGTGCACGGCGATCGAACATCTCGACGACAGTGATGTGAATCGATTGCAGGATTTGCACAATGAGGTGGTGGCATGAACAAGGTGCCGATGACCCTGCGCGGTCACCAACTTTTGCAGGATGAACTCAAGCAATTGAAGGCCGTTGACCGTCCTGCCGTGATCAGTGCGATCGCCGAGGCACGGGCGCACGGGGACCTGCGGGAAAACGCCGAGTATCACGCCGCCAAAGACCAGCAGGGGTTCATCGAGGGGCGGATCAAGGAACTCGAAGGAAAACTGTCGCATTTGCAGGTGATCGACGTAACGACTGTTAATGCCAGGGGAAAGATTGTTTTCGGCTCGACAGTCGAACTGCTCGATGAGGACACCGGCAAGGAAATCGTTTACAAAATCGTCGGCGAGGACGAGTCCGATATCAAGACCGGGATGATTTCCTACACCTCCCCGATTGCGCGTGCGCTGATCGGCAAGAATGAAGGCGACATAGTGACGTTTGCAGCTCCTGGTGGCGAAAAAAAATACGAGGTCATTGAAGTCCGGTATATCTGAGCAGGTCTCGCGCTCGCGTCACTTGCCCGGCAGGCAAATTTTCGTCTGCTCCGGGTTTCGCCGGTAAAGCAGCGCCATGTTGCCGGTACGTTGCACGAGCTCTGCCGAGTGGCGTGTGCACAGTTCGTCGATGATAAGATGTCGGGCACTGCGATCGCCGGCGCGAACGCGAATTTTGATCAATTCATGGAGCGCGATTGTTGACTCGAATTCGGCAAGAAGGCTGTCCGATAGCCCGGCTTCGCCGACCATGATCAGCGGTTGGAGGGCGTGGCCGAGGCCCCGAAGGAATTTCTTCTGTGGTGCGCTTAATGTCATGCGTGGCGAGTGTATCAGCGCGACGCGGCGCGATGTGTTGCAGCTGCGGATGACTCTGTGAACCAGCCACGACACGGCAGCGGTAGTTGGCGTGACCGCCAGGAGCGCGATCCGTATGTGCTGCAGGCGCGTCGGGACGGCTGGCGATCGCGGGCCGTGTACAAGCTCGAACAGATAGACGAAAAAGAGCGAATTCTCAAACCTGGTATGATCTGCGTCGATCTCGGCGCCGCGCCGGGTGGCTGGTGCCAGTACGTCAGCCGAAAACTCAAGGAGCGCGCCAGGATCATCGCCGTGGACCTGCTGCCCATGGATTCGTTGCCGGCCGTGGAATTCATTCAGGGTGACTTTCGTGATGAGGACGTCATCGGGCAGCTGCAGGATATCCTCGGCACGGACAGGGCAGACCTTGTAATGAGCGACATGGCACCCAATATCAGCGGCAACAACGTCATCGACCAGCCCCGAGCGATGTACCTGGCGGAGCTGGCGCTGGATGCGTGCCGGAAGGTGCTGAAACCCCACGGTGATTTTGTCTGCAAGTTGTTTCAGGGACAGGGTACGGACGCGTTTGTCACGGACTCGCGCAGCAAGTTTCAACGCGTCAAAGTCATGAAGCCAAAGGCCTCGAGGCCCGCAAGCCGTGAGGTGTACTTGGTAGCGAGAAACTACCAATTGTAGTAATGTCGAATGCTTAGAATCTGTCTAAATTCCCTGGCCTCCTGCCATCTCCTCATGGATTGCGAATGTGAATGATCTGACGAAAAATATCCTTGTCTTCATCGTCATCATCGTGGTGCTCTTGTCCGTGGTGCAAGGACTGTCGGGTGTCAGCGGTGGGCAACCGCAGTCGAAAGACTACTCAGATTTTCTGCAGGAAGTTCGTTCCGGGCGGGTGGCACTGGTCGAATTTGAAGGACAGCGCATTCGTTTTGGCGAACGTGAACCGCTCTCGTTCTACACGATCAGCCCCGAGACTGACAATGGCCATTTGATTGGCTTGATGGAGAAGAACGGCGTCCGATTTACGGCGGTCGAACCGCAAAGCCAAAGCCTGATCGGGCAACTACTGATCAACTCGTTCCCGATTCTGCTCCTGATCGGTGTCTGGATCTACTTCATGCGGCAAATGCAGGGCGGCGCTGGCGGGCGCGGTGCTATGTCGTTCGGTAAGAGCAAGGCTCGATTGCTTGGTGAGGACCAGGTCGGCTCGACGTTTGCGGACGTTGCGGGCATCGACGAGGCAAAGGCGGAAGTCGCTGAAATCGTCGAATTTCTGAAAGACCCGAGCAAATTCCAACGCCTGGGCGGCAAGATTCCCAAGGGCGTGTTGATGGTTGGTCCGCCGGGCACCGGCAAGACGCTGCTGGCGCGGGCGATCGCGGGTGAAGCGAAGGTGCCATTTTTCACGATTTCCGGATCGGATTTCGTCGAGATGTTTGTCGGCGTCGGCGCATCGCGTGTCCGTGATATGTTCGATCAGGCGAAAAAACAAGCACCGTGCATTATCTTCATTGACGAGCTCGACGCTGTCGGACGGCATCGCGGTGCCGGTCTGGGTGGCGGTCACGACGAGCGCGAGCAGACGCTCAATGCGTTGCTCGTCGAAATGGACGGCTTTGAAGGCAGCGAGGGCATCATCGTCATCGCGGCGACCAACCGTCCCGATGTCCTTGATCCGGCACTGTTGCGCCCGGGTCGTTTCGACCGGCAGGTCGTTGTGCCGTTGCCCGATATTCGTGGCCGGACACAGATTCTCAAGATTCACATGCGCAAAGTGCCGCTTGACGACGACGTCGATCCCAAGGTCCTTGCCCGCGGCACGCCCGGATTTTCGGGCGCCGACCTCGCCAATCTCGTCAACGAGTCGGCTTTATTTGCGGCGCGCGGCAACAAACGCGTGGTGAGCATGGAGCAATTCGAGAAGGCCAAAGACAAGATCATGATGGGCGCCGAGCGACGCTCCATGGTGATGAGCGAGCAAGAGAAGCTCAATACCGCGTATCACGAGGCCGGTCATGCAATCGTCGGTTACCTGGTGCCGGACCACGATCCCGTCTATAAGGTCACGATTATCCCGCGCGGCCGGGCACTCGGCGTGACGATGTATCTGCCCGAGGAAGACCGCTACAGTGTGTCTCGTCAGGGTCTTGAGAGCCGCATAGCCGGCCTGTTCGGCGGCCGCGTTGCGGAAGAGATGATCAACGGCAGCGCTGGTGTTACGACAGGCGCGGCCAATGACATCGAGCGTGCCACGGAAATCGCCCGGAACATGGTGACCAAGTGGGGATTATCCGAGCGCCTTGGTCCCCTGACCTACATCGAGGAGGAAGGCGAAATTTTCCTCGGCCACTCGGTCACGCAGCACAAACAAGTGTCCGACGACACGGCGCACGCGATCGACGAAGAGGTCAGGCTCATTATCGATAAAAGCTATCAACAGGCCAAGGCTATTCTGAAAGAGAATATCGACAAGCTGCATGCCATGGCTAAAGCGCTGATGAAATTCGAGACCATTGACGGCAAGCAGATCAAGGACATCATGGAAGGCCGCGAGCCCCAGCCACCGGAAGACTGGGACGATTCGACCAAAACGTCGGACTCCGGCGATAAGCCGAGCAGCCCCGAGGCCGAAGTTGCCGGTACGATCGGCGGGCCGGCAAGCGAGCATTAGCAGCGGTCTCAACCAAATGACCCAGTACGCCCGCTGAGCGACCGGCGCTGCCGGCGTTTTTCATGGTGGTCGCAAATTCCTGCGACAATATCCCGATGTTGCAACTGGGCACGCTAGAGTTCGATTGTCCCGCGGTCATGGGGGTCTTGAACGTTACACCCGACTCATTTTCGGACGGTGGACGCTTTGTCGCCCGTGATGCAGCGCTACGCGAGGCGGAGTCAATGGCGGCCGCCGGTGCTGCCATCATCGACATTGGTGGCGAGTCGACCCGGCCGGGTGCCGGAAGTGTCAACGCACAGCAGGAACTCGATCGAATCTTGCCGGTCATCGAGGCGATCCGCGGCGCTGTCGACACGCCGATTTCCGTCGATACCAGCAAGCCCGACGTCATGCGCGCCGCCGTGGCCGCTGGCGCCGCAATGATCAACGATGTTCGTGCTTTGCAAGCCGACGGTGCGCTGCAGGCGGCCATTGAGCTCAAGCGTCCGGTGTGTCTGATGCACATGCAAGGCATGCCGCGCACGATGCAGAATGAGCCGACCTACGACGATATCGTTGTCGAAGTCGGCAGTTTCCTGCGCCAGCGCGTGGCACAATGCCGGGACGCGGGACTGGACCAGGACCTGATCGTCATCGATCCCGGTTTTGGTTTCGGCAAGACGCACTCGCACAACATCGAGTTGCTTGCGAATTTGCGGCAGTTACAGGACATCGGGCGGCCGTTGTTAGTCGGGTTGTCGAGAAAGTCGATGCTGGGCGAACTGACCGGGCGCAACGTCGACGAGCGATTGCCGGCCAGTATTTCGGCAGCGGTGCTGGCTGTGATGCACGGTGCACAGATTGTTCGTGCGCACGATGTTGCGGCAACAGTCGACGCATTACGGGTTGCCGATGCCGTGATGGAGGCAGGCGAGAGGCGATGAGCAACAAATACTTTGGAACAGACGGTGTACGCGGGACGGTCGGCACCGACCCGATGACGGCTGACTTCGCGATGCGCCTCGCAAGTGCCGCGGCGCAGGTGCTGGTGCCGACGGGCGGCACGGTGCTGATCGGCAAGGACACGCGCTTGTCGGGATACATGTTCGAGTCTGCACTCGAGGCTGGCTTTGTCGCCGCGGGTGCCGATGTGCTGTTGCTGGGTCCGTTGCCAACGCCCGGAATCGCGTTCCTGACACAGGAATTTTCGGCCGATCTCGGCGTTGTGATCAGCGCGTCCCACAACGCCTATTACGACAATGGCATAAAGTTTTTTGACAAGGCCGGTTCGAAGTTAACCGATGCTGTCGAGCGGGCGATTGAAGCCAATCTCTCGCATCCGGCGATCACACTCGAATCGAAAGCGCTGGGCAAAGCAAGGCGCATTGATTCAGCCCGGGTGCGCTACCAGGAATTCTGCGCCGCAACAATGCCCGATGGCCTGAATCTCGAGAACCTGAAGATCGTTTTCGACGGCGCCAATGGAGCGGGCTACAAAGTTGGTCCACGAATGCTTGCGGATCTGGGTGCCGAGGTGATTCCAATCGGCTGCTCGCCGAATGGCCGTAACATCAATGACGGCTGCGGATCGACGCAGCCCGAATTGCTGCAGCTCACAGTGCCCGCGGTGCGTGCCAACGTGGGCGTGGCATTGGACGGTGACGGCGATCGTGTCGTACTCGTTGATGAACAAGGAGAACTCGTTGACGGCGATCAGCTGCTGTACATCCTTGCGACGGCCAGGCAACGGGAAGGCAAGTTGCGCGGTCCGGTGGTTGGAACCGTAATGAGCAACCTCGGCCTTGAGCATGCGCTCAAGGCGAACGATATCGAGTTCCGTCGCGCGCGCGTTGGTGACCGATATGTCCTGGAAATGCTCAGGGAAACGGGCGGCATCATTGGCGGTGAGACATCGGGCCACATGATTGTGCTGGATCAGACGACGACGGGTGATGGCCTGATCTGCGCGCTGCAGGTACTGGCGATCATGATGCAGACAGGCAAAACGCTGTCGGAACTTGCAGCGGGAATGCCGAAGTATCCGCAGACGATGCTCAATGTGCGCACAGACAAGCGCATGGATCCGGACAAGTCAGCCGCCATTCGTGACGCCGTCAGCAAAGTCGAGGGCGAGCTGGCGGAGTCGGGCAGGGTCGTGCTGCGAGCCTCGGGCACCGAGCCGGTGATTCGTGTCATGGTCGAAGGCGAGGACAAAGAGCTCGTCCGGACACTTGCCGAGCGCCTGGCGGCTGTGGTCGAAGAGGCGGCGACCTAGGAAACCTCTGATCGTTTATTGCGTGACTGCGCCGGGCAATCGAATCAGTGCGCAGCCGGCCCCGATCTTGCGTTGATTTGCTTGGTTAGCCCCGGTATCCTTGCGCGCCTTTTTAATCCTCCGGATAAATCGCAATGCGTCAGATCCTGGTTGCCGGCAACTGGAAAATGAACGGCGACAGCGCGACCAACGCGGAGTTGGTCGCAGATATCCTTGCGGCAGTTCCGGTGTCTGACAACGTCAGATTGCTGCTTTGCCCGCCGTTTACGTACATCTCGGCGGTGGCGGCACAAATCGCCGGCAGCAAGGTCTCGCTCGGCGCGCAAAACGTCTCCGAGCACTCCGGGGGTGCGCATACGGGTGAGGTGGCCGCCGCAATGCTCAGGGATATCGGTTGCAGTTATGCCATCGTCGGGCACTCGGAGCGCCGGACATTGTACGGTGAGACGAGCGCCCAGGTGGCAAACAAGTTTCAGGCCGTGCTCGACGCCGGGATGACGCCGATCTTGTGCATCGGTGAGACGCTGCAGGAGCGTGAGGCGGGCAGAACGAATGCCGTCACCGAGGAACAGCTCGACGCGGTGCTTGGTACCTCGGGCATAGCGGCATTTGGCTCGGCAGTTATCGCGTACGAGCCGGTTTGGGCGATCGGCACCGGCAAAACCGCGAGTCCGGAGCAGGCGCAGGATGTGCACCGCCATATACGTGCGGTCCTGGAAAAGCAGGATCGAGCCGTCGCCGCGACCGTGCAGATACTGTACGGCGGCAGCATGAAAGGCGACAATGCGGCGGGCTTGATCGCGATGCAGGA
>Ga0209997_10000869_pt1 | contig 10674 bp, 8 predicted proteins | sample CR04metaG_FD_182079 | JGI IMG/M metagenome (GOLD analysis project Ga0209997, IMG submission 182079) | Deep subsurface microbial communities from Mariana Trench to uncover new lineages of life (NeLLi) - CR04 metaG (SPAdes) (version 2) | ecosystem: Environmental > Aquatic > Marine > Ocean trench >...
GGCGCCGTCGGCCTCGTGCAGCGCGATCAGTCCCTCCACGCAGTTGCGGTGGCCGAGCACGTGGATCAGGGTCCCGGGGGCGACCGGCAACACGCATTCCTCGCCGTTCAGGGGCTCGCGGAAGATGCCGCTGGCGAAGCCCGAGGCCGCGGCGTTGGGTCTGCCCGGGCGGATGATGATGGTCGGCGGACGCGCCGCGCGGCCGTCCAGGAAGCCCTTGCGGGTGTAGTCGTTGAGCAACAGCTCGCCGATGGATTTGGTCATGCCGTAAGTGGTTTGCGGGGTCTGCTTGGTGGTGTCGGTGACCGTCGCCGGCATGGCGCCGCCGCCGAAGGCGGCGACCGAGCTGGTGAACACGACCTTCGGCCGGCCGGCGCGCGCCCGGCACGCCTCGAACACGTTGCGGGCGCCGTCAACATTTACCCGCAGGGCAAGGTCGAAATCCTTCTCGCCCTCGCCGCTCACCACCGAGGCCAGATGAAACACGGAGATGTCGTCGCGGTCGATGAGGGCGGACACCGTGTTCCGGTCGGCGACATCGCCGGTGACGATCCCGACGCGCCCGTCCACCCCCGGCGGGCGGGACTCGGGCGCGACGGCGTCGAACAGCACGATGCTGTCGATCTCTTCGGCGGCGCCCGACGGCCCGGTGAGGGCGCCCCTGAGCACAAGCCGCCGGGCCAGGTTCAGCCCGATGAAACCGGCGCCGCCGGTGATGACGACCTTCACATCCGTGCCCTCTTTGGGTGTTTCGGTGCTTGCCGCGGCCCCGGCGTGCTGACGGGGCTAGGCACTACCCCCCCAGCAACTCCGGCCGCACCATCCAGGCCAGCGTCCAGCCGCCGCCGTCTTCGTCGCCGGCGGCGCGCTCCAGGCAGGCCACGGTGCCGGGCTGGAAGGCGGCGACGTTTGCCTCTTCCGAACCGGCGACCAGGTGCGAGACCAGGCGGCCCATGAACGGCAGGTGCCCGACGACCATCGTGTCCTCCGACCATCCGGCGATGAGGTCGGCGGCCACCTCGACCGAATCGTTGGGCGCGAGGCCGGAAGCCGCCTCCTCCACCACGCCCCCCGGACCCAGCGCCTGGGCCAGCAGAACCGCGGTGTCGCGGGCGCGCATCTTGGGGCTGTGGACGATGCGGCCCACGTGCACGCTTCTGGCCAGGAAGGAGGCGACGCGCCGGACATCGCTCCGCCCCTTGTCGCTGAGCGGCCGGTCCGGATTGTCCTCGGCCGGCACCGCTTCGGCGTGTTGGACCAGATACAGCTTCATGGGCCCGTCCCGGAATAAGGGGAGCCTTTCTTACTCGGCCGCCGCGACCATGGCCTCGGCGGCGCGCAGTTCGTCTACGGCCTGCCGGTGCTCGGGGCTTTCCGGGGCCGCCTCCCGGTGCGCCTCATGGGCGCGATTGAGCCGTCCCTCGGCGTCGGCGCGGTCGATCTCGGAAGCGGGCACGGCTTCGTCCGCGAGCACGGCGCAGCGTCCGTCCGCCACCTCGGCGAAGCCGCCGGAGACGAAGATCCGCATGGTTACGCGATCGCCTTCGTACACCTCGACGGTGCCGGGGCGCACCGTGGACAGAAGCGGCGCGTGCCCCGGCAGGACGCCGAAATCGCCGTCCCCACCGGGCACCACGATCATGTCCGCCTCCTCGGCGAAGACCACGCGCTCCGGCGTCACCAGTTCGAACGGGACCTTCTCCGTCATCCGGGGTTCCTTTCGCAAGGGGCCCGTTCAGGCCGCCTCCACCGCCATCTTCTTGGCCTTCTCCACCACTTCCCCGATGGTGCCCACCATGTAGAAGGCGGCCTCGGGCAGGTGGTCGTATTCGCCGGCACAGATGCCCTTGAAGCCCTTGATGGTGTCTTCCAGGGACACGAACACGCCCGCCATGCCGGTGAACACCTCGGCCACGTGGAAGGGCTGGCTCAGGAAACGCTGGATCTTGCGGGCCCGCGCCACGGCCAGCTTGTCGTCTTCGCTGAGCTCGTCCATGCCCAGGATGGCGATGATGTCCTGCAGGGATTTGTAGGTCTGCAGGATGCGCTGCACCTCGCGGGCCACATCGTAGTGTTCCTGGCCGACGGTGTTCGCATCAAGCACGCGCGACGTGGAATCCAGCGGGTCCACGGCGGGATAGATGCCGAGCTCGGAGATCTGGCGCGACAGCACCGTCGTCGCGTCCAGGTGCGCGAACGAGGTGGCCGGGGCCGGGTCGGTCAGGTCGTCCGCCGGCACGTAGATGGCCTGCACCGAGGTGATCGAGCCCTTGTTGGTCGACGTGATGCGTTCCTGCAATTCCCCCATGTCGGTGGCCAGGGTCGGCTGGTATCCCACGGCGGACGGGATGCGCCCCAAAAGCGCCGACACCTCGGAGCCGGCCTGGGTGAAGCGGAAGATGTTGTCGATGAACAACAGCACGTCCTGGCCTTCCTCGTCGCGGAAGTATTCGGCCAGGGTCAGCCCGCTGAGGCCGACGCGGGCGCGGGCGCCCGGCGGCTCGTTCATCTGGCCGTACACCAGCGCCGCCTTGGATCCGGGGCCGTCCAGATCGATGACGCCGGACTGGATCATCTCGTGATACAGGTCGTTGCCCTCGCGGGTGCGCTCGCCGACGCCGGCGAACACCGAATAGCCGCCGTGGGCCTTGGCGATGTTGTTGATCAGTTCCATGATGATCACGGTCTTGCCGACGCCGGCGCCGCCGAACAGGCCGACCTTGCCGCCCTTGGGGTAGGGTTCGATAAGGTCGATGACCTTGATGCCGGTGATCAGGATCTCGGTGTCCGTGGACTGGTCGACGAACTCGGGCGCCGACCTGTGGATGGGCGCGCGCTGCTTGGTCTCCACCGGGCCGCGTTCGTCGACCGGATCGCCGATGACGTTGATGATGCGGCCCAGGGTCTCCGGGCCCACGGGCACCGTGATCGGGCCGCCGCTGTCGACCACCTTCTGGCCGCGCACCAGGCCGTCGGTGGTGTCCATGGCGATGGTCCGCACCGTGGACTCGCCCAAATGCTGGGCCACCTCGAGCACCAGCCGCCTGCCCTGGTGGTCGATCTCCAGGGCGTTCAGGATGTTCGGCAGGTCGCCTTCGAAGCGCACATCGACGACGGCGCCCATGATCTGGGTGACGGTGCCGAAAATGTTCTTTTTCATCGTGCTGGCTCCCCTAGGGAAAGTACGTGTCCGATCTCTCTGCGGCCCTTATACCGAGGATCGCTGATCACGACCCGACGAGCCGGCTTACCAAGGTTTTCGGCCCTAAGCGTGCGCTGTGGCGATGCGGGGCATCGCGAAGCGTGCGCGACGCCGTCCGAAAGCCTTGGTAAGCCGCCGTTGCGGTCGCGTAGGCGGCCCGTCGGGGGCGTCGAAAAGTTTTGACGATGCACCGCATCGCCTGCAACTTTCCTCCTACCCGACGAGCCGCCTACGCGATCCCTATGAGTCATGATCAGCGCTCCTTGGTATTATACCGCCTCGGCGCCGGAAATGATCTCGATCAGTTCCGTGGTGATGGCCGCCTGGCGGGTGCGGTTGTAGGTGAGGGTCAGGTCGTCGATCATCTCGCCGGCGTTGCGGGTGGCGTTGTCCATGGCCGTCATCCGCGCCCCCTGCTCGGACGCATAGCTCTCGGCGAGCGCGCGGAACATCTGCACCGAGACGTTGCGCGGCAGCAACGCCTCCAGAATCTCTTCCTCCGACGGCTCTAAGATGTACAGCGCCTTGGAGCCGCCGTTGCCGGCCGCGTCGTCCGCGTCGTCCGCGCCTTCGGGTGCCGGCAGGGGAATCACCTGGCGCGCCGTCACCGCTTGGCTGATGACCGACTTGAACGTGTTGAAGAAGACCGTGCAGACGTCGAATTCCCCGGCCTCGAACATGGCGCACAGGCGCCGGCCGATATCGTGGGCGGCCTCGAATCCCGCTCCCGTCTTGGTCACGTCCTCTAAGGTGTCGAGGATAAGGCTTTCGTAATCGCGCTTGAGCGCGTCCCGCCCCTTGCGGCCGACGCACAGTAGGCTTACGGATTTCCCGCTCTCCTGAAGGGCGATGACGTGCCGCCTGACCGCCCGGACGATGCTGGAATTGGAGCCGCCGCACAGTCCCCTGTCGGCGGTGATGGGGACGATCAGGTGGGACCGATCGCCCCCGCTTCCGGCAAGAAGCGCGGGCGCGCCCTCGACGGTGGGCAGGCTGGCCGTGAGGGCGCCGAGCATGCGCTCCATGCGGTCCGCGTAGGGGCGCGCGGCTTCCGCCGCGGCCTGGGCCCGGCGCAGCTTGGAGGCCGCCACCATCTTCATGGCCGACGTGATCTTCTGCGTCGACTTGACGGTGGCGATGCGGATTCTCAGGTCTTTTAGATTGGGCATCGTGGTTCACCGCCGGTGACCGCCGCGCCGTTGCCGGCCGGCATCACGAAAACGACTTGGCGAAGCCGTCGAGGAAGGATTTCAGTTTTCCCTCCGTTTCTTCGGACAGCTCTTTCTCGTCGCGGATGGAGCGCAGGATGTCTTGCCCGTTGGCCCTGAGGTCGTCCAGCATGGCGGCGTCGAAGCGGGTGACGTCCTTGACCTCGATCTTGTCCAGGTATCCGCGCACCCCGGCGAAAATGGAAACCACCTGCTCCTCCACCGGGCAGGGCGCGAACTGCCCCTGCTTGAGCATTTCGGTCAACCGGGCGCCGCGGGCGAGCAGGCGCTGGGTCGCCGGATCGAGGTCGGAGGAGAACTGGGAGAACGCCGCCATCTCCCGGTACTGGGCCAGTTCCAGCTTGATGGTACCGGCCACCTGCTTCATGGCCTTGACCTGGGCGGCGGAGCCGACGCGGCTGACCGAAATGCCCACGTTCACCGCCGGGCGGATGCCGGCGTAGAACAATTCCGTCTCCAGGAAGATCTGGCCGTCGGTGATGGAGATCACGTTGGTGGGGATATAGGCGGCCACGTCGCCGGCCTGGGTTTCGATCACCGGCAGGGCGGTGAGCGACCCGCCGCCGTTGTCGTCGTTCATCTTGGCGGCGCGCTCGAGCAGGCGCGAGTGCAGATAGAAGACGTCGCCCGGATAGGCCTCGCGCCCCGGCGGGCGGCGCAGCAGCAGCGACATCTGGCGGTACGAGACGGCCTGCTTCGACAGGTCGTCGTAAAAGATCACCGCGTGCATGGCGTTGTCGCGGAAGTACTCGCCCATGGTGCAGCCCGTATAGGGCGCCAGGAACTGCAGCGGCGCCGGCTCCGACGCGGTGGCGGCGACCACGATCGTATAGTCCATGGCGTTGTAATCTTCCAGCGTCTTCACGATCCGCGCCACCGACGAGCGCTTCTGGCCGATCGCCACGTAGATGCAGTACAGCTTTTCCGATTCGTCCTTGGCGTTGTCGTTGATACCCTTCTGATTGATGATGGTATCCAGGATGATGGCGGTCTTGCCGGTCTGGCGGTCGCCGATGATGAGTTCGCGCTGGCCGCGGCCTATGGGAATCAAGCTGTCGATGGCCTTCAGCCCCGTCTGCACGGGCTCGTGCACCGACCGGCGCGGGATGATGCCGGGCGCCTTGACCTCGATGCGCGCGCGTTCGGTATCGCCGAGGGAGCCCTTGCCGTCGATGGGATTGCCCAGGGCATCGACGACGCGGCCGAGAAGCGCCTTGCCCACGGGCACGTCGACGATGGCGCCGGTGCGCTTCACCGTGTCCCCTTCCTTGATGCCGCGGTCCTCGCCGAAGATGACGATGCCGACGTTGTCGGTTTCCAGGTTGAGGGCCATCCCCTTGATGCCGCCCGGGAACTCGACCATCTCGCCGGCCTGCACGTTGTCCAGCCCGTAGACGCGGGCGATGCCGTCACCGACGGAAAGCACCTGACCGACCTCGGCGACCTCGGCCTCGGTACCGAAATTGGCGATCTGTTCCTTGAGGATCGCCGAAATTTCCGCCGCCCGGATATCCATCACCCAACTCCTTTCATGGCCAGGCGCAGGTGTTGCAGCTTGGTACTGAGCGAGCTGTCGAACATCCGCGATCCGACGCGCACGATCAGGCCGCCAAGCAGCCCGGGATCCACCTTGACGTCGAGCGCGATCCTGGCGCCGACCGCCTTTTTCAGGGCGGCGCCGATGGCGGTGCGCTGCTTTTCGCTCAACGTTTTGGCCGAGATCACCTCGACGCTGGCCTCGCCCCGGTGCGCCGCCAGCAGGGCGCGGTACGCGGCGATCATCTCGGGGAGCACGAACAACCGCCGGTTCTGCGCCACCACGCCGACGAAGCGCACGCTCAACTCGCCCATGGCGTACTTTTCCATCAGCGCCGCCATGGCCCGCGTCTGGTCCTCACGGGAGATCACCGGCGAGTGGATCAGCCGGGTCAAATCGTCGCTGGCGTGGATCATGGATTCCAGGCGCTCCAAGTCGTCGGCCACCTGGTCCAGCACCCCGTCCGCGTCAGCCAATTCGAACAGGGCGGTGGCATAGCGGCCGGCAAGCCCGGTGGCGCCTGTGGTCTTCGATGACACTTAGCGAAGATCCTTGTTTGGAATCCCGACGACATTCAGGAGCCTAACAGCCCCCGAAAAAAACAAAACGACCCAGTGCGAACAGGGCCTGTTGTCTACCATAGTCGCCCCAGCCATGCAAGCCGCTCCCGGCCTTGGAAGCGGCGCGAAAAAGGCGGAATCCTGCGCCTCAGCGGGGCATGGGCCGCGGCGAAAAGGGCTCCGGGAGGGGCCACAAAAAGCGCTCACAAAAAACTGTACGGGTCCACGTCCACCTGGATCCGCACCGTGCCGGGTGTCTTCGCGGCGGCCAGCCAGCGGCGCACCAGCGGTTGCACGTTCACCTGCTTTCCGGCCTTCAACAGCAGCCTTCGCCGGTGGCGTCCGCGGAGCCGGGCGATGGGCGCCGGCGCCGGCCCGAGCACGTCGACGCCCTGGCTGCGCGGCGCGGCGCGGCGCAAACACCTCGCCGCCTCGTCGACGGCGCCTTCGTCGCGCCCCGAGACGATGAGCGCCACCAGCCGGCCGAAGGGCGGCATGCCGGCCCGTTCGCGGACCGCGGCTTCCGCCTCCAGAAAACGGTCGCGGTCCCCCGACACCAGCGCTGCCATCACCGGGTGCTCGGGCATGTAGGTCTGCACCAACACCCGGCCCGCCCTTTGCGCGCGCCCGGCGCGGCCCGCCACCTGGTAGAGAAGCGCATACATCCGCTCCGCCGCCCTCAGGTCGCCGCCGCCGAGTCCCAGGTCCCCGTCGACCACCCCGACCAGGGTGAGCAGGGGAAAGTGGTAGCCCTTGGCCACGATCTGGGTGCCGATCACCAGGTCGATGTCATGGTCTTCGATGCGGCGTACCAGGTCCGCCGCCGCGCGCGGGCCGGGGATGGTGTCGCTGGCGGCGATGGCGTGGCGGACGCCGGGGAACAGGGCGTCGACCTCCTCGGCCAGGCGCTCGACGCCGGGGCCGCAGGCGGCGAAGCTCTCTTCGGCCTCGCATGAGGGGCAGCGCCCGGGCAGGCGCACCGCGTAGCCGCAGTGATGGCACTGCAGGCGGCCGGTCCGCCGGTGTTCCACCAGCCAGGCGGTGCAGCGCGGGCATTGCAGCCGGTGGCCGCACCTCCGGCAGAGCGTCAGCGGCGCATAGCCGCGGCGGTTGAGAAAGAGCATGGCCTGACCGCCGCCGCCGAGGGTCCGCTCAAGGGCCGCGCACAACACCGGCGAAATCCAGCGGCCGCGGGGCGGCGTGTCGCGGCGCATATCCACCAGGCTGACCTCGGGCAACGCCGCCCCGGCGTGGCGGTCCGGCAGGTGCACGCTGGCGTACCGCCCGCGCCCGACGTTGACCACGGTTTCCAACGAAGGCGTGGCCGACACCAGGACGATGGGAATGGCGCCCAGGCGGGCCCGCACGACGCCCATGTCGCGGGCGTTGTACACCACGCCGTCCTCCTGCTTGTAGGCGGTGTCGTGCTCCTCGTCGACGACGATCAGGCCGAGTTCGGGAAAGGGCAGGAAGAGGGCCGAGCGCGCCCCCACCACGACCCGCGCGCGGCCTTCCGCCACCGCCCGCCACGCGGTGCGCCGCTGGGCCGGCGTGAGGTCGGAATGCCACTCCACCGGGGCGGCGCCGAAACGGGCACGGAAGCGGGCCAGCCATTGGACGGTGAGGGCGATTTCAGGGAGGAGCACCAGGGTCTGGCGGCCCTGCTTCAGGGCCTCGGCCACGGCCTGGAAATAGACCTCCGTCTTGCCGGCGCCGGGAACCCCGTCGAGCAGGGTGACGGCGAACCCTCCGCGCTCGGTCTTGCCCCTCAGGTCCTCCGCCGCCGCCGCCTGCGTCGGCGACAGGGCCAGCCCCGGCCGGCGCCAGTCGGGCACGCCAACCACGGGCCCGGCGGGCACGTCGGCGGCCGAGATCGCGCCGGCGGCGGCAAGGCCGCGGACGACCGAGGGGCTTGTTCCCGCCTCCCGGGCCACCTCGGTGGCCGGGCGGGGCGGCCCCTCCGCCAATACCCGGAGCACCCGCCGCCGCGCCGGCGTCATGCGGATGTCCGGCGGCTCGGGATTGAGCGCGTAGGCGACGACGGGCTTCGGCGCATGGAGGGCGCCGGGCACGCCGATCGCCATCTTGAGCACGGCGCCCGCGGCATGCACGGTGTAGGCGGCGACCCAGTCGACGAAACGCCGCGACACCTCGGGCAGCGGGGGCGCTTCGAGCGGCCGGGAAATGGTTTTGAGTTTCTCCTCCGCCACGTCGCCGGTAGCCGCCCCCCAGACCACGCCCGCCGTCTCGCGGGCGCCAAGGGGCACGACAACGAAATCGCCCGGCTCCGCCGCCAGCCCGTCGGGCACCCGGTACTCGTAGGCCCCGGCCAGTGGCAGGGGCAGCAACACGCTGACCCGGTCGCCGGGACGGCGGCGGGAACTGGCATGGGGCGGAGGCATGGGTTACACTCTTGTACCTTCTATCATAATAGGATGACACGTGTGACGGCCATGGGTGGTCATTCGGTTAGTGTCCTGTCTCAGAGATTCGTACGCTATACGACGGTCTTGCGAGGTTTCCGGCGAGGAGCGTGGCGCGCCGTGATGCTGGAGCATCACAAGCGGCGCGCGACGACGCCGGGGGCCGCGGGGGCGTCCCCCGCAAAACGTAACCGGGGGGACACCCCCCGTATCCCCCGGGGGCCTCGCAAGACCGCCCTTCGGGTCGCTTTTCCCGCTTCCTCGGGGCGTCGGGAACGCTTGACGATGGCACCGCATCGCCGGCGCGTCCCCTCCTGCCGAGGAAACGGGAAAAACGATCGTATAGTGCACGAATCTCTGAGACAGGACACTGGGAGTGCGGTTCGACGTGATGGGGACCCATCATGAGAGCCGCGCGACGACGTCCGATGGCCGCCCATGGCCGCCCGAAGGGTCGCTTTTCGCGCCTTTTGGGCACGTCAGCGCCGCTTGACGATGTCCCGCATCGCCGGCGCGCCGCTTTCTGCCCAAAAGACGCGAAAAGACGATCACACGTACCATCCTATTATGATAGAGGGTACTAACGGCTCCCGTTCGCTTGGCGAATTGGGATTGTGCTCGGCGCGTCCCTTCCCGGAAAGGCAAGATCCAAGCCATGACCCAAAAGAAAAAAGACGCCCTGGTTGCGCAGAGGCCGGCACCGGCCAGGGACGGACTTTCCGAGGACCGGGTCGCCGGCTATCTGCGCCGCCATCCCGAGTTCTTCACCCGCCACGCCGACGTTCTGGCGGCCATGACCCCGCCGGCGCGCTGGCAGGGCGACCGCGTGGTGGACATGCAGCGGTTCATCCTGGAGCGCCTGCGCGACGAGGTCGAAAGCCTGCGCGCCTGCGCCCAGGAGATCATCGAGACCAGCCGCAGCAACCTGTCGAGCCAGACCCGCGCTCACGCCGCCGTGCTGGCGATGCTCGCGGCCGGTGATTTCGAGCACATGGTGCGGGTGGTCAACGACGATTTGCCGCTGCTTCTGGACGTGGACGTGGTCGCCATAGGCTTCGAGACCGGCTCGAGGCCGGTGGCCGGCGTGGTTGGCGAGGATGTCCGCCGCTTCGCCGGCGGGACCGTGGACCGCCTGCTGGGCGGCGCCGACCAGGACGTCGTCCTGGTGCGCGACATGACCGATGACGGAACGGTCTTCGCCGCCGCCGCCGGGCTGGTGCGCTCGGCGGCGCTGGCCCGTCTGCGCCCGAATCCGACGACGCCCGTGGGACTGCTCGCCCTGGGATCGCGCAAGCCCGCCTTTCACCCGGGTCAGGGGACCGAGTTGATCCGGTTCATGGCCAGGATGCTGGAATGCTGCGTCCACGGATGGCGGGAAAAGCCGGCCTGACGGCGTTTCATACGAGAAGTCACAAACATTGTGACTTCTCTGGCCCCCCTCAAGCGCCGGGCGGGCGCGTCCGCGCCCTTGGCTCGCCCCGGGGGTCGCGGGGGCGCCCCCCGCATTTCCAGTGCCCGGGGGGTGTCTCCCGGGGGCGGCGGCCCGCAGTCGCGGGCTTCTCACGTCAAAACGAACCAATCGTTTTGACTTTCGGTATCGCCGGTGACACGGTCCTTGGGGCAGCGGGCTTCCTGACAGGGTAGACAAGGTACACGATGGCCGATCAGCACCCTATGGCGGACGCCCACGGGCAAGGGCCGGAACCCTCGGCCGCCGCTTACG